>Ga0307515_10025917_pt1 | contig 10115 bp, 5 predicted proteins | sample 17_EM_MG_FD_194513 | JGI IMG/M metagenome (GOLD analysis project Ga0307515, IMG submission 194513) | Populus trichocarpa ectomycorrhiza microbial communities from riparian zone in the Pacific Northwest, United States - 17_EM | ecosystem: Host-associated > Plants > Roots > Unclassified | place...
CACAAGTATCATTTTCTTCCACTGAAACATTTGTAGACCACACAGGAAGCTTTTGGTCATCGTTACCATAGAGAACGAGGTTTCCATATTGGTTTATAAAGAGAAATCCAGAGGAACCAATGATTGGATCGTTCCTGTTTGCAACCCACACCACAGTTTGTTCTGGTATTTTGTGGTACCAAATTCCAAGATATCTATTGGTTGAACTGCCAGGACTGAAAAATCCCAGTGCAAAATTATTTCCTTCGGAGATAAGAACGTCGCCTTCTTTAATGGTTTGGTTGGTCTTTAAGGAGTCTTGGGATGTACAAGATGAGAAATGGAGAATTAAAAGAGAAAAAAACAGGAACGGTTTTTCAGCTTCCATTATTGGGAAACTGGATCTTGGCTTTTGGACAATTTGAATGTTGCTTTGTGGAGAAAGGAGAAGGTCTTCAGACAAGTGTTGGACCATTAGAGAAGTTACGTGAAAAAAGTGGTTATTGTGGGATTTTTGTTTTATGGGGTTGGCTGTTCGGAAATTGTAATTTATTTGTCCTACAAAATCATAAATCATATAATTGAGATTATAAAATTTACTAGTCTTAAAAAGGGAAAGAATTGATATAATTGAGATTATAAAATTTACTAGTCTTAAAATTTACTAGTTTTAAATTGCTAACTTTCAGTTTTTTTTATCTAGTTTTTTCAATCATCATTCATCTAGTTGAATTGATTTATTTTTCAAAATGAGGACTAAATTGCATAAATGTTAAGGGTGCAATTTCATATTTTAGATTAGTTAGGACACATTATGCTTAATTGCTAATTCCCGAGAAAGTATTTTAATTCATTGCAAGCATTCGTGCGTTTTGCTAACTTTCAAATTTATTTATTTATTTGCCAGGTAGCACGCATCGTTTGGCAGAGACCACAGGGGTAGGAATTTTTGCCTTGAGAATGATGTCAACTGCTTACTGTCCGTGGTTGATTGCTTGAACATTTGGGGCTTTTTCACAAGGTGTTTTTTCTATTCTAGCTTTTCAGTCCAAGTTTTGTACAGTTGTGAGTCTGACGAAAATAATATTTATTTACTATTCTAATATTTATTTTATTTTATTTTAATTAGTTATGTCAACTTAATTTATTAATTAAAACAATTTTATACTTTATTGGCATTCCATAATTGATATTCAAAATTTATTAAATCAGATTTTTTTTTTATTGTTTAACTACAATTTTCAAATTTAAAAAACTTTGATTTAGGTTATGTTTGTTTCCCGAAAAGTGGTTTCCGGAAAATTACTTTCCAAACTTTACTGTGTTTGTTTATCATTAGAAAAATTGGTCAACGAAAAATATTTTCCAGTCAAAAGAAAATTTGGCTTGGTTTCCAGGAAAGTGTTTTCTTGAAAAATTTGGGCGGAAAATACTTTCGGAAGTTGTGAAAAATTTAGAAATGTGATATTATTTGCTAATTATATCAAATTAATTTGGTCCTCAAGCTTTTGATTGCTATATATATTTTGTTTTGAATATTTATTTTTCAATTTCATCTCTTAAAATTTAATTTTTATTTTAACTTTGGTCCTCATTTTTATAATTGTTATTTGTTTTTCCCTTATTATTTTTTTATTGAAATTTTTTATCTATTAAATTTGATCCTTATTCTTTTGATTGTTACTTATTTTATTTGAAATAATTTATGAAATGTTAATTATTATAATTTTAATTTCTTCATCTTTTTTTTTTATTTTATTTTTTAGATTTGATCTCTATTATTTTGATTATTATTTATTTTATTTGAGAAAATTATGAAATTATATTTTTTTTTTCAATTTCATTCTCATTCAACTTTTTAATTTGTAAGATTTGTTCCTCATTATTTTAATAAACTTGAGAAAAATAAAACATTAATAAGTTATTTTCGAGCACATTTTCTATGACATAATCAAACACAGGAAAATGTTTTTCTACTTATTTTCCATTACACTACCAAACATCAAAAAATAATTCACTTTTCCAGAATTCACTTTCTAAAAGTAAATTATTTTCCAACAAATAAACGTGCTTATTAATTTCTCAATGCACTGCATCACTTGAACTTTACTCTTTAGGGTTTTCTTTCTAGTGGTCAGCATAAGAAGATACGCATGATTCAAGAAGATACTGTTTTTTAATATTAAAATAGTAATGTATTAAAATTTATTTTTTAAATATTAAAATAACAACATATTAAATAATTATTCAACGTCAATTAATAATCCAAATTTATAATCAAAGTTATAAAACTATAAAAACCTTATAAAAAATTAAAAATAATAATTATGTTGAATTTCAAAACAATCTAGTAATAAAGAATAAAATTAAAAATTAAAAAAAAAATCAAATGACCCCAAATCAATTTGTTAAATTCGCGATTGGAGTTATCTATTTCACACTTGACAACTTTTTTTTTCTCTTACATTATTTTGCATTTAATTACACAACAAAAAATCTAAAAATAAAGAACAAACATGACATGCGTGTGGGATTAAAAAAAATATTTAACTAACAAAAGGTTTTTTATTTTTTTTCTTCAGGGGGCTGAAAATGCATTAAGTAAAAAATAAAAACATTTTTCAAAAAATTAACAACCCATCCAGGGGCATGACCCACCCATCCACCTGACATATATATAAATAAAAATTAAAAATTAAAATATTTAATAAAAAAAACAGGTTTTTAAAAAAAAAAAAAAAAACTGAGTTAATATATTATACCCACGACCTGAGTCATTCATCCCACTAAATTTAATACCATATTATTTATTAAGATATTTTTCATTTTGTTATACATCAATGGATGCAAGATGTTTTTTGTATCAAATAAAAAAAATAAAACAAATAGGATAGGCACGTGGGACAACACAATGACCTATTTTTTAAAGTTAAATAAAAAAAATAGTTTTTTATAAGCCAATTTAAAAAGAAAAAGAAGAAGAAGAAGAGGTCGCATGTATTATCTATGCAATGACCACAAAAGCATACCAAATAAAATATAATGAAGTAAGCATATCATATTTATATACAAGCAATTCACTTAATTTAACTAAAAAAACAAAACTTATTTTTTAAGAAAAGCTAAATTTAACAAAAAGCAACAAAAAAAGAACCCGAGAAAACCTAAGTCATTTTTAAAATCAGTAACAAAACCCTATAGACAGTAAATAAAAAAATAAAACTCAATATCTAATTAAATCAAATGTTGAAGGATGAAACTAAAAAAAAAATATAAGTTTTAAAAAAAGAACAAAAAATGAATCGGAGCAAATACTCAAAATCTAAGTTAATCTCCTAAATTCATAACTTATTAAATCTTAGATCTAGACTCAATAAAAAAGCTCAATTCAATGTTAAAGGGTAAAATAAAATAAAAACATTGTAAATTGTTTTTGTCAAAGTAAAGAAAGTAGCAATAAAAAATGAAGGTGGATGAATCGTTAAAAAAAATTAATTTTAAAAATGATCTCAAATAAAACAAATAGCAGTTAAAAGAATGAATATAAAATTTAATAGATTAAGAAAATTAAAAGGATAATGAAAGTAAAAATAATCAAATCAAAAAATAAGGATCAAATCAAAAGGAAAAAAAATTAATGGCTACTGTGAAATTTTGAAAGGCTAGCATGAAAATCGAAGAGGAGAGGAAAAAAAAAAAACAAAAGCCAACCAAGACCAAACTAAATGGACTTACATCATACACACCACCTAGAGAGGTAGGCCGCATTATGATGATTTGAAAAACACTAAAGAAAGCTATTTTTGATAGCTGTAAGCCGGCTCACATACTGTTTAAACACAATAGAGATGCTTATTCACTTACTGTTTTATTATTATTTTTATATATAAATTTTAAAATAAAAAAAACTAAAGTTGATATCTAAAATTATTATATATTTAAAACAAAGAAAGCGAATGGGTTGAAGAGTTTTAATTTGACATGTACAGGATCAAGATAAAAATAATTTGAACTAGATGACGAGTTCTTTCCGAACAAAGAAGACTAGTGAAGGAGATTTTTTTTTCAAATATACAATTTTATATTAATGATTATAACTTTCAATTTCATAGTTGGATTAAACTATAACTTGGGTAAAAGATTTCAAAGATTTTGTTTTCTTTAGGGTAAAAAGTTCATACTCATTAGAGTACAAAAGGGCCCAAAAATTACTATTCAGGATTTTTTATATTTTCTAGTTAATTTATAATTTTTTTCTATTTAAATTAAAACTTTTTTTTTTCAGCTTTAATGAAGGTTTTTCCCTAGTTTTCTTATGACTTTTATTACTTTTCCTTTATTTTTAGGTTTTATTATTGGTTTAGGTAAGTTTTTAGGTTTATTGAAAAAATTGTAAACCTCTTATATAGATTATTTAAAAATATATTTTCCATTATAAAATTATAAATTAGAGTTTTTGTGTGATTTTATTTAGCATTATTTTATATTTTTATGTTTGTTGTCTTTCTTGTGTTGCTTCAATTTGCATGAGTAGTATACAAAATTTTAATTCAAAATTTTATTAATGAATATTTCTCTTCAAGTAATCTCCTAAAATACAAGATAAAAATCCTATTTATACTAGAAAAAACATCTTAAATAAAACTAAAAACATAATAAAAGAGTTCTAAATCAAATAGAAAAAAAAAATTTAAATCAACTAAAAAAATTCTGAAAATCCCAAACAATAATTTCTTAGACCTATTTGAAAGTCTTCCCACATTTGGATGAATATAAAATTTTAACTTTATAGAAAACATAAACTTTAAAATCTTTTATTAAAATTTTAATTCGATCCAATAATTAAATCAAAAGTTATACCGATCAAAATAAAGCTACTACAATAAAATAGCCTGAAAGAAAACACTATTGGGACCAGTGGTTTTTCAAAAACACCAGCATTTCCTTGCCAGTGGTGCTGTTTCTTAAGAAAAAATAAAAAAATTTCGCCCTGTGCTAGTTTTTCAATTTTATTTAAAGGTAATAAGTTTTAAAAAAAGTCAGAAAAAAACACTGGAACATAGTTCAGGAAAAAAGAGAAAAGAATCTGAACCAAAAATTTATTTAAACCTAACACAAAAGAACATAGCAGCCAATTGGTTTTATGTTGACTAACACGGTTTGATCGAAGAATTCTAGTCTTAACCTCGGATTGCCTTACCATACCATTATATATAGAATGGTCACTTATCGGGGAGGTTTTTCATTGACTCGGCATGAGAGGTTTTTAGAGATTATAGATTCACAAACTAACTCTATGCATCATCTTCTCTGGTTTCTAGGTTTTATTTTGAGACACTTTTTTATCTTATCGCTTGCTTCTATGGGTCGTCTTAACACTATTAATAAATTACATGCTTTTCAAATCATTCTCTCTTCAATATGTATCCTTTGTAGGTCATAGGTTGAAACACATGAACATTTATTCTTTTAGTGTCCTTTCACTGCTATGGTTTAGGGTGCTATCACGAGCATACAAACACTTGAAAAAGAAGGAATTTATGTATCTACTTGCTCGGTTAGCCCTCTTAGCCTAAGTTTACTTCATCTAGTATAAGAGAAATAACCGAGTCTTTCATTAGATTTACCGATCTCATCAGGATATTTGCAAAAACATTTTTTATTTTGTCTAGTCCTATTTAGTAGAGCTCGAACCAAGGTTTCACATCTCAACTACTTTCAAATTCATTTGGTGCCTTCGAGAGTCATGAGATATCATTGTTCTTGCTAATTTCAAGATTTTGTTTAGCACATGTTCATATATAATCAACTAGTTAACTGGTTAAATAATTTTAAAAACTGGTTAATCGGCTCATCTGTTATTTGTTTTCACAATCTATTTTTGTATGTTTTTCAATTTCTTTTTTAATTTTAGCTTCTTTTCCTTTTTAATTTTGATTAGATGAACTAGAGTAACAAGCTTTTATTCATCTTGGGGTGTACCCCTATAATTTCTTCCCTTTAATACAATTACTCTTATAAAAAAAAAAAAAAAAAAAGAGTTCACGCGCAGCATGCGCAATTACAATTACTCAGGAAGAGCAAAATACTGCATTGGATAATATGGAGAATTAATGGACGCAAGAATGCAAGGAATGGAGGAGATGAAATGGCTCTCATGAAATGGAATTGTGACCGTTCTTGTTCCAACCGTGGGTTCAACATGGCTGATCATTAGCATATTTGTGGCTCAGGAACAGAGGAGAAAAAGGTAAGACAAAGCAAGCATCATAACATAATGTAGATCGAGTAAATATCCACAAAAGAATAGCAGACGAACACCACCCATGTAGCATTCCTTATGATGATGCTGTTAGATTTCTTCCTTGACACTAGGCAGAAAGGATCAGTTGTTTAGAATCAGGTTGGGAATTTTAGCAGTGGGTACATCGAGTGGAGAAAAGCTTGATCTGTAGACTGTCTTGAGGAAAGGCATTCACTAACGTTTTCCCATAATTGAAATTGCTACTAATTAAGATTACTTGGATGGAAAACGAGCCTTGAAAACAACAAATCTTAGCCCTCCAAACAACCATTATAAATATTATATAAATAAAATATTAAAAGAAAAGGACTACTTATTTGAAAGCTAGTACAGTTCTAGCTCCTGCATCAAAAGGAAAGCAGGTTGTTTAGGAGAAGGAATTGTTGTTTCACTACTTGACATAAGAACAAGAGACCGACTTGTATGCATTTCAAGGCTTTTAGGGGAAAATATAACTCCTCCAGTGATGAATCAACTATCTCCAATGCATCGTCAGAAATCATTGTTATTTAACTTTTCATTGAATTGGATTGTTCGTGCATGGTGGTGTGTGTAAAATCTCAAATCCCCAATTTAGCAACAAGTATTTTCATTTCAAATCTAATGGAACTTCATTTTAGCAATTTTTCAGACAGCACAGCTTCAGCGACTAGCAATTTCAGAAATTGTCACCTCATTTACGGAACACTGTCCATCTTCTACGTCTAATGCTATATCAGGGAATTTATCAGATTTTCTAAAGAGGAATGCAGGTTGTTTTGGAGAAGGAATCTCTGTTTCGTTACTCAACATTAAAACAACTGCCAACATAGATGGTCTGTCCGCGGCATCTTCTTGCACGCACAGGAGACCAATTTGTATGCATTTCAAGGCTTCACGCGGATGATACAACTCGTTCAGTGATGGATCAACTATCTCCAATGCTTTGTCTTCTCTCCATAATTCCCACACCTGTGTTGTTCATATAAATCATTCGCATACAAGAAATGAGAGCAGACAACATCTAAAATTGTGAACATTGAAATTCAGCCAAGAGCACTAAAAACTCTCTTCTAACTCACATATCCAATCAAGGTCAAGGGAGGATTCTGTTGATAAAATCTATTGTTCTTCTTGCCACTCACAATCTCTAACAACATGACCCCAAAACTGAAAACATCTGATTTTACAGAAAAGTTTCCAAACACAGCATATTCTGGTGACATGTAGCCACTGCATCAGAAAAACAAGATTCTGAAGTTTTAGTATTCCTGGTAATCAATGATAGTACTTTGTCACTCGGTCTTTGTTTTAGGCAAAGGTACTTACTATGTTCCCACAACTCTCCTTGTCCTATCTTCAGTTTGGTTGCCTTCAAATATTTTTGCCATTCCAAAATCTGATATTTTTGGGTTCATCTCTGCATCCAATAGAATGTTGCTGCATTTTAAATCCCTGTGAATGATTCTCAACCTGGAGTCTTGGTGAAGATATAAAATCCCACGAGCTATTCCAACAATAATATCAAAGCGTTTTCGCCAATCCAATAACAATCTTCTGCTTTCATCTGTTGAAACAATTATTTTTCAGACAGGTATAATTTGACAACTAGTGTAAATCAGGGCAATAAAAACATAAAGAGACTTACGGAAAAGAAACGAGTCCAAGCTTTTGTTTGGCAAGTATTCATAGATTAACATTTGTTCTCCATCCTGAATGCAGTAACCTAGAAGTTTCACTAGATTCCTGTGTTGAAGCTTTGCAATTACCATAACTTCATTTTTAAATTCTTCTGTTCCTTGTTTTGAACTTCTAGATAACCTTTTTATTGCAACCTCCTGTCCAATAGCTAGCAGACCCTAAAATCATGTTACAAGAAATTAAGCCTCTGGACTACAATTATGCAAATTAGAGAGGCCAATTAGTTTTTAGCTAAATGCAAGAAACTCAACCTTATAAACAGAGCCAAAACCACCTTGCCCGAGTTTGTTAGCTGGAGAGAAATTGTTAGTGGCCGCCGTTATGGTGCTGAGCTTGAAATATTCTAATTCAGTAGAAGTGCTGTTTACCAGCAGTTCAGTACCTTTATTTGCTCTCTTCTTGAACCACAAATAAACAAACAGGCTAATGAGAAACCACAATAATGCAATTGACGGTGCTAAAACGGCCAGCATCGTTTTTTCACGAGAATCATTTGACTTCCTTGTAGTGTCAGCTGCATGAGAGTGAAAAGAATAAAGATTAACTCTATAGGAAAAACAACCCCATTTTCCAATGGAAATATGACAATACATATGGCAAAGGGTGGCCCTTTTGGTACCTTAAACGTACCAATATCTATAGTTTCTTTCCTGCAGTAAAGAGCTTATTAAGTACAGTCAAGAGCAGTAAAAGCATAGGAAAGCTCTTATAAATCAATATTTGTAATGACAATCCTATGAAGTAGTTACTGAGCAGAAAAAGAGTACCTAATTCATATGCATCAACACGAACATACAGATCATAACTGTCACTCCTATCATAAATAATGTCTACTAATTCCTTGTACCATGTCAAACAACCATAATTTTTTCCGGGAATTGCAATGATTGCGTATGCAGAGCATGAACAATTCCTCTTGCATTGCACTTCACAGTCTGTTCGACTCTTGCTCATGTCCACCCAAGCTGCAGCTGAACTTTCCGGAAGAATTACAATTTCCACCTTCACAAACCCTTCTCCATGCTGGCACACCGAAGACGAATGTAGCCGCTTCCTGACACAACCACCGGACCCATCTCTCGTAGACCATTCCAATGGGTACTTGGGCTCGAACCCAGGTAAACAGGCACATCCAAATTCATTTCGATTGGCAAGTTCACACGTACTATAAGCACCACAATGTCCATAATAGTCGCAATGAAACTGAGGGGACTGCCAGTATTCCTTCCACTGACCATCACTTTCTCGCCATGTTAAAGCCTTTACATGTCCTGGATGATCCACTATTAATCTAAGCAGATAAGAATCATCAGGAACTGTGTAGACCCAGTATATTTCATCTGGATCATTTACAAAAGTGCTTTTGTATAAGCCCACTTGACTTCTCCATGGCCAAGGAGGAGATCTACTTATTGGCTTTGTACCATTATAGAGAAAGATTTGCGGGGAGCCATTTGGGTTGATCATAAGAGAAAAGTCTCCAATCCCAGGGTCTTCAGCTGATCTCCATGATGTTAGAAACCGATCAATTCCTAATTTTCGATCCAGCCCCAGTTTCATTCCAGGAAGCATGATGTTCGTAGGATAATCGAAGCTTTGCCATACAGTTTTTCTGCTTCTTTTCCTGACCAATATCAAATTTCCTGAATCCAAGAGCTGAGCTGCACAAGTATCATTTTCTTCCACTGAAACATTTGTAGACCACACAGGAAGCTTTTGGTCATCGTTACCATAGAGAACGAGGTTTCCATATTGGTTTATAAAGAGAAATCCAGAGGAACCAATGATTGGATCGTTCCTGTTTGCAACCCACACCACAGTTTGTTCTGGTATTTTGTGGTACCAAATTCCAAGATATCTATTGGTTGAACTGCCAGGACTGAAAAATCCCAGTGCAAAATTATTTCCTTCGGAGATAAGAACGTCGCCTTCTTTAATGGTTTGGTTGGTCTTTAAGGAGTCTTGGGATGTACAAGATGAGAAATGGAGAATTAAAAGAGAAAAAAACAGGAACGGTTTTTCAGCTTCCATTATTGGGAAACTGGATCTTGGCTTTTGGACAATTTGAATGTTGCTTTGTGGAGAAAGGAGAAGGTCTTCAGACAAGTGTTGGACCATTAGAGAAGTTACGTGAAAAAAGTGGTTATTGTGG
>Ga0307515_10025918_pt1 | contig 10115 bp, 9 predicted proteins | sample 17_EM_MG_FD_194513 | JGI IMG/M metagenome (GOLD analysis project Ga0307515, IMG submission 194513) | Populus trichocarpa ectomycorrhiza microbial communities from riparian zone in the Pacific Northwest, United States - 17_EM | ecosystem: Host-associated > Plants > Roots > Unclassified | place...
TAAAAAACGGAGTCGAGTTTCAATTCCCATTGTTGTTACCCATTCCTCTATAAATATATATAAAAAAATCAGAAAAGAGAAAAACAAAAAAATAAAAAAAAAATCCAAAAAATTTGAGAAATATAAAAGTGGAGAGAACACGAAGAACATCTAGAAAATTACAAAAAACTAGTGAATGACTCAACTGAGAAGGATCAAAATATGAACTAATGAAGGCCTATTGAATTGGAAAATTGAATTTCGGAAGGAAAACTTTAAATTAAATGTTTAAGGACTCAATTGGAGTTTTTTAAGATTTAATTGAATTTACTAAGAGCTTAACTGCAATGAGCTTTATCTGAAATATTATTTAGAATAATGCAGTAGCCAAAAATTTCAAATTTATCCTGGAAAAAATCTCAACAATAATTAAGGATATTTCTACACATGTTTCTTGGTACAAGAGTAATGGACATTTGAAATACCAAAATAAAATGTGAAATTTCAATAATCACCAAATCTCTTTGAATTTCTAAACTTTAGCTCCTTCATAGTACATGAGTTGTGAATGAGCTTACTTTCTTTTTATATCTTTTTAAGTCGGGATTTTTTAGACCAAGTTCTTGAACTAATAAACTAAGATTTGTTTATTGTAGTAAAGCCGCCATAATAGGCTGACAGAATTTAAAAACATCATCAGACCATAACAGTCACAAATAAAAAAAAAAACGATACAGTTTACCTCAGATAAGGCATACTAGAGGTGTCAATATCTTTTTTTTATGCAATTAGTCTATTCCCTAGAATCTCTAAAGATTAGTCAAGGTTTCTAATAACTATAATACTAGGTAACGACTCCTTATTCAACTAAAAATCATCCGAACCTGCCCGAAAAAGGTCCCCGCGCTCTTGTAAAGGGTACAAAACCTATTGAGGTTTTTCTCATTGTTTGAGACTCTTAGGTCGCCGCCCAACCATTATATTTTTTTACTCAAAACTTTTCCTCTCATGTTTTTGTTGATTCATCAAATGCGAGACCCTTAATAGCTTGATTTTCAATTTTTTAAAGTAAAAACTATTTGAAAAAAAATGAAATTTTTAAAAAATTAAGAAACTATTAAAAAAAAGGTTATTTCGGTAAATACATACAACCAACTCCAATCCTTTTACCCATTACCATTTTAGAAGATTTCACAAAACCTTTATCACTTAGCTTTCAACTTTTTGAAAATATATTAGCGGATGAATTAGTAGTTGTTGTTCTTGTTTTTTTAGTACCTTTAGTGATTTCTATACCTGTCATGTTCCTTGGATTATTTACAAGTGGTATTCAAGTTTTTATTTTTGCAACTTTAGCCGGGGCTTATATAGGTGAATCCATGGAGGATAGATGGGGCGATTCAAGTGAGATCCAATGTAGATCCAACTTTCTATTCACTCATGGGATCCGGGCGGTCCGGGGGGACCACCATGGCTCCTCTCTTCTTGAGAATCCATACATCTCTTATCAGTGTATGGACAACTATCTCTCGAGCACGGGTTTAGGTTCGGCCTCAATGAAAAAAATAAAATGGAGCACCTAACAACGTATCTTCACAGACCAAGAACTACGAGATCACCCCTTTCATTCTGGGGCGATCTTGATTTTTTGTATAAATCTTTCTCTAAATTAATTAAGAGGGTGACGCGGTTTAACCGTGCTTTTAAAGATTTTTTGATTTTTTTATACTTTAAATTAATTATTTTAATGTTTTTAAATTTTTTTATGCATTTATATCAAAAAATAATTTAAAAAATAAAAATATTATTTTAATATATTTTTTAAAAAAACTTTGAAAAATAATCTTTCCTACTTCTCAGGCACCGCATAAGCCTTCTGGGAACCAAAACAGAACAACACCTTGCCTTCCTTTATCTAGAAAGACAATATGGAAACTTTTAGTGACACGTTCGTCACTGAAACTGATACAACATCTGCAACACTAGAATGAACAATGACAGAGAGGCACCCCAGAGTGATGAAGACGGCCTAGAAAAGGTTCGTAATGTAGCATCTAGCCGAGGAATAATTCATGAGTGTGATCTCCAACACCTTCATTACATGAAAGCTGTCATAAAGGAGACAATGAGATTACACCTTGGGCTTCAACTGATAAACCTAAATTTATCAGATGCAAAAATCCTTTAAAAACCACATCTTGGGCTCAGTTAAGAAAAAGTCTCAACCTCTCTTGAGCTTAGTTAAGGAAAGAATTCAACCTCCACTCGCATCCTTTGCACTTTTCCTAGAGAAAAAGCTTAATTCTACTAACACAATTACATTTTGCATCCTACAATCTCTATACCCTTAGATTTATATAAAATTTTTCTAAGAACCTGCTAAATTTTCATCAACATTAATATCTATATCAGAGATATTTTCCATCAATATTAATATGAGCAATATTACACTATAATCCTTCTCCTCCATAAAAAGACTTATGAGCTATAAATAGATCATAAATCCTTTAACCATAAAAGATTTGAAATCTCTATTCTCCACTGTATATTTATTTCCAAAGTATTTCTCTGTAATATTATTGCATTTTCTCTAAAAACTTCATTGATTTGATCCTCAAATTTACCAAAGAACTTTTACTGGTATCTGACACCTGCCTCCAACCACCTTAGCTAAAAAAAAAAGATTAGATTACCAGAACTAAAGATTAACCGATTATCCAAGATATAAGTCTTGCCCCCAAGCTATTTGGATTTTTTTAGAACATCATCGGAAAAGAAAAAAAAGGTTATTTAAACAAAAGAAAAAAAAGATATTTAATAGAAAAAAAAAAAAACACAAACTCTTTCATAGAAGAGATCATGACAAGTGGTGAGTTTCTAGGCTCTCGCTAATAATCATCATCGTTGTATTCTTGCGCTCATATGTCCATAATCAAAGGTATTTTCATCAAAGATGGAAGAAAACACAAGAGTGTACCCAATTTGCGGAGATCTTTCAATATCGAGATATTGCATACAAGAGCAGAAAAGCTAAACTGAATTTAGATGCTTCTACAAAATGATATATAAATTCCAGTTTACCAACAGAAATCTTTGAACCCTCTTACCAAAGCCATTTTGTATGTATTGCACGACACTTTTCAAATTCAAAGAAGCAATTGTCTCTGCGATTGTCAAGAGTTTGGTTTCTTCACCTTCTGCCTTTAGCTCTGGCATACAAAACAATCATACTTGTAAACCGTCGTAAAATTTTATATTTAAGACAACAAGTAGGAAGTAAGAGAACGGAGAGTGTTTTATTAATGAAAGTATCAAGCTAACATACGTTGGCCTTTTCTTTTGAAACTTCTTCTTCTTCAGTTGCAGTTGAGTTTAGTGCTGTAAGCTTCCCAAAAGATTCTTTTGCATCGCCAAAGAAGTCTTTCACTTTATCAAGCACTGTTTTTAGTTTGTCTTGAGTTGGAAGCTGAAGAGTGGATTCAAATGTGCGAGGATATGCAAAGATAAGTCCATCGATACACAAAACAATCAAAACCCACAAAGCATATGGATCAGGGCTGGAAAAGGATCCCAGATAAGAATAATGCTAACCTCAATGACATCCGTTATGGAAAGAGCAGCTCTCAAGTTACCATTTTCCTTCATATTCAACAAAAAATAAAATAAAATTAGGCAATGAAAAAGTTGAACTCTTCTTTATTGTTCTACAACAACATAAAGATGTTCATGAAACCTTACAACGAGCTTGTAACCATATCTGAATTCAGTTGCCGACCGCAATACTCGATGCTGCTTAAATGCTGTTTTCTGTATCTCCTTCTCATCCTATTTGAATTACAGTTTAGCAGTCAGAAGCACATAGGAAGAAAGATGGAGAGCAAAGAAAAACTAAAACTAAAATAAAATTAAGACACCTCAGTCAGCACCACATGGAAATGTCAGCCCATCATTATGATTACAGAACAAATTCCATTTAGTTTTGTTTTCTCTGTTTTTTTCCTTCCAAAACAACATTTTGGTGTGGTTTTGTGTCCCCCGAATCGCCATTAAAACTGGTGAGAATAGTCTTAGGGAGGCGAGGCAAACCACCAAACACTAATGAGATTATGAAAAAACATTAAACAATGCAAAGTTTGTCGCAAAGAGGGGACTATAGTAAATCATAACGTAAAGAGTAAGAGTTCCATAGAAGTTAGTGTTAGAAATGTTTGCATATTCCCCCCTACACCCTACACACCCTAAAAAACAGCTCATTTGGAGAGGCATTAGCAGTTACAAAATCTGGAAGATGACGAAAGAAGATCACGAAACATTAATGAGTCGAGGATTTCCTCACAAATTAGAAACATCCAAACAGAGGAAAATAAGTTCTACTACTTGACAGGTAAGTAAACCCCATGTAAGAAACAAGAAGGCCAAGAATGAATTGTTCAGGAAATTTTTCCTCAAATCCCAGAAGATAAATCGTGTGATAAAAAATCAACAGAACTTACTTTGTAAATAACTGCAGCAAGATTTCGAGCAAGAGTATCTTTGTAGATGTACTTTCCCAGAAAATTATCTTTGGCAGCAACCATGATTTTGGCAGTGGTACCACCTGTTATAAGACTAAGCGGGTACCATAGATAAACCTGGAGACAAGAAAACAAGAACATAACCATAAAACATACATTTATACACTCTATTGTTGCATTGAAATGTCAAGCATATAGCAAAAGTGTAAAATTGAAACAGATATCATTATTATAATTACATAATTCAGGAAGAAAAGGCCAAGAAAACTCATTGAAAAAGTATCGAAACGAAATGATGTAGGAAACTTCCAGTAACAGCAGTAATCCAGAGTTGGAATAAGGAGAGAGAAAGAAAGAGAACAAACATTGGCCACGCGAATGAAGATAAGAAATTTGGGGTTGCCATCATCTTCAATCTTGGGCAAGGAAAGTGTTGGAGGTGGTCTTTGAAACTGACGTGTTTGCATTCCTTTCTTTCCTTTGGCTTTAACAACCAGTAACATGTGGCCTTGGCCTTGCTTCTTTGGAAATGTTTGCGCCGTCGACTTCCTAGTAGAGAAGAGTGAGTGCTTGACTAACCCTCCTCCATCTTCGTGCAGTAACATTGTTCTTGATGACGGAAGCCTAACCAGAGCGTTTAGAGACATGCCCACCTCCATTTTTCACTTCGCTTCTATTTTAGCACTCCTCTCTTCCCAAAATCAGCAAGTAAAAAGCTTGCTCTGTTTTCAGTTCTGTAGAGGGAAATCTTATCCACGGAAACATGCGCACGCACCGCATCCCAGAGACACACACACGGATGACGAGGAGCCAATGTCTGCCTTACATGTGGCGGAGGTATGGCCTCTATTTAGCACCTGGTGGTCTAAAACGGTGCGTTCCATGACCATATTATTATTATATAGTTTCATGTTATATTTTATCATGTTAGTTGAGTTTAAATTAAAAAGGCTATAATTCAATACATTATGTTACGTGAAAAGAGCCAAGAAAAGAAGATTGAGCTTGGAAACTTGGAAGCAGACAGAGAACAATCGAAGTACGCTCTTATGAATCTATTATTTATTTATTTTTAGTTTAAATTAAAAGGCTATAATTCAATACATATCATGTTACATGAAAAGCGCCAAGAAAAGAAGATTGAGCTTGGAAACTTGGTAGCAGACAGAACAATTGAAGTACACTCTTATGAATCTATTTAGTTTTTTTTTTTTTGAAAAAAAAACTACTGTGCTTGTGAAATATGGAGAAACTGTGGCTCTCCTTCATCCAGGACATCTGCAGATACACATACATAACCAGCAGATTAAATGACCTGCCAGTCAGGAGCTATTTTTCTGCAATAATAATTTATACATGATGATCTGTATGCAATGCTATGAAATGCATGTGCAGTGCTCGGCAGAAATGGTACAGCACAGACATGCTCTCTTATATTACTAATTAAACAATCAACGTGGATAACATATCATTACCAGCTTGGCACCAGCAAGGCGGCGATATATGCATCTTCACCACTGGATCAAGCTTTCATAAAAGTAGCTGGACTCACATGTGAAACTTCGGATCCAAACAGTGCGATTCAAGAATCAATCAAACTTGCATTATTGCTCAAACGTGTACAACATATATATTAACATTGGGCATAGAGTCGAACCAAAGCATGTTCCTCTTTCTTCGATTCATTGACAGAAATGAAGGCATTATGGAGATAAAGAAAAAAGAAAAGAATACACTCTTCCCTGACTATCCCAAAAGAACAGTCCTACAATGGCCACGCACTAGAGAGAACTGAGACGTGAAGTCACCGGCACGTAGAGGTTTCAGCATACAGCAATAGAGGAAGGTTTGGTGGTGAGAACCAACAGCATCCAGACAATAGCAGCAGAATATAGTGGTAAAATAAAAATCTGCATTACCATTCAAGAGGAGTAATGATAGCAGCAACTTTTAGACATTGTTTATAGCAGTATACATTCAGAAAACATGTGTTAGATACAAGAGAGAGCCCGGCAGTTTAAAAAAACAATGGTACACACAGCAAAAGAAATTAAGTGCGCAAAGGAGCAATGTTTAGGAATGTGATCTGTAATGAAATTTAACACCAGAAGGATGTGATCTGTGATGAAATTAACACCAGAAGGGACAAGATGAACCTGAGTTTGATTTATGAAGCAGAACTGGCAGGAGCACAGAACAAGGTAACTCCAAAGACAGCAGAAAGGAAACAGCATATAGAGGCAATGCTGAAGTCCTATGAGCATCCTCGGAGATAGAGAAGGCCAACAAATCCAAGAAGACATGAGGTGTGGCAAGAAGCTGATATCAGAGTATCACTGCAATTCTACTGTTTACATGCAAGAGGCCTGAAACTGAGCTCACAAAGTAATGTTCCTTTAATATCCAATGAATAATATTTTCATCAAAATTCAAGTTAGTCCTGCACTCAGACAAACACAGTATACTTTACAATAAGAGAGAGAGACCCTTCGCCTAAATAGAGAACTTGAGAAATGAAATAGAGCTAGAAGCTCTGGCTCTATTCCTCGGTGTACAACAGTGCTGATATCTCAAGGGGGGAAAAAAAGAAAAAGAAAAGGAAAAGAGGCAGCAGAAATCATAAAGACGATGATCCTGCATCTACTGAACACCTCTTTCCCCTTCCTGCTCACTTTCTTCTTTTCTGCTCTATTTAATAAGAAAACTCATGGCCTCTGAGTGATATGTACTTCTTGACCCATATAGAGACATCCTCTGCACATGCCTGGGCCTGTGGTGTCTGGAGAAGCACATCAAGAGTAGCAAACTCATGCACAGCATCCTTATAATCAAGAAGAGGCGCATCCACATTAACTTTCCGTAGTTCCTCTGAGTAGGCAATGGCTCGATCTCTCATAAAGTCATGCTCAGCAACAACTGTTATAGTCGGGGGCATACACTTAAGAGGTGGCTGCCTCCCGGCAATAAGAGGGTTAGCAGCTGGGTGATCTAGATTGAACTCTTCCCTAGGTAAGAAGAGTTTCCATGCCAGCTTGCACATGGTTTTATCATAGAAATACGTGCTTGCCAGCTTAATCTCAGAATGGGTGGGAGTTCTTCCAATAAAGAAAGGAAACATCAGGATTTGTGCCACCACCTTAACTGGATCCAATCGCTTCCCAGCCTCTACAGCCTTTCTTGCCACATAATCGGCTATGTTCGCACCAGAGCTCACCCCAAGCAATACACATCTGTTCTGGTACCAAAACAAAGTCAGGGGAGACTGCTTCATTAAAACAGAAGGAAAAGGACAGCCATTGAAAAAATTTTGAGCGACCAAAATGATATTTGGTGATAATTAGTATTGTCTAGCCAGTGTGATTTTGCTGAACAAGCACAATAGTGAACAACTTATATTAGATATCAGGATGGATTCGTCTAGCAAACAATGATCAAGTAGCTTCTAGAAACTCTTCTTACAACAACAATGATATGTTAAGCATGATCAAGAGTTTTTGATTCTTGGGAAAATTCTGCCAAAAACACCAAGGCCCCAAAGACACTCGGACAGTTCACATGTATTTCAGGTACAGAAGTAGTACAGTCACCAGATCCATCTAATACCCCATAATTTTTTCCCTCGTCGATAAAATCAGATCCACATTCTACAATATTCTCCAGTATAAAAATAGGTCTACATTGTATCATGGAGCTATGTACAATTGAATGAAAGAAGATCTTTTAATGATGTTACAATAAGACCACTGTATCCTGTAAAACTTGCAAACCTCTTCAGCAATTTAACAATACCACATCCCTTATTCCAATGCAGAGCTGGCATACTCTCAAGCAACAAACCAATGCATAAACAATATAATTATTAAATGAATTCAAAACATACCCATTTGCACACGATGCTTAGTTAACAAGCAAACTCAATCTTTATAGATTTTTTTTTTTTTTGATAAAAAAGAAACAAAATGAGTACCTGGAAGTATCTCCATGAGCAGCCAACCAAGGCTCCACCATGGAAGCACCGAAGCTATCAAAGATATGGTTCTGAGCACCCAATCTCCCACAAACAGCCAAATTAGACTGCTTCGCTAACCAATTCAAAACCTTGAACCCATCTTCGAAAGCCCCCGGATACTTAGTCTCTGGTGCCAATCTATACCCAACAGCCACCACAATCACATCACACAATTTCGCTATTCTCCTGCAAAACGCATCATTTCCCACCGATTCATTGCTCCCGCTCACAAACCCACCTCCGTGAAACTGCAACATCACCGGCAACTTCCGGTGAGATCTTCCTTCCACCGGCGAATAGCCACCGTAATTGGGAATTTGATAACTAGAAGCCAATGAGGAGGTGACAGCTGTATCGGGAAGGAAGATCCGGAGAGAAAGAGAAGAGTAGGGATTGGCACGGATGTCTTTGGTGGCTACACCATCGGTAAATGATGGGTTGCTAGCGGCGATGGATTCGTGGGGCCTAGAAGTAATGCCAAATGGGTTTGATTTGTTGGATTCAGGGGTTTCTATCAAGCCTTGTAGGAGATGTTTTTGTTGATATTTGAAGATGACACTATAGAGTTTTACCATTAAGCTTGGCATCTCTACAGAGAGACAGAGAGAGAGAGAGGTACCGCCGGGATCTGGATTTGTTGTTGATTAATGAAGATGATGGGAGAAGCGGGCTAATGAAGTTCCAGTCCTCCAGCTCTCCTTTGATTATCAACCAGGTCTTGCAGAGTGTTTTTTCTCATTCTTTCCAGTCCTTAAATCTTGCTCAATTTATCTATTGAGTCCAATGCTAACCCTTTTTTTCTTTTTAAATTCTCTTACATGTTAACCACCTATGCTAATCCTGGAAAAACACAATCAAGTTCTTGGATTATTTTTTAAGGACATGGTTGGAAGTCTATTATGATTATTTTAAAAGTATTTTTTATTTAAAAATATATAAAATATTTTTTTTAAAAAAATCATATTTGATATTAACGTATAAAAAATATTTAAAAATACCAAAAAAATTAAATTTGAAGAAAAAAAATTAAATTTTTTTTAAAAATATTTTCAAAACGCAAAATCAAACAAAACCTGTACAATTATGAATATTTTTACATTGACCATAACTTTTTTTAATTTTCATTGAAAGTTTCATCTCAAATCATTATAAATACTTGGATTTGAGAAAAATCTATAATATATTTATAGTTTTTTTCAACTTGTCTTTTTAAATTATATCCATAAGAGTTATTATAATATTAAATACGCTAAAATATATAATTAATTATAAGATTCAATTCTACATCTAAGACTTGAATTACCAATTAATTCAATTCCAATTATAATAAGAAATAATCCATCATAACAAAGAAAAGAAAAATTCAAAAAAAGAAAAACTAAAAAGAAAAAGAAAAACATCAGATCTAGTATAATTAAACCCTGGATATGTGATTGGACTTAGTTCGGTGTGCATAAACATAATAATCTCTTTTTTTTATTTCATACATTTCCTTGAAGAAAAAAATGTCTGGTTAAATTGGAGATAATACAGTACTCTTTGTCCTTATTTGATCCACCGACCGATGTGGCTTTCTCTTTTTTATTGCTTTGCTTGTTAATTTTCTTTACACA
>Ga0307515_10025919_pt1 | contig 10115 bp, 11 predicted proteins | sample 17_EM_MG_FD_194513 | JGI IMG/M metagenome (GOLD analysis project Ga0307515, IMG submission 194513) | Populus trichocarpa ectomycorrhiza microbial communities from riparian zone in the Pacific Northwest, United States - 17_EM | ecosystem: Host-associated > Plants > Roots > Unclassified | place...
ATTGGTGATGCGTATATTGACTTGTCTATTCATCTATTTGACACGTACACAAGAAGTAGAGTGAATGCGGCTCCGCCGCTCAACCCTAACACCACGTGATGACCGCACTCAAAGTCTGCCCTACAACTGCGTGGTCGAAACCGATGTTCGACTGGGATGAATGGGTTGGCGAACACATAAAGGGTAAGGATTGGAGGATACCCGTCGATTTTACGGCCGCTGGCGCTGCAGCCAAAGCGATGTACGACAAACTTGTTAGTGCAGATGGTCAAGATGACGACACCAGCTTAGGTTGCACCTGAGATTGCCACAGACTTGAGTTTACTGAGTCTCTACGACTTAGTGCTTCTCGTCGGTGAGTGCTACAATTGCAGCTTTTTTTCAGACAATCTAACAAGTTCCACCACAGACGATAGCACATCGATGATATTCAACGACATGATAGACCCTATCGAGAGTGCCAACCCGAAAACACTCCCACGCAAAGACACTCTTCTGCAGGTTCTCGAGCTTATCTACAAAATATATGGATGCGCTAGACCCAATAGCATCATCTGTCAAGTTCTTCAATGCTCGAACAAGTTAGAAAAACGTAAATTAGGTGACATTTAATATAAAAGGTATAACTATAAGTGTCAAAGAGTGACGCGGATTGGCACAGAGTTGAAACGGAAAATCGTCGATCCGTTTGTATTCAATAACAAAGAGGGCTTCGAAATGAAAAAGCCATTACTAGTCATTATAATCACGGATGGAAAGGTCTGTGTCTCTTCATAAGTACTAGTGTTTCATAGATGCATATGCTGATTCGTCTGTCGTAGGTCGAGAGCAAACCAAAAGGACTGTTGGAGCACATGGTCGTAAATACCATCACAGAATGTGCCCAAGATGCTAATCGAGGGCGGCATGGTCAATCCTCATCTCACCTAATCATGAATAATCTCTAACGAGTTGCGCATGTCAGCTGTTTCATTCCAGTTCGCACAGGTTGGCCGGGACAAAGATGCAGCAAGATTCCTCCGGAACCTTGCCAAAGATGCCACTGAAAGATTATGTCGATTGCGTACTGAGTAAGTATACAGTGGCTAGTTCTGACTAATATTGTTGCCTGGTTGACGGGAATGATAGATACGAGTCTTGATTACATCTGGGATAACGATCGAAAGTGGGGAGTTGTATGCGCACTATGCCTCTGGGGGATATTAATATCGTCTAACTGGGCTCTTCTCTGTAGGTGACGTAGTTACTTCTTGGGGCGATAACAGAATTTGTGAGAGAGAACGGCACTAGTTTTGAAAAACACAGCAGCCATGGGAATTGCTGGAATTAAACCAGTTCTCATCTCCCTCTCGAATCAACTCTTGCTGACCTCACGAAGTGAAGCAACAAGCGCGCACCAGTCCATTGAAAGGATCAGCCAACTAGGTGTACACTCACAAGGTCTAATGCGATCAATGATACAATTAGGAGTGAAGAGAAGGGGCAGCCTAGCACCTCTAATTAGAATGGTATTCGAAACAGCACCCTAGAACCCATTCAAAGCGGAGGGAATGGGCGGACTTTGGCGGATGGCTTCTATGAATATCCATTATGACGTCATACTGTTAAGCTGATTTGAAGTTTATAGAACCAGACTTTGACGTTCGGTGTGCTCTTTTGGAGATGGGCTGGATTACTAGGTCAATGGTGCACTGGCCCGGGCACAACCGATACTTGAGAAGTTGGTTGGATTATTTTTGAGCTGTTGTAACTAGTCTTCAAGTTACTGCTTGAGCTCGAGCGATGTATGCGATGAGTTGCGGTTCAACTATAATAAACATTACTCTTATGTATGTCATCACGCGCGATCGGATGTAAAGTAGCCGTATTGCCGACGGCAACTCGGATCTCCGTAACCCCACACCCGCCTACCTTATCCCAACCTCCTTTCTTCACTGCTTCGAACGGAACCTCATTCATTCCCACCACAACCCTCAACAATGAAAGCCGTCGTTCTACAGTCCGTTCCCCCCGCTAAACCTGGTGAAATCCACTACCCGTAACTTCCCCTTCCCACTCTTTATAACGCTACTAACTAAATCCTCAGCCTACAGACCCTTACCCTCCCCGTCCCTGTCCCTACCACTTCAACCAGCGTCCAAGTCCGCCTACTCGCCGCCTCCCTAAACCACCGTGACCTCTTCCAACGCCACGGCCTCTATCCGGGCACCGCACCGTCCATCCCTCTCCTCGCCGACGGTTACGGCATCGTCACCACACCCTCCTCCAGCCTCTACAGAAAGCGCGTTCTTATCAATCCAGCACGAGGATGGGACTCTGACCCCCGTGGTCCAGAAGGTACATTCGCAATCCTCGGCGGGACAAAACACTACCAGAACGGCACGCTGCAGGAGTACAGTGTGTTTGAGGAGTCCGAGCTTGTAGAAGCGCCGGGGCACTTATCGGCTGCAGAGGCGGCGGCACTGCCGCTATGCGGGCTTACGGCGTGGAGGGTGGTGATGACGAAGGGGCAGGTGCAGAGAGGGGATAATGTGCTCATCACTGGGATTGGGGGTGGAGTGGCGTTGATGGCGCTGCTGTTCGCGGTTAAGAGGGGCGCTAGGGTGTTTGTGAGCTCGTCATCGCAGGAGAAGATTAATCGGGCGAAGGCACTCGGTGCGGAGGGGGGAGTGCTGTATACGTCTGATGGATGGGAGAAGGAACTTGCACAGACTGTGGGCGGGAAGTTGGATGTGGTTATCGACGGCGCCGGCGGAGATGTGGTTGTCAAGACGGCAAGGATCATGGAGGATGGGGGGCGGATCGTGAGTTATGGGATGACCCTTGGGCCGAGTTTGCCGTTTACTATGGGGGCAGTGCTGAAGAATGTTGATGTCCTTGGAAGCACTATGGGGAGCCGGAGGGAGTTTAAAGAGATGGTGGAGTTTGTGAGTGTCAATGGGATTAGGCCGGTGGTTAGTAGGGTTGTCAACGGAATGGAGGAGAAGGAATTAGAGGGGCTGTGGGAGGATATGGAAAAAGGCCGGCAGTTTGGGAAGCTAGTGATTAGGATTGCAGAAGAGGAGAGGGGCAGGCTGTAAGAAAGACAAGAAATCTAGAGAGGTGAGTATATACTTTATAGAGGGTACGATAAAAGTTGAGCTTTATAAAAATGGGTAGGTAGTAGAACTCCCTGTTCTTATAGCGGAGAGATTAAAAAGTGAGACGTGAAAATACGAGTTGACACACCTTTGTAGCAACACCAACACCGACACCGACACTGACACGGTATAAGTCAACCCATACTGGGACTCCAAGCACCGTACTCGATACACAAAGAAGACCTTGTTGCTAGTCAAGAGATTGGTATGGGTTAGGGTTATTTGTTTTTCTGTGTTTTAATCATACTGTATTCATTCTATCCAGAGTATAACAGTGCCGATTCCCCTCCCCTCCGGCTGACTGGCTAGTTGGGGGAGCTTCCCTCTCTCTACCCTTTAGGGTTATCAGTTTCAAGCCTTGTCCTACCCACCAATATCATTGACTCAACCTCACTCCCCGCACCCACGTGCACAATCTACTCTTCCCTTCTCGCTAAATGACATTCTCTCACCTCTACCATATATCACCATGAGTAGATACCAGTTTCGCACTCCGCATCACCAGATCTTCGTCGTCGTTCGCGTTTCCCCGAAGTCCAAACCCTCTACTTCGGTAGTGGTAGAAATAGCCCTGTCTCCCCTGCAGATCATGCGCCGGAATACCGCTGCGTGGGTGCAGTCTGCAGCGATAGCATTTATGGTCTAGACGCCTCTAAGATCTGCCTCCGGATTATAAGTTCCGTCAAAGCAGAAGCAAACGCGGTGGCTGCAGAGCTTTTGAGTCTCGATTCCGCTGCGTGGAAGGACCGGAGTGGGGACACCCAGTGGGATGGAAATAAAGTAAAGTCTGCTGTCAGCTGCTGCATGGAATCCCAGAGGACATGATTGTTCGGTTTCAATTACTTGGAACCAGTCGTAGGCCTATTACAACGGTGTACGAGTACGTTTTCAGTCCTGGCCTGAGCATGTAGCTATCTATTCATCTGTACTAATTAATTAGCCAAGAGTGATGAGTAGATTGAGTAGAGATGTCTGTGGTTAACCCTAATTAACTATCGAGGACGCCATTGATAATTCTGAAACAGGGAGATGCGGTCATCGACATACCGATCTTGGACAACCTTCGTATACCTTTCTATCAGGCTACGGTAGCTCTCCGAAGCTTCTTTCGGTAGGCGGATATTTACGAAAATGCTTCAAAGAGCCACACGCAGAATGCGGCTGGAGAGATCTACAAGAGCAAGTGATTCTATTGTACCGAACTTTGCCGCGTCACCACTCATCACCAAAGAAACGCTCGAGAAAATCTGGCTTTCGCCGCACACCATCATATTTAAAGAGACTCTCCAACTCCACCCTTCTACTACAGATGGAGTGAGTCCTGGTTAAGCCGAGATAGCTTCCCGAGGGAGTGTGCAGAGTTTGAAAGAGCTCTCGCTCAAGAAACTCACCACAAGCAGTCTCGATCAGGAAGATGTTGCTTGGTTCGATGCCTGCGATTGGGAAATGTTTCCCGACCTTCTGAGGGCTATTCTCTCAAATCTCTCAACCTTAATCGAACATAGAGTTGATGTAATGAAAACTTCGCCATCCGCATGGAATCTCTTATGGCGTATTCTCATACTCCTCAACAAAAAGTCCGATATTCTCAATATGTCCACGATCCCGTTCAATACCTTCACTCAGGTCGCTTACCTATTCAAGAAGTTATTTGAAAGTGTAAAATCTGCAGAGGGATGCTGGATCAAAGAACTAAACCTCAGCAACAACTACCCACTGAGAGCGAAATGCGTCCAACAGATTCTCGCCACAATTCCAAAAACCTTCACGGTCGAAAGGCTCACCATCTTCGGCGCGCCGCTCTTCGACCCTGCTGAGCTTGAACTATTTCCAGGAGTCACAGACACTAAAGAAACGCCCGACATTCTCCAAGTCAACGCCACGGCACTCTCCGCAAGCGCATTCTTTAAAAAAGTTAAGTCTGATATATCACCGTGGCCTCCTAAATACCCCCCAAGGCCCTCTAGCGACTTCACCACCATCAAGCCGCACCCGGCATGCATTCCTTTTCCCGGCACTGTCTCATCTATAGTCCTGTTCTTCCCCGTTGCTGTGAACAACTGTCTCATCGTTCCGATGCACATCCCATTCGCTTTTGCGCACCGTTGTGGCTTTGACCACCTTCTTCAAATGTCTCAACCTTAATGAACCCATAAATGTTGACAGTTATCCCACAACTGTCGTGAGAATGTTCTGTAGCTGCAACCCAGTTAATATCACTCAGATGGGAAGTACAAGTGACGCGTATAATTACGGGGGGAAACGGGAACGCTTCAACCAGGGGGGGTTTTACAAAGAGAAGGCGCGGTTCGTTGGGAAAGTTTTGGAGACACCGGGATGGGTTCTGTTTGTGTCGGCATTGCCGGTGAGGAAATCTGCAGGCGTCGAAGAATCATTACGATATGGCTTTGTACGTAAGGAGGGAGAGAAACGTACGCCCCCTCTCGTTCTCTCACGTTCTCCGCTGATAATATGTGGTTAAAAATTTGTCGATTCCTGAAATCATCGGGGCGGATGGTATAGAGGACTTGCAATCTAGGTTATGGGATAGCGAGATTTCTAGGGGATTTGTAAAGACTAAGACGGGTACTAATATTCCGATCCGGGTGTCGATGGAGAATTAGGTTTGGGCTCTGAAGTAGTGTTTGGGTGGGTTGCTGCAGGAATGAAGGCAGTCTGGTTAGTCTATGTCAAGATGTAACTTAGAGTACGATGAGATGGTTCCATCGGTGGGATCAAGCGAGGATCTATCCGAGACACTATCCGAGACGCTATCTAATCTCCGATATCTAATCCAATTCCATCTCATTATCGTCACTGCAATCATAAACACATAACGTCATTTCACTATCGATGCACACTCAATCTCGTCGTACGACACCCCTCTCCTCCAAAACTAACCCCACATCATCTGTCATCACTAACGCTGCAAAGGAAACACTCTTCCGCACCTTCCCCCATACCCTATCCCTAGCCATCTCCTTCGTCTCCCCCACCATCCTTGCAATGCTCACCTTCCTCCCCCTCATCAGTGCCGCTATAACCCCCACAAACTCCACCATCGCAAACTTGCGACCCAAACATACTCTCTGCCCGCCACTAAATGACGCAAAGCTTCCCTGCACTGGACGGTACAACCCCGGAGCCTCGGGCCACCCATCATTCGGCTGTTCAAACGACTTGAGGAAGGAGTCGCTATTTGCAAGGTCCCAGCGGGCGGGGTCGAAGGCGTCTACGTCAGGTCCCCAATATTTCGGGTTGTGGTGCAAACCCCCCGCGTTGATGGTTACGAATGTGCCGGCGGGAAGAAGGTGTGTGGTGTTATTAACAGTAAGGGACTGTTCAGTGGAGATCCACTTTAGGATGCCGGTGACAGGTGGGAAAAGGCGGAGGACTTCGTACTGGAGCGATTGGATTAGCACGGAGAAGGATGCACGGGGGATTAGCTTACCATGAGGCAGCGCGGGGCGGAGAGTCGCTCATAGACCGTCTCATATTCCCACTGCGTCGCATCGATGGGAACTCCTTCCAGCTGCTCGTCGAGCCGTCCTAGAAACCATTCCTGCACTTCTGGGTGGAGTGCCAGCATGACCAAGGCGTACTGCAGAGTACTAGCCGTGGTCTCATGGCCGGCGATACTGAAGATGAAGAGATTCCCCACAATCTCGCGGTCTGTGAGGAAGTCGGATTTTTCCTCCGAGTCGCCGTCTTTCCGGACTATAGCGGAGAGGAGATTTCCCTTTCGGGTTCGGTCGTTGTCATTGGCGCGCTCGTAGCTTATAAGCGCGTTCATGTATCCCTCCACATCCTGCAGTGCGCGTGCCGTACCAGGCACCACCCAGCGAGGGAGCATTGATAAAGCGATCACAGTGATGAAGTTCATACTGATGTATTCGAGTGCACCGCGCCAGGTGCGGGAATATCCTTCGGAGGGCTCGCCATCCGAGAAGACATCATTCCCGACAGTGGCTTCCTTTTTCGCAGCAGTAGATGTTGAAAACGAGAGGTTTATTCCAAACGCGGCGTCAGATATAACATGTAGCGCGAGACGGCGAAAGTCTTGTCTAGAGGATGAGATGATACGTCCCGGAGAGGTATATTCTGACGACGACTCCGGCTTCGATTCCCACTCGGAGAGCATGTCTGTGGTTTGTACCAGTGCCTGTTGCCATACCAATGCACTGTTGCGCTCGTTAAATGGCGGGCTGGTGTGTTTTCGGTGGTGTGTCCACTCTGTGTCATCGCACTGTCTCGTTCAGTCAAACTGCGTTTCAAGACGGATGAAAAACTCACAGCCACGACGTTATTACCGAACAATTTCAGGTGCGCTGCTTCCTGTCAATTCACAGCACACAATATCCGGCTTCTGGAGGACTCCGGAATACCTAATTTCCAGCTAGGCTTGAAATATTTGCCTCTTCCCGTAAATACCTCCCAGGCAGCAGCGGCATCAGCGATATAGCACGACAGCGGTCCCGAAGACACCATAAGCACCACATCCCCCAGTTCCTTGTGTACCCGATATTTTGCGTTCCATCGCCGGAGATAGCTGCTGGTGTTGATATAGTCTTGCAAGCGCGAGGGTAGGAGGTTTTCGACAACCCAGGTTACCGGCGAAAGCCCGAGGGTGACGTACCACTCCTTGCTGTCACTGATTAGAAAACTGAAGTAGGGGAGCCCTGTGGCTTTGGCTTGCGAGCGACAGTGGAGATAGAGGAAGAGGAGGTAGAGGTAGTAGGAGACGATAGCTGCGACGAGGAATGAGATGACGGGCGACATTTGGTGGCAGGTGAAGACAGTCGAAGTTACTTATATAGACAAAGCTGCTAGTCATGATCACTAATTATCCGAGTGGGTTATCTCCTGAGCCCCCGCATTCTAGTGGAGCCGGCTTATTTACTTTAAGGGTTGGGGTTACTTGGGAGGGTGCGAAAGAATACAAAATGTATGATCGCGGCACAGCTAGTGGATCAAATTACTGCACGAAACACGGCTCCTAAAAGTGGCGCATTTGGCGCATCGCAATTGTCTCGAGCCCAGACCCAATCTGTTTGGGTGCGGAGCCAGTCGAAAAGGTGATGAAGTACCGACTGGTCTGGGCTCGAGACAAAAGGTTACCCTACACCACCAAAAACGCTCACAGATTGGCCGTCTGGGCACGAGACAAGCATCGCAAGTGATAAGGTAGTACAAGGATTTATTAGGTTTCGGCGCCAATATCCCTCGCGTCGACATGGCATTACCAGCGTACTTTGCTTACCATGCCCGAATTTAATGGTAGCAGAGCCGCATATGGTATGATAGCGAAGATATGGAGTACCGCCCATTCAAAGGGAGGGAGCTTTCGAAACAAGGTAGTGAGTGTTGCGTGTTTATTTCTACCGAATCTCAAGGTCCAAACCGAAACAAACTGCAGAGTTGGACATCTCAAGTTCCCAGATCTCCGCAATAAAGACAGGATGAAAGCAACATACATAATCAAACTACCGCCCAGAACCGGACAGCCCCCAGGGCCCTACCCCCATTGGTCGCTACTAGTTACCCACAGACAGACCCGGAAGGTGTATCCAACCTACGCAAAATTTCGTTCTCCCACCTCAACCGCTCGAGCTCTTTGTCTTTCTTCAGACTCTCGATCTCCCACCTCAGGTCCTTCACCTCCTTCCTCAGCCTCTCAATCTCAGTATCCTCCTCGGTCCGCTTCCTCGGAGTAGTACGCATCGTGTTGACCTGCGACGAGAGCATTCGCTCGGTCCTCTCCAAGAGCCCGCAGAAACAGCCCTCACTAGTACCCTGATGTTCTAGCAACAGCGCGCCCTTTTGATCGACGATAAAGATGCGCAGGGTTTCGGCATCCCGGAGGGTGAGGAGGTTGGCTTGTGTGGGCGCCGGGAAGAGGAATTTGCAGTTGGCGAGGATTTGGTCGCGGTAGAAGGCGCGTGTTGCCATGGTAGCAGTGGAGGTGGTAGTGGTGGTGGTAATTCGATGGTGAGTGAGGGAGGACAGAAACTGTATGATCACGGCAGCAAAGTTGAAGTGCTGGGGGGATAGTGAGAGTTAGGTTTCGTTGATATCGATAGCGGCGTTTAATTTGTTGAATCGCTAGCTACTATTCAACCTCAACGTCCCGGCGGACTTTATAAGTAGTTGACACACGCTAAGCGCCAACGAAAGAAGGCTGTCATGCCAACTGAGACCTCAAACAACCTCGAACATCCCATGACTCGTACCCTTGCCCACGTGCCCTCTCGAGCGAGAGTTGCCGGTGTTATCCATGGTCAGGTGGTATTCTATCCGCGAGTTTGGAACATTCGAACATTCCTCCTCCTGATCCGACACGGGGACCTGAGGCCAGGATCCCAACAGCTAAAACCCCCGCCACAACGGCACCCAGAAATCAAAGTGTAGGGATTCTGAATCAGAGGTGAGGTGTTTTGAGGAAGCTGAATTGAAAACCACTCCCCCCTAATTCTATAGGCGTTACACAGACATCTGTTCGTGTGAGGTTAACTGCGTTCAATTTCCACACTATATCACTCCCGATTTCTACCACTATATGTAACAGCAAAAATTTCCTTAAGTTAGAGAGTGCGTCATCTGTACTATCAAAATGGATTATTTATAGCGTAAATTTCTTGTCCTACCGAATCACCGCTTGCTAAGATGTCTGCTTCGCAAATGGCAATAAAAATGTACATATAGGTTCATCCGTGCAAACCCAAGGTGCAATAAATGGGCTACTAAGAAGGCTAGAGTAGTCCAGGGGGATAAATCCATGCGGAAAGTTGGTGGACTGTTCATCACCGTATATATGTTCCGACCGATACACGAACTTTGCCCGTTCGCGAACTGGACGGACCAGTTCGCGAATTTTGACCGGTTCGCGAACTGAGGACCCAGTATGCGACCTTGCCAAGTATGAGATTTAATCCCACTAGACAAAGGGAACCATACAATAAACATAGTGTAAGACCT
>Ga0307515_10025920_pt1 | contig 10115 bp, 8 predicted proteins | sample 17_EM_MG_FD_194513 | JGI IMG/M metagenome (GOLD analysis project Ga0307515, IMG submission 194513) | Populus trichocarpa ectomycorrhiza microbial communities from riparian zone in the Pacific Northwest, United States - 17_EM | ecosystem: Host-associated > Plants > Roots > Unclassified | place...
TTCTGGAAGTGACGGCAGGACGGCACTACAGGCAGCGGCAGGTGGCGGACATCTGGCCGTGGTCGAGCGACTCCTCCAAGCGAAAGCCGATGTCAACGCTGCCGCTAGCGAATATGGCAGGACGGCACTACAGGGAGCGGCAGAAGGCGGACATCTGGCCGTGGTCGAGCGACTCCTCCAAGCGAAAGCCGATGTCAACGCTGCTGCTGCTAGAGAATATGGCAGGACGGCACTACAGGCAGCGGCAGCAGGTAGTCATCTGGCCGTGGTCGATCGACTACGTGCTGCCGGTGCTCAATAACCCCATGTGGATTCTGAATGTCAGTACTCGATTATTTCTTTATCGTGACATTGCTTTTTATTAGCAAATCAAAGCTCATCATTGATTCGCTAGATATCTTTACTACTCGTCGCTAGTAGTCATTCTGCAGCGTCTATTCGTCTTCTGTTCTTTTTCCTGCACACCGTGGTTCCAATTCATGTTGTTCGAGCTTTAGGGTTGACTGCTTTCACTATGATAGTGCTGCCGAAATACTATGAGGGAGATAAATAGAGTGGCGTGTTCTATGGTTCTATGAATTGGAGATACTGATATATTTAGCGAGGCGTGGAAGGTCTGTGAATATCAAGTGTTAGGGGTTATGGAATTGGAACGGGGATGGTGTTCTCTTTTTTGGCATTTATTACTATGTCGTTAGGAATACGGTTGGCAGGAAGGGAAAGCGGCAGAGATGGAGGACCCGGGAACATGTCGTTTATGGGGAGACGGAGTGAAGTCTAGTGTGTTTTCCTACATCATCATTACTCTTTGCGATATACTTAGGTTTTTATCTTACATGCTGTTTTGCGATTTACCCTCTGCCGCAGTACACGGTCCTGTGAGCCAAATGAGTAGTGCAGTTTCTGAAGGGACGACCTAGAAAAAGAAGCCGAGATCTTGATTAGTTGTTCATATGATTGCCCCACCATAGATCTATTCAGCTGTGCGATCCGATTCATTCTCCCAAGGGTGATAGAAGTCCTCACCCGGCCATTCATAGTTTGCTTGAGATGAGTTTATGCAGGGCGTTAAGTGTCAATTGCGAGCCTCTACCATCAATCTCGAATAGTAACGCGTGCGCATGAGGGCATTCGCGGGAGATTTTTCTGATGAATTGCGGGGAATTTTACGCTGGGAGCCACAGTACACCCGAAGTTTTCATAGCGCACTGTGACTCAGGTTGCCCATGTTTCCCGGTACTCCACTTGCTCTCTTCGACTGAGAAAACATTGCAGAGCCACCTTCACTCAATTGCAGGAAAGATCCGGCTGGCAGGTATGCCGCGATTCCGAATTTGTGGGAATTAGGATGAAATGTCGCCTTGGTATTACTATCCATCGCTATCACGGCGAGCCATAGGCTTTCACAACCATCAAAGCAGATTCACACTCCGCACTCAGATCAGTCTCCCTATGACTTCAAACGCACTAGATCAGCAATATATCTTATATCTTAATCCAGAATAATGAAATCCGTCCCAAACTCTATCTAGCTATCTATGGGATCGAAACAAGGTCCGGCTCACGTGCAAATGGTAATGAAGACTTTTGGCCCAACACGTACAGTAAATTCTGCCCCAATCTCGTTGCAACATGTATTTGAGAGAGCCACATAACTCGCGTGGTGCATCCACAACTCCAACTCTAAGCATGTGCTTTTAAGTGCCGCTTACGATCGGGAATGGTTAGCTTGATCCAAATTTCTATGTGAGCAGGGATTATGCTTTCCGATGTCGCCAATTTTAGCTTTACCATGGGTCCAATGCATTTGTCCCAATTCGTGCAACAAGGGTCTGCGGGTGGGAACTTGCCGTTCAGCTGCCATTTGCACCCTTGAGTCACGCAAAGTTACTATTCTCCCTTCTATTTGGTTAGTATTCACTATCGAGTATGTACGGCGGCCTGGTACAACAAAACCATCATATCTCTTTTAAATTTGCAACTCCATTTGAGCAACACCCAGGACAGTACACCTGTACAACACCTCCAAAAGCGTTGTCTCAATCGTAAAAAAAAGTGATAGAGTGATTCAGAGGGTAGTTATATAAAATATGATCAAGTCTTAAAGACTCTCTAAAGAAAAGTGGGAAATGGTTGTTGTGGTGGTGAGGTGGCGGTAGTGGGCGCTCGGTTCACATCTATCACCTTACACATCTCATCCGATTTCCAAGTCTCCAGATGCTTTATTATATTTAGGCGGTCAAAAAGTATCAGCAAAAGCGCAAATCCACGATACGCATAGCTCATAACAAGCTTCCCGTGGACCGATAGTGACCTACGCGTTTATTGTTTGTAATCATATTCAATTCGGCCGCTTGCGGCCATGGCATATATCCTCTTCCTAACATCACCGCCACTCCAAACAAAATGCAAAGCAAAAACAAAGTAAAGTCGTGACCCCCACCCCTACCTTCATCCCCTAAAACAAACAAATCGCCCAAAACAACCTCATCCCCATCCCCTCAGGACTCTACTCCTCGTTCTCTGAGCTCTCCGCCACCTCCCCCGCTCCAACCACCCTGCCCACATCCGTGGCGTCGAGAAAATCCATCAACGCTTGTGTACATTCTTCCGACGCAAAATCTCGGGACATAGGAAGTTGAAATCGCCACTGCACTCCCGTGACCTCTCGATTCTTCTTCCATAACACCTCTTGTGCTTCTTTTCATCTTTTGCACTCTTGAAATGGTGGTCTTTAGTCTGATATTCGTGTCGGCACCACCAACATTTCATATCATCCTTTTTCCCAAATTGCAGTGATCCACGGGTGGGCCTATGGAATTTTATACGGCTGGCAAAGCCTATGGATTTATGGAAGTCTTATAGCCGGCAGAGTCTATGGGCCAACGTTAATCTTTGCTGCAGACCCCGCCGGTACCATACGCATAATTTTTACTATTTCTGGGAGCCCGCTTGCGATAGCGCTTTAGGGAGCGCTTTAGGGAACGCTTCAGGGTGAATAATTTTTTTCCATGGGAAGCATTGGGCCGGTGGAAAAGCCTTAGTCTGTAGAAGCTTCGATGTTGAAGTAACCAACCTACCCGTCTAAGTGCTCCAACTACTGGCCGGCACTGATCACCATCACCACAGGCCAGAGCATCACCATAACACAAGAGTTGACCAGCATGAGTAGCCCAAATGTGCTAGTGTTCGCATACATACACACGTCCAAACTCGACGGGAATTGGATTGTAGATTCCGCTGGAAAAGCTGGGTCGGAGATCTGCTCTCACTAAGATCTAATTATTCACTGTTGCCGAAGGAGAGGGCTGAAATCGTCAACACCATGGCTGTAACACATTGCGAGATCCCATCAGAGTGCGGGAATCTGAAGATATGGTTCACACCAATAGACTCTGATCGAGGTCATGATTTCGGTCACCCGCCAGGTGCCACTTCCCACCCACCACTCTGCAGGTCTGTGCATCTAGGTTCATTCCGAGGCGACTCCATGCTTTTGTTTTTTGTTTTATTCATACTGTATGCACTCTAATTAGAGTATGACAGATCCCCATATCCCCTCCGCCTCCGGGCAAGCCGGTTAGATGGCGGAGTTCCCCACCCGCTACCCTTTGTCCCCTTCACACCGGGGGGCTGGCACTGGGATTCGAACCCACAGCATTGTGACCGTATACCCCGCCTATATTTTCAGGAGCGATACCACTGCGCCACACCTCATGCATACGGCCCAGGCGCCTTATTAGGGGCGTGGGCGCGTCCAACGCCCACACCTAACAAGCCGCTAGCGGGGCACCTCGTAGCCACACTCCCACCAGAGCCACCTCCCCCGCTCCTAGCTCCCACATCTATTCAACTTTGAGCTCAATTAACTCCATGAGTTTTACTTTGACCAGGATATTGTTTACTAGGTATGTAGCGGCTTCGCCACCCCCTTCGGTAAAAAATAATCCTAAACCCCAAAACCCATGAAACCCAGCCAGCCGAGAGCCGGTTCACATTACATCCAACCAGCCAAGAGCCAGCCCATCAAGATTGCGTTCAGCCAGCGCAGAGTTAGCTCGTTCAGATTACGTCCAGCCAGCCAAGAGCCAGCCCGTACAGCCAGCCAAGAGCTAGCCCATCCAGATTGCATCCAGCCAGCTGAGAGCCAGCCTGTGCAGATCGTATCCAGCTAGCCAAGAACCATCTCAGAGTGAGTATGTCAGTGTTGTCTAGATCATCTCCAGCTGGCCAAAAGTCAACCCGTCCAAAACATATTCAGTTGACCAAGGTCAGCCCATCCACATCATATTAAGTTGACCAAGAGCCAGCCAATCTTGACCATGTCCAGCCAGCAGAGAGCTAGCCCGTCCAGATCACGTCCAACTACCAGAGGGCGAGCTCATCCAGATCATATCTAGCCAGCCGGAAGCCAGCCAGTCCAGATCGCATCCAGCCAACTCATCTAGATCGTTTCCAACAAGTTGAGAGCCAGCCCACCCAGATTGCATCTAGCCAGCTCGGATTGCTCACCAATCGCTGTTGTGAGAGATACACTCAAGCAAAGAGCCACAGTTCACTAATCATGACTGAAAATGACCATCTCCATCAGCAAAATGTAAATCGGTCCAGAAGCCACACGCAAATCTCCCAGACACTCCGGTAGCCCTCACCAGTGCTTCCAAGTACTTCCAGATGCTCCCAGCCCCCCCTGGAGCTTTGCAATATGCTCTCAGACTCTGCAAGAGCAAACTCAGGTGCTCCTGTAATCACCTGCAGTTATGGAGGTGCATTCAGGATGCTCCTTCTAGGATAGTCAAATTTTGGAGCCGCTGAGACCTCTGCCCAGGTCTGCGGGAGACTTCGAGAGCAGCTGAGACCTCTGCGCAGCTCTGCGGGAGACTTAGTGCCGTATTCTCACAGCACTGGTTCTTCGGGTTCCATAACCACAAGGCATTTCATATATCAGATTCGCTTCATCATAATATGGCATGTATTATCTATCTAAATCTCTATATATATACATATACGGTCAATCTGGCTGCAGACGGTACTCGAGCGTAATCGGAGGAGCACCAGGAGACACTGATTGAGAAAACTTAGAGATGCACTTGGAGGCCGTGATCGAGCGAGTTTGGAGATGCACTTGGAGGCCATGATCGAGCGAGTTTGGAGATGCACTGGGAGGTCGTGATCGAGTGAGATGCACTTGGAGGCCGTGATCGAGTGAACTCAGAGATGCACTTGGAGGCCGAGATCCAGTTGAACTCAGAGATGCACTTGGAGGCCATGATCGAGCGAGTTTGGAGATGCATTTGGAGGCCGAGATCGAGTAACTCAGAGATGCACTTGGAGGCCGTAATCGAGCGAGTTTGGAGATGCACTTGGAGGCCGTGATCGAGCGAGTTTGGAGATGCATTTGGAGGCCGAGATCGAGTAACTCATAGATGCACTTGGAGGCCGTAATCGAGCGAGTTTGGAGATGCATTTGGTGGCCGAGATCGAGTCACTCAGAGATGCACTCAGAGGCCGTAATCGAGCGAGTTTGGAGATGCATTTGGAGGCCAAGATCGAGTAACTCAGAGATGCACTTGGAGGCCGTAATCGAGCGAGTTTGGAGCTGGACTGGGAGGTCATGGACGAGTGAACTCAGAGATGCACGTGGAGGCTGTGATCGAGCTAGTTTGGCGATGCACTTGGAGGCCATGATCGATCGAGATTGGACGAGTACTTGGAGATGGTCGATCTGGAGGCGGTAAGATCGGGAGGGAGGCACGACGGCAGCTGAGACTCTATTCATTGGTTAACTCGTAATCGTGGGAATGTAGAGAGTTAAGTACAACAAGGTCCACCGAGAGATGAGAGACTGGCTGGGAGGGGGAGACAGTCGATCTTGGGATGATGCAGTACTCGGTGTATGCAGTACTCGGTGTATGCTGTACTCGGTGTATGCTGTACTCGGTGTTAACTCATGATCATGGCATGGAGAGATAGAGAGGGATGACTTAACTTTGAGTTCTGCGATGATTGTAGAGTTGTGGACGAGAAAGAGAGATGGGGGAAATCATCATGAGAAACTGGGACTTGAGAGAATTTCGTGTGCGAGTCAATGTACCATTCCTGATACAGCAGGTGCGACTCCCGATCTGGTGGGTAAAAATCCCGATACGAGGTCTTCTAAACCCAATCAAGCAAGTCATACCCCTGACTTCTCGTATCCAATATCATGCCCATCTTTATCCCCCATCTCTCTTTCTTGTCCACAACTCTACAATCATCGCAGAACTCAAAGTTAAGTCATCCCTCTCTATCTCTCCATGCCATGATCATGAGTTAACACCGAGTACAGCACACACCGAGTACAGCACACACCGTGTACAGCATACACCTTGGATTGTCTGTCTTCCCTTCATTCTCACCATTACGAGTTGACCCCTGAATGTAGCTTCAGCTTCCGGCATGCCTCCATGAGAGCTCAAAGGTAAAGTCACATTGTCACATTGCCACAGTTGCGAGTTAACTAACTGATGAATAGAGTCTCAGCACCTGGCGCGCCATCTGTCGACTACCTCCAATTACTCGTCCAATCTCGCTCGATCATGGCCTCCAACTGGATGTCCAAACTCACTCAATCACAGCCTCCAAGTGCATGTCCAAACTCGCTCAATCATCGCCTCCAAGTGCATCTCCAAACCGGCTCGATTACGGCCTCCAAGTGCTTCTCTGAGTTACTCGATCTTCGCCTCCAAATGCATCTCCAATCTCGCTCGATCACGGCCTCCAAATGCATCTCCAAACTCGCTCAATTACAGCCTCTGAGTGCATCTCTGAGTGACTCGATCTCGGCCACCAAATGCATCTCCAAACTCGCTTGATGATGGCCTCCAAGTGCATCTATGAGTTACTCGATCTCGGCCTCCAAATGCATCTCCAAACTCACTCGAACACGGCCTCCAAGTGCATCTCTGAGTTCAACTTGATCTCGGCCTCCAAGTACATCTCTGAGTTCACTCGATTTCGACCTCCCAGTGCATCTCCATACTCACTCGATCACGGTCTCCAAGTGCATCTCTGAGTTCACTCGATCTCGGCCTCCAAGTGTATCCTCAAACTCACTCGATCACGGCTGCTGAGTGTATCTCTGAGTTCACTCGATCGTCAACTTCAGGCGCACCTCAAATTCCTCTCAAGCACCGCCTGCAGGCAGTCCAGATATACCGTGTGTAGATGGGCAGCTATATAGATATATAGATACATAGATGAGAATACAAACTGAATACATGAGTTTTAAAAATCGTTGAACGATAAGTAGTAGCTATGATTTCCAGGTGCACCAGCAGCGTTCCCAAAGAAGATGTTTTGTTTCCCAGACTACTCTACTGTGATTCGGGATGCTTCCAGACTTGTCGCCGGCGCTCCCAGCTTTGTTGCCGGCGCTTCCAGCTTTGTCGTCAGCGCTCCCAAGTGCTCCCAGGCTTGTCGCCGGCGCTCCCAGACTTGTCGTTGGCGCTCCCAGTTACTCTGAAGGCCGGCAAGAATGCCCTCCTAGGGTCTGATACTCTCCTGAAATTGACGCATCTAAGTTTACACTCCACATCCTCTCAGAGACTCCTGGAGTCTTCCAGAGACTAAAATAAATTTTGCTGATATCCCAACCAATGAGCATTCTTTAATTTGCCACAGTAAGATGGTATGTACCACAATCAACCAATGAGAATGCTTCGAGCTGACAAACCATGTGTATATATTATAGATATATGAAATGTGGTTAACAAGATGCTCTTTCACTTGCTTGCCTCCTCTTTTAGTTTTCTCTAATATTCAAGAAGTTATTGTAGATCAAGTACAGTGGCTTAGAATATATTCAGCACTGCTGATGCTGCTAAGCACTGCTTAGCATAACTGGTATTTTGCGTCAGGTAAATTATTTCTACCTGATGCTTAGATACATATTGTATACCATCAGGAAAATATTTTCTACCTGACTGTATGATACAGATGTACACATCGGCAAAAGTGCAAATCGACTATAGGCTGCGCTACGCGCACACGCGCACACGCACAGCTCATAGCAAGCTTCCCGTGGACCCCTGCGCGACGCGCAACCTATAGTCATCTATAGTCGATTCATAGAGATGTGCGCGTGGGCCTATAGACCTATATACGGCTGCCGGCCAGAGATAGACCTATACTTGTCTTTACTGCCTGCTGATATACCGGTACTGTACACACTATCGCTGCGAGTCTGCATGAGAGCCCGCTGGCAATTGACAGCCTGCTTGAGAGCCTACTTGAGAGCCTGCTTGAGAGCCTGCTTGAGAGCCTACTTGAAAGCCTGCTTGAGAGCCTGCTTGAGAGAGCCGCGCTTCGGGAGGAGCAGTAGCGTTTTACTCCACTGGAAGCCTTTGGCCGATGGCAAACTCTGAGTTTGTGGAAGCTTTGGCTAATAGAAGCCTCTAAGTCTGTGGAAGCTTTGGCTGATGGAAGGCTCTAAGTCTGTGGAAGCTTTGATGCTAACGTTGACGTAGCCAACCGACTTGTCTAAGTGCTTCTGGTACTATGATCACCATCACCATCGCCGCCATCACCATCGCCATCATCACCATCGCCATCATCACCATCGCCATCATCACCATCAGCCCGGCCCAAATACGCACACATACACCCACAATCCGTGGGAAGCAAGCAGCAGATTCCCCTGGAAAATCTGAGTCGGAGATCTGCTCTCCCCAAGATCCAATTGTCTACCATTCCTACAGAATCTAAGGCTGCAAGTGTCAACACCATGGTCGTGAGGCATCGTGAGATTTCGTCTCGGTGGGCGCGCTAAAGATAAGATTCGGACTATGATATAGACCGACGTCATGATTTCGGCCGCCCGCCGCCCGCCACCCGCTACCCGCCACCTGCCATATGCCACCCGCCACCCACCAAACACTGCTCGCCACACGCAATCTGCTTCACGCCTCCCGCTGCTTGGCGTCTGCAATTCAACAAGTCTCTGGATCGAGCATGAAGGAGGATATTCGGGAGGAGTAGAGTTTTCCACGGGAAGCTTTTGGCCGATGGAAAACTCTGAGTTTGTGGAAGCTTTGGCTAATAGAAGGCTCTAGGTCTGTGGAAGCTTTGGCTAGTAGAAAGCTCTAGGTCTGTGGAAGCTTCGGCTAGTAGAAAGCTCTAGGTCTATAGAATCTTTGGCTAATAGAAGGCTCTAAGTCTGTGGAAGCTTTGATGCTGACGTTGACGTAGCCAACCTACTTGTCTAAGTACTTCTGGTACTATGATCACTATCACCAACACCATCACCATCGCCATCGCCATCGCCATCGTCACCATCTCCATCAGCCCCAGACCGAATGCGCACACATACGCCCACAATCGATGGGAAGTGAGTACCAGATTCCGCTGGAAAATCTGAGTCGGAGATCTGCTCTCCCCAAGTTCGAATTGTCTACCTTTCCTGCGGAATCGAAGGCTACAATTGTCAACACCATGACCATGAGGCATCGTGAGATCTTGTCACGGTGGTCGTGCTAAAGATAAGGTTCAGACTATGATATCTACCGACGTCATGATTTCGGCCACCATATGCCACCCGCCACCCGCCACCCGCCACCCGCCTCCCGGTGCCTGGCACCTGCAACTCAGCAAGTCTCTGGATCGAGCACCCTGGAGCATACATGGAAGCATATAGTCAAGTGAGATTGGGAGTGTACTTGAAGGCGTGCTCGGGAGTGTGCTTGAGAGCATCTTGGGAGCTTACTGGGAGCGTACAGTCATGTAGGCTGGGAGTTTGCCATCGAGTGCAATTGGGAGCGTCCTTGAGAGCATGCCCGGGAGTGTACTGAGATTGTACTCGGAGGTGTACTTGGGAGCGTACTCGGAGTGTAGTTGGGAGCGTCTTGAGTGCTTACTTGGGAGCGTACTGTCAAGCTGGCTGGGAGTGTGCCATCGAGTGCAATTGGGAGCGTCCTTGAGAGCATGCCCGGGAGTGTACTTGGGAGCGTACTGTCAAGCAGGCTGGGAGTGTGCCATCGAGAGCAATTGGGAGTGTACTTGAGAGCGTACTCGGGAGTGTGATTGAGAGCGTCTTGAGAGCTTACTTTGTAGCGTATAGTCAAGCAGGCTGGGAGTGT
>Ga0307515_10025921_pt1 | contig 10115 bp, 6 predicted proteins | sample 17_EM_MG_FD_194513 | JGI IMG/M metagenome (GOLD analysis project Ga0307515, IMG submission 194513) | Populus trichocarpa ectomycorrhiza microbial communities from riparian zone in the Pacific Northwest, United States - 17_EM | ecosystem: Host-associated > Plants > Roots > Unclassified | place...
TTGGATTATATAAGAGCTAGAATCCTTAGGGGCAGTATATTAATTATATGTAGGTATTATAGTACGGCTCTTGTATAGTAAGGATATAGTATTTCTCTAGGTCTAGACTCTCTAGTAAGGGCCTTATAAGACGGTGGTTTGTGTTACTACAGTTATACTATATAATGGATAGGTAGCGGACCCCCAACGAGGGTCCTTCGCCTCTCTATTATTCCTTACTTCTTTTATTTCCACTTTCTCTAGGATATTTAAAACTTCTGTCTTTTATATCTACACCCTAGTTACTACTTATTTTATATAGAGCTTTTTATTCCTATATCTTGTGTTTCTACTAGCGCTTCTATATCTAAATCTATTATTATCTCTAGTTCTTCCCCTATTCTTACTAGTTAGCTATATACCCTTTAGGAGTTAGCTGCGAATATTATATTTGCCGCGTTAAGTCTAATTCTTAATTGTCCCGGTCTTAAGCTTGCTATAGCTGTCTATAAGGGTCTTCCTATAGGGCGTTCTCTCCCTTATATCCCTATACGGTCTAATAATATCGCGCGGCGTTACTTCTGGCCTGTTAAGGCTTGGAATAGCTAGCCTAGCCCCCTAGTATTAAAGGTAGGAAACGCTAGAAAGGCACCTACGCCCCCCTAGCTTATTGCCTGTTATTTCTATTTATATAACCTAGCGTGTAGTTATTCCCGTAGCTGTTAAGCCCTTACCTTCCGTCTCCTATATTTAATGTAGTTTTCTTTCTCCCACGCCTTATATATGCTTTAGTGGCAGTTTACGCATTTTATTTAGTCTTAATTTAAGCAGTGTCTTGTATTATAGGGGCCTGCATAGTAGCCGCAGCATACCTATACTGCGTATATGAATTGGGTATGCCCCTATTATACATAGCGATAGTATTATTTTAGGCGTAGTCTGTGGTTATAGAGCCTTGCGTTATATATAAGGCCATTTATAATAATACCTTTTTAAATAAGGAGTTTTTGCATTCCTAGTATATGTGTGCTAATAATAAGGGAGCTATACGTTTAACTAGCGTTTCTCTAGCGAGTCTCTAGCGACCCTTATATTTTTTTATTATTCTTATTATATGCTTAGTTTGTATTTTCCTGTTAAAGCTATTAGATTTAGGTAATTTTAAGTCCTAGTATAAGGCGTTCCGTTTGTTTTACTATCTTATATATAGTTACTGTATTATCCGCCTAGCGTTCCTTTTCTACCCTAAGGCTTAGGGGAACCACTAGGACTTTAACTAAATAATCTTTACGGAGTACTTTTATGCTAATACGTTCTCCTAGCCTACCCCCTACCCTAACGGCTCATTCCTTTACCTATTAGTCCCTTAGGGTAACTCTAATGTCTCCGCTTCTAAGGTATCGGACTATAAACTACAATAGCGTTATAGACCTCTTTACGAATCTTCGTAAGGACTTCTGTTTCTAATTATCCCCTAAGCCCCTCTACTTTTTCTATGTTTAGTTATATTGTAATTATATACCTAGATATTGTCTTTAGGGGGGTAAGTTTCCTATACTGTAAATACACAGCTACGGCGGCCTAGGTGCGGTTCGCCGGTAAAAAGGGGTTTTATTTATTTTTAATTTTACTTAGCTGTTAGAGGATTTAATTAAGGGTTTGCTAGAGGGGCGCCTAAGGTTTGCTAGGCTAGCGGAGCTATTCTACTAGCTGTATTAGTTTGTTATAGCTAACGGTTACTCCCCTATAACTACGGATACTAGACGCGTCTAATAGGCTTTATATTTTGTTAGATGCCTTCTTAATAAAGGTCTTTCCGCTTTATGGTGTGGTATTCGCCTATTCTTGTTATAGAGGGCCATTGCTAGGCGTGGATCTGGTGGACGCGCGCAAGTGCAAACCACCGTCATTCGACGTGTGCCTCCCCTGCGATGTATGCATCTTAGGGGGATTCTCTAGGTGTTTTTTAGGGTTCTTTTGGTTGGTTTTAGTCTTTTTGGGCCGGGTGCAGCAAGAGCTCTAAATTAATGTATCTATTAAGATTAATAATACCTCCTTTATAGGCCATTAGATCTCCTAAATTTATAACTAGTAGGTAAAGTTACTCCTTTTATCTATAAGGTAATCCTATTCTCTTAACTACTGCTAGTAAGATATAGTTTCGCGTTACTTTACTATCTATTAGTGCTTTAAACTGCTAATCTTGCTAATTAACTTATAAATTTAGGTGTTGTTCTTAAATTCCTTTAAGGGTTTAAGGCTTTACTACTGGCTCCCTCTAATTCTATAGGCCTCTACTTTTCCTAACTATTAGCTGCTTAATCCTATTATACTTAGCTTACTCTTTAGCTAATACCTAGTTCGCTTTTTGTCTTTAATATACTATAGATACGTATTCTTTAGGTATTCCTACCACTATTATCTATTTAAGTATTCTTCTATAAAGAATCTTTTTAGTTAAAGTATTAAGTTTCCTAACTCTTAAACTTCTATTAAATGTCAGCTATATATATACTTAGTATTTCTATACTATTGCTTATCTAGCGCCTAATATATCCTTATAGGGTATTTCCGATTCTTTTCCTTTAGGTTTTTATGCATTTTATATATATTATCTATATATATAATCTATAATAGCGTATAGTATACTAGGTGCTTTAGATTAACTCTTAACTCGTCTTTATTTTTAAGTTTAAACATTTACCGTATTAATCTAAACGTTATAACTTTATTTGTAGGTACTAAGATACGTCTTTCGCTTCTCCAGTCCTCTAATTATTTCTTTAAATCCTTTAACGTTATAATTAAGGCTTCTTTAATATAAGTTATGGCCTTCTCTATAATCGGGTAGTCTTAGATAACTTACTTATCTAGCTATATATAGAAATCTTCCTACTTATTATTATGTCGTTGTCTATACTACTTTTAGTATAGCTACTAGAGTATATACAGCTTATCCGTAAGGAAGTATCTTCTTATTACTATATTATAATAATCCTTTATATATTGTTCTTTAAATCTAGTAAGGATCCCTAAATCCTCTTCGTTTTTTAGTTTAGTAAGCTACTTAGCTCTTAGTATGCCTATCCTAGGCCTATTAGTAATTCTTTATACTAGTACTTTATCCCTTATACAACCTAGTATATTAAATCTCTTATCTAGTTTCTATTCTTGCTATATAATAATTCTCTATCTAAATTCTTTTATAGTTTCTTTTGGTTTGCGTCTCGTAGATAAATTCTTAAAGTTATCTTACTTCTTAATCTTGGTGTTAATACTTTAATCCTATTACTAAGCCTTACTCGTAATTTCTTTAATAGTTCTTATTCTATTGCTAAAATCTTAATCCTAAGCTTGCTTTTATCTTAAGCTTTGCTCTAGCCTTAGTCCTACTAGGCTTACTTAGTGTTTTTATCTCGTCTTAAGAGTCTTATGTTTTTAGGAAACTTTGTCCTAAGCTTATTTATATATTACTAAACTAAGCTATTACTTTGCTCTATCGGTTATTGTCTATTATAGGTCCTTAAGCTTACCTTATCTTATTTTAAGAATCTTAGTCGTCTTATATCTCGTCTTAAGAGTCTTAGGCTTATAGCCTTTTGCCTTTATTAAGTGCTAAAGTAGTTTATTATCCTACTTCTCTTATATCTTATAAAGCGATAGATATTATATCTAGTGGGGTCTTAATCCCTACTAATATTCCCTATTCTATAGTAGAATTATCCTTTACCTCTTATATAATATCTCCAAGGTTTATATACTCTTAGTAAGCTGCCTTTATTACCTTATTATTATTAAATGTTTCGCCTATATTAAACTTATTGTCCTTAATATCCGATCTATAAACTAGTTTATTAGTTCCTCTAAACTCTAATAATTTTAGCTCTTATGGCCAATAGCTTACGCCGTACTTAGCATCTTTATAAATTTAGTATACGTTATTATAACAAAACGCAAAACTGTTAATTAAATATTCTTTTGTTCCTTATAGTATACTATTATTCCTCTATATATATATATCTTCTACTAGTCTTATTTCTTTTACTATATAATAATTCTAACTACTCTTATAGTCTTTAACGTAATAACCCTATTTTCCGTAATTTATATAAGCTCCTTTTTTAAACTATTTTTCTTACTATAGAGTCCGCCTAAATGTCTTCTACTATTAAGATCCCTAGTTTAGCCTTTACTTTTTAGACCTTTAATTACTTAATCCTTATCCTCTAGGTTTCTATAATTATTTATTCTATTTTTTAAATTCTTTAGTACTACTTAGGTCTATTAGGTCTGCGCTATACTATAGTTTTTAACTTTAACTTTATTATTGCGTATTTTGCGCCTTATATAACTATGGAACTCTATTATAACCCTTCTTAGTCTGCTCTCTTTAGTAGATCCTATTATTGATCTTAATTACTTAATTAATTAAATTCCTAAGAGTATCCGTATCTTCTATTAGAATAATTATATTTTAGACTTTTGCCTTAAGTCCCTATTTATACTATACTATAAGCGCCTTATTATTCTATTTAACCTATATTACTAATATTTAAAACTGCGTTATATACTTAATTGCTAAAGTCCTTTATACTAGGTTTTAAAGCTTTCTTTTTACTATTATAATTGCCTCTAGGTCTCTAAATATTTGCGTTAATTATTCCGCGAACCTATTTTAACTTAAGAATATATACCGGACCTCCTAGTTAGTGGTTATTATACTATATTCTTGCATTTCCGTAAGGTAAGGTTTAAACTACTTAAGTGCTCTTCCCGTTAAGAATAATCGGTTATGTATTTAAAGGACTATAATCCCTACCTAGATAGTTCTTCTTTTTGTAGTAAATCTTAGAATATAATTAGAGTTAATCTATTAGGCAACCACTCCACTAGTTATTATTACATTATTAACTTCTTATTTACCTATATACCTAGCCCATTAATAAGTCTACTGTAGTTCCTGCTATAAGGCTTTGTTATAATTATATTACTTTAATAAACTTAGTGCCACGCCTGTCTATAACCCCATTATATATAGTTCTATATAGTATTTAATAGATTAATTAGAATATAAATGTTATAATTATAGTCTATCTCCTATAAAGGTAGTTAATAATAAAATAAGGGAGAGTAGATCGTTAGCAAGGGAGCTAGCTATCCCTTATCACGTTAAGGTCCTCAGAGTTCATGGCCCGTGCGCGAACGCCGTATATTTCTGAGCACGGCCATCAAATTCGGCTGATTTGATTGGTGGGATCTTATCGATAACATGAGGACCAATTTTAACGTGATAAGGGATAAGTGTTTAATTTTCATTAAGCAAGACTTTTTAGAGTTAGCATTGCTAGACTTTACTAAATATCTATAACTAACTATAGCTATAAATTACTGAGTGGGGTTAAATGGGATTGAAATGAATTATAAAGAGTAAGGTGGAGGAATAGAGCAACGTTAGGCAGCTGGCAGTGGTGGCTTGTTGTTCTTGGGGCACAAGCGAGACACACATCTCGGAAGCTTTCGTGTTGATATATTAAATAATTATAATTTCCGCTGTCCAATCAGCATAAAACGGTCTTGTGGTCTAGTGGTATGATTCTCGGTAGGTTAATCATTATTACTGTAAATGACAGTACAATTAATAAATTTCACAGCTTAGGGTGAACCTGAGTTAAATGCGAGGTAAGTTTGGTACCGACTTACAAACTGAACGTCACACTTACATGCTCGACAGAGGCCCCGCGTTCGAATCGCGGCAAGACCCCTTAATTTTTGAGTAGATGTAAATCTTTTCTCTTAATCTGCCCTGACCTGCCAGAGAGATTTTTTTTGCAGTTTTAGAGACTTAAAACTTGTATTGGCATCTGCTTTTAAGCTTTTGAAAAGGCATCTTTAGAACGAATTACGACAGATATCTTGAAGGCAGTCCTAGCCACTTTTCTTAAAACAATCTATTAATCGATTAGTTTCCTATCTAACATTGTTTTTAGTAGTCTTCGGAATCTTTATATGACACTAGGCTAACGGTTCCTTAGATTTAAGTCAAGTGCGTGATTGGGTCGTAACTGTCCAATAGGCTAAACAGCCAACGTCAACCGCGTATGCACTAGCAGCTTTTCCAGCGGCAAATGCTGGAGCGTTTATAAAAGTGCCGTGGTACCTCTGAGCACGCTAAAGGCATCTAGCGTAGCAATGGGCATTATCTTCACCACCGTATCTTTGATCCACCGCCTTACTTTCTATGAGGTATCGCTGTCCGTTAGTACTTCGATAGCTGCTAGAGATTCCGCATTTTTCGCATTTTTACCATTTGCAAGTGCAACCGTATCTTCTCACTGCCTGTTGGACGGAATTACCCAATCAGAAACAACGACCTCGTGGGTAGATTGAACTACGAAGGATGACTATATATACAAAGTCGCCAATAAACCTCTAACGATTGGGATCGGCACTCATTCAAAGCGAATTCAGCCGCTAGTGTCGACCAAGTGGCGGTTACTGTCGGCTACTGTCGGCCTGGCGTCGGTTACTACTATATCAAAGTTAGGTCATGTCGACCGGAATTTGAGGCTATATATTGTCCTAATTGGCGCTGCCAATAGGACCGGTCCTTTTGGCGCCAATTGGCGTTCAACACTTCGTCTTGGTTGCGTAATTCTTTAAGCGCCAGGATGGTTTCCACGAATGGGAAATATTATCGTGAGTCATCCTTTTGAGCATGCATGCGCGCTGCAGCTACAATAAGTTTCATACATTTGACCTTTTTCTGAACTCATAAGCCACATTTGAGAATACACTCAGTCCGTTCCCCATTGCTTGACCATGACCATTCAAGCAACCGGGAAGGCCAGCAAGGCTCAAACACCTTTTGAAGGAAATCCTGGCCTGGTAACTTACTTAAGACCTGTAGAAAGTATGGCTGGCGTGGATGGAGACCTATAAACTGTGAAATTCACTCTTCCTTTGGGCTATTTTCATGCGAAATAGTGAGATGCAAATCTTCAATGTTCATCTCCCACGTAGCTTCAAGATGTGCCCTTTGCTCGGCTGATTCTGGCTGACCCTGTGCTAGGCCAAGCAAGGTGATCTGATCCATTTCCACTTTTCCAAAGATTGGTAAACTGTCTCGATCGCCTGGGACAGCTAGTTTAGCTGTTCTAAGTCGTCTTCTTGATATGTTTTTCTGGAAGGATCCTTTAAAACCGAAATTGTTTTGCGAATTCTTGCTCTCTGGGCGCTTTCGTCCGCACTTATCACCTTCTTCAGGCCCTCTGCAGCAGTCTCTGCCCGCTCCAATGGTGTCTTACCATCAGAGCTACCCAAAGTTGGGGAAGCCTTTGCAGCAAGCAGGATCTGCGCTATCTCTACACGCCCAAACGATGCTGCATGAAAAAGAGGGGTTTGGCCCAACTTGTCGGTACAACCTGGGTTCGCCCCGTACCCGAGCAGCATCTGCACAGCACCCCTGAAATCATGTCGAACAGCATAATCTAATGGTGTTCTGCCTTGGGCGTCCCTTCGATCCGGATCTGCGCCTTTCTTCAAGAGCAGGGCAATCAAAGGTTGATCTTTCCGTTTCACCGCAACGATAAGTGGGGTCTCAGAAGCAGGTGGGTCGCCGTTCGGATCTGTTATGAATTTTAAGAGCTGGCGAGCAATCGTGAAGGACCTGCCTCGCGCTGCGTGCAGCAGCGGTGTTTCGCCATCATCGTCTAGGATATTGGGATCTGCACCTTGCTTAAGGAGGAGTACCGGCACGCCATCATGCTCCCAAAAGACAGCTATTGACAGCGGTGTCATTGGACCATGTCGCCAAATTCGGATCGGCATCATGTTCAAGTAGCAACCTTGTAGTGGCTTCACCTCCTCGCGATGTTACCTTAAAAAGAGGCGTTTCCCACTCTCCATCTTTGGTGTTGGGATCCGCACCCTGGTTGAGTAAGAACTCCACAATGGCCTCTCTGCTTTGGCAGGCGGCAGCATGCATCAGCAGTGTCCATCCATTGTCATCGGGCTTGTCCACATCTTTTTTGGTTTCTGCTTTCTCCGCTATTGCTCGACAAAGACTTAAAAGCCCACGTTTAGCCGCAATATGCATTAGCGTTAGTCCGGCTTCTGAACGATCAGAGAAGACGTGCTGCCGCATTCTTATCCAGTGGCGCAGAATCTGATCCGAAGGCCAACGAAAGTATTTTAGCAGATTCTCCTGCGAGATGCCGTTCCTTTCCGCTAGTTCAGCATAATCTAACCAATATTCGGTTGAGTATGATATGAAAGGGTAACTCTTAATCATTATTTCTACGTCATTCGGATCCCCCGACAGTGCAGATTCACTTATGGAACCCGCTAGAGTCGGAGCCAAGGACAATGCGGTGCTTACGGAGTGTTCCGTTCCGCTTTTGATTTCAATTTCGTCAAACTCGACTTGCATATCTTCGCTCGCATCGTCAACTAGATCTGTCCTTCCTTTGAAGAAATTATTAAGACTGGGAATATCCCGTCCTGTAGCCCATAGGATTTCTTTCGTAGCAAAGTACAAGATGCAGCATCGGGCCAACTCATGGTAGACTCGACTCAAACTGCTCATGTCTAATCGGGAAGGCTCTTCTATGATTTGGAATCCTTTGTCCCTAAGAAAACCGTAGACCGTTTGGTGATTGAATTGTACCACCATCTGGCCAGCATGTTCCCGCAGCTCAGCGAGGCCTCGCGAGAGGTCAATCAGCCAACGTTGCATCCGACCTACAGTATCTGTAACATCGCAGTCTGAGTGACTCCGCCAGCGAATCGTAATAAACCCTCAGGTCGATCGCTAATGCGTCCCTGAGTTGTATTAAAGTCAGAGATTCGAATCCAAAGCACACCCACTGCAACAGCCTTACAGAGCGTCTCCGTTCCTCGGGTGGTCCTTCTTTGATGCTTTTTAAAAGTTTATAGTAGAGGTCCGAGATATCTTTTGGAATTCGTCTGACTTCGGACTAGATGTCCTGAAGACGAAAGCCTCGTCGTGATAAACCACGCACATTTTTAAGTACCAATACAGCCCATTGAAAGTTCCCAGAAGCCCTGCTCTCAAAGTCTTTTTGCAAAGCCGTTGCATGCTCGCTCAACTCCTCTCGTTGAAGTCCGTGGCAGACGAAGGTACCGATACCGTCCTTATTTCCTGAGTCAACAGAAATTCGAAGGCCCTCATCTAAAGACAGGATCTGGTATTCTCTACGTGAGAAGCATATTCCAAAAGGAGTAGCAGGATCGACGTAGTTTCGTGGCTAAATCTTGGGCCTAATTAATTAGGCTGATAACCTCCTCTTCGTCGAAGCACCCATCCAATGCATCAACTAAGATTCGTATTGAACAGCGTTTAACACATTTCCGAAGTGATATCGACAAAATGTCTCGGTGTCAGACGCCAAATAGGGCCTAGTTCAGGGGTGCTTCAGGGGGATCCCTCCCCCCTACATAAGTAGCTAGATTCTCTTCAATTTAATCCTCACGAGTTCTAACACTCGGAGCTCCGTTTCTAACCAATCAGGCTCTGTCTGGATTCGATAGGTTGTCAGTTCAGGCATGTCGTTAGGCGCCTGCTCGTGGGAGTCTTCATATGCCCCTGATCGATGCTTTCCGTTCTTATTTTCAAGGAACGCTTTCGTCAAACTGGACACGGCGTTAGGCATCCTCTTGAGGAGTTGATAATGAATTGACTGAAAGAATCCAAGCGTTGTTCTTTGCATCTTCTTTCCATGAGATGCTCGCTTGTTGAAGAAGAATAATACGACGATGGAGCTTTCTTTGGTAGTCACAGACCAAAACTCCCCTTGGCGGAATCCGACTCGGTTAGTCAGCATCGCCGCTATACTCAAGCGCCAAGCACCCTCGACTCACCCGCTGCTCAGGCTTACCTCAGCGAGCTCAGACGTGATTTTTTTAGCTAGCGTCGGAATAACCTACGCCGTCTTCCGAATTGCAAAATCACGTCTGAGAGCCTTTGGCGAGATTTGTTAAAACCGTAAGTAAAATCCGTAAAACGGATATTGCGGATATCTAATTTATTCATTCACATAACGCGTTATTATTAAACCCTATAGTCACATTTTTTTTAAGACTTAGGGCTTCTAAATGGTATTAATTTTATTATACGG
>Ga0307515_10025922_pt1 | contig 10115 bp, 2 predicted proteins | sample 17_EM_MG_FD_194513 | JGI IMG/M metagenome (GOLD analysis project Ga0307515, IMG submission 194513) | Populus trichocarpa ectomycorrhiza microbial communities from riparian zone in the Pacific Northwest, United States - 17_EM | ecosystem: Host-associated > Plants > Roots > Unclassified | place...
GAACAACACGCTTACGAAGATTTGGTCGAGTACTTTAGGTCAGAAGTGTCACTGAACCTAAGGTCCCAAGTCAACGTCCGAAACGCGTCGACTACATCTCAAATTGCCTACCTTTTGACAGCAAACCTACGAGATTCTACAAAACCGAAACCCTACCTACCTTCGACGTACAACACCCCGTCAATTCTACTTCTACAAATCGGCAGTTCCGCTTCGACAACTACCTTAACACCCTCCGTGTGCCTTCGCAGATTCAGTCATTATGGCGTTAACCTACCCGAAGAAGTACGAGAAAGATATCGACCTAAAGAGATGGAATAGAGACATTGACCTTGCAAACGCTAAACCATAAGACCTAAACGGATTCTTATTACACCGCATGGCACACTACAAGGACAGTGAATACGACGATACCGCGCTATGGGAATGTATAAGGGAGGACTTTGTTAGATGGACAAAGGAAACATGGGCTCCCGCGAACAAGGATATCGTACGAGACTTCCGTGACTTTTTACGGGAGTATGGAGTATTCGTCCCTATGGACGGGGGCGTCATTGGAGACAATATTCAGGAGCATATTATTAATGCAAAAGAAGAGCACAAATGGACTCCACAAGAGATTAAGATTAAGCACCAAATACGCGCTATAAAGAAGTGTAACTCTCGAGGGAATCCCAACAATGGACAGCCACAAGCTCCGTCCGTACAAGCTCCGTCTACACAAGCTCCGTCCGCGCAAGCTCCGTTCAACTCAAGCGCCGAGACGTCTCCCCTAACCCCTACCGCGCCTAGACAACCTCCGCAAGAATCTCCGCAGCAACCACCACAGATAACCTCAGGCTATCAAACACCTCAAGTGCCTCAAGCTGCCGTATCTCAACCCGTGCCTCAAGCTCCGCAACAAGCTCCGAAGCAACCTCCACAGCAACCACAACCTCCGCAGCAATCTCCGCAAGAACCTCCGCAGCAACCACAGCAGCCGCAGCAACATCCGCAGCAACCTCCGCAACAACCCCCGCAACGTAAGCAAGCGCAAGATCCCCTTGCTTCGAGATCTAATAACCTCCAAACCCTGCCACAGCAAGATCAGGAGAAGAAGTTCAGCGGGGAATTAGAATACGGCAGAGGGTACGATCAATGTCAACCACAAAGCAATCGTGGAGGTCCTTGTAGAGGTCCTTATAGAGGTTCTCATGGAGGTCCTTATGGAGGTCCTCGTGGAGGTCCTCATGGAGGTCCTCGCAGAGGTTCTCGTGGAGGTCCTCGTAGAGCATTAAGAACTCTTTGGGATTCGATGGATTAGTGGCCAAGACAACCCGGCAGATGCGATGACAAAGGCAATTTAAGAGCATTCCTATTGGTCGACTATAGTTCCCATTTGCTCGAGCTAGCCGTATCCAGTTACGCTCCGCTAGCTCCGCAACCCTATTTTAACGACACAGTTTCCTAGGGCGTACTACCTGCTAAATTCCTACCATACTCTGCCGACCCTAACTTCTGCCAGCCAATTAGGATTTTTCATGCCCGGCATGGAAAATCGCTATTGGCTCGCTTACTACTAGCGCCTTAGCAACTCCCTTTGTATTCTCATTAAACCTAACGTCCTTCTTTATCTTCTTCTTCTCCTTAGCTTTGTATCTTTATATAGTGGCAATCTACAAGTGTATATAGATGGCAACTATAAAAGAAGAGTTGCCAGTGTCGGGAATAAGGCAAGCGGTCGTCACGTGTCAACGTGGCCCTAGCGCGGTGAGGAACCTTTAGTTCCTCACCCCTTTCCTTATTCCTACAACAATTAAGAATCAACCATCGTATCAACCAGCACAGACTGTTTGACTACGATCCTGGCCTATTTAAATAGGTATCCCTGGTGATACCAACAAAAGGGGTTACTAAGCGGACTATATTAAGACCACTTCTTTATTTTATTAGTATAGGGTAAGTATTTCCTTACGGTTTCTTTTATATTGGCCTTATCTTTTTTTAAATTACTCTTACGTTCTAATACTAACTAGATATCCTACTTATATTAATAAGCTAGTAAATAGATAAAACTATAGGGAAGTAACTATTGTATACCTACCCTACTGTATTAACGGCCTTATTAGAGCCCTTAGGATTAGAAGTAAGCGGTATATCCTAGCTCTATTAGCGGTATCCTATAAAGGATTTAATATTTAAAGCGCACCTTAATCTAATATAATGTGTTGTCCTCTATTATAGTATCTAAGTTGCTTATTATTAAAGAGATAAGGCAGTTAATAGTTTAAGTGTCTTTATAAGGAGGGATTTCCTTAAAGAATACTATACTTAATATAGGTCTAGTTAAAAGGTATAGAGGCCTTTTATATCCTGCTCCTCTCTACTACTTAGCTAATAGGAGAGCTAACGGTAAGCTCCGCTTTAACTATACCTTAAAAGTTAAGCCGATTTACTAACTTAGGGATACTAGTATAGTATAAATGCGCTATAATACGGCCATAATAGGAGTATAATCATTTTCCGTCTATACCCTACTTTGTTATGCCTCTATAGGAGGGTTATATTAAACAATAAGGGCTAGTATTAACTCCTTTCTTCTAATTATTCCAAGACGGCGATATAAAGGCAGCTAGTTAAGCGTCGCTTTGTATAGTAATGCCTATCTAGTTATATGGCTTTATTTAAGCCCTATTACGCGCCTTAACGCAGCTTCCTATTACTTTAATAAATTAATAGCTAATAAGCCTAGCCTAAGGTTAAGATAAGGTAAATAGGCAACTTAGCTTTTAGATAGCCCTAACAGTATAGGGTTTAGAGGCGTTTATATAAAGTTATAAACTAGAACCGGAAGTTAATAATAACCCCTAATAACACCTCTTTTAGCAGAAATAGCATTTTATAATCTACTTTTAACGCCTATCCTTCCCAGTATAAGACACTATTTAAGTAGTAGACTTATCCTAGCTAGTTAATCTCGTATATTAATCCCCTATCTATAGTAAAGGAGCTATTAGTACCTATAGAGTGGTTTAATTAGCATTCTAGCTAAGCCCTTTATAAGCACTTTATTTTATATAGGCGGTATACTAAATCCTATTAATCTGCCTTATAATAGAGGAGATCTTTTATTTAAGACGCTAAGCAGCTAATACTTAGAGGCCTATAGGCTTATTCTATATCCTAATAGTATTAACTATAACTCCTTAAGTAGTACCCTATAGCCCTTAAGTACCTATAAGTATACTATCCCTAAATTGTCAGCTAGTAGGTAGGTATTTATAGATAAAGAAACCGATTTTAGAGATAAACTAGCTGGCGTTTAATTTAGTAAGGTGGCTTAACTATTCTCTTAGCATATAATAAGTACGGTACTTTTTATAGATATAGAGAGCACTAGGCTTCCTAGCGTTTGTTTATATATAAGATCTATAAATAGAATAACATTACTATTAAGGCCATTAGAAGGCAATAGATAGGTTATTTATAATTAACGTCCGCTCTACCTACCGTAGGCGTAATAGAAATGTAAGAAAGGAGACATTTAGGACTTAATTAATCAATTATATTAGGGTTGTAGTGTATTTATACCATCTATGGCAGAGATTAAGTAGTAGTATTACTTAAATTATTGTTTTTAGAAAAGAATTTACATCTATATAAAGGTAGTATAAATTATTTTATTTTATATAGTATTACTTTAAAAAGAATCCTATTCCCATTTTATATCTTTTATAATTTTAATTTTAATAGCTCCTAATAATATTATTTTCCTTTACACTACTAAGCTATATTACTACTATACTGCTTTTAGTTACCTATTTCGTATCTAATAAGCTAGTCTCTCTTAAAGAACAGCTTATAGGTGTAGTTTTATAAGGATTTGCCTTTAAGAACCTATTCTTTATATCTTAGCCGAAATTTACAGGAGTCTTTATAACTAGTAGAGGGTAAAATTTATCCTTTAGAAGTAGTTAGCTTTTAATAGATTTATAATTAAAAGGAACCTTTATAAGTTATTCTTAGATAAGAGGCTAGAAAGACTAGTTAGTAGACGTATAATTATAGAACCAGCTGTTATGGTAAAGTAGGATATAGATATCTACTCGATAATACAGCCTTAGTGTAGTGGGGTAAAATGTCTCACGCCTAGTACCTTGGCATTTTCCTGTATTTATAGAGCCTTCGGCTTCCCTCCTTCTTGGACATCACGACCTACCGGAATACATTCTTTCCTTTCTTCTTACTGACTGCTTTCCTACTGATTGATTACGACTGACGACCGACCGACCGACAGACAGACAGACAGCATTGTGACTTCCTATCTGAGAGGGACCGCGTCCACCACCACATTAGTTTATCGCCTTTCTTTATAATGGTATACTTTTGTTTAAGAAATATCTTATTAATGGCTAACTTTAATTTTAGTAATAGAACTTACTTTAGTAATGGAGTTTACTTTAGTAACGGAGTTGGCTTTAGTAATATAATATTATAGCTAATATTTAGTCTAGTGGCGGAAGGAAGGATAAACATTAAATGTTTTCCATTAGGTTTTAAAGTATTAAAAGAGGTAATTTTAACACTATATAATAAGATTATAGGTAGATGCTATACTTATTATACTATAACGTAGAATTACGCTTTTATAATCTGGATTTTGTTTCTATAGTCTAGAATTCTATTTTTATAGTTAGGGTTATATTTTCGCGATCTAAGGTTCTATTTCAACTATTAAAGTTACTTTTTATAATAGGGAATTTATTACACTATAAAACTATATTAGAAATTCACTATAGCTCCTATTATTAATAATATATTTTATATAGTAAGAAAATACGCTTACCTTACGTAATATCTAGAAGAGTTTTTCTAATAAAGTAGTAATAAATAACGGATAGGGCTAGAGGTTTAAGCTTAGTTAAGCAAATCTTGGCTTATAAAAGATACTTCCGCCTATACTATAAGTATTAGCATAGTCTAGTATATAAATCTAACTATAAATGGAGGCGTAGTAGTCTAGGTAGCTTTATTAAGCTCCTATATATATTTCTCCAATTACTCTAAAGCTTCCTTTCTATATTTACTTCTTACTAAAGCAATACTTATAAGCTCTTAGACCCTTAGTAAAGAATTTATTAGTAATAAGGAGCAGTATACCTATACGTATGTATAGTATATATACTAACGGTTTACCAGGGGTCTAATTTATAAGATAATATTAGTGCCGTAATGTTTTTAATAAATAGGCTATATTATGTAGGCTCTACTTAACTAGTAGCGCTAATAAGCGTCTTATTACCCTTTTGCTAAGATATAAATATTATAAGCCTCCTAATAAAAGAAGGCAGCGGGGTATAAGAGTAAGAAGTAGGAAATAGTATAGGGGGTTTACAATCCTTAAGGATTGTAAACCCCCTATAATATTAGCTTAGCATATATTAACCCCTTTACCTTGTTATCCCTAAGACGCCACACTATTTAAACCCTACTATTATAACTTATGCTCCTCTAAAGATCTATAATAGAAACTAAACGGCTAATTAAAGTAAGAATATATAGCCATCTTCTTAGTTAATTAGACTGTTACTATAAAGCCTTATTAATTTACTTTTCTAATAACGTAAGCTATAACAATACGTCTTGTAAGAATTTAAGGCTAGAACACCTTAATAAACCTAAGAATACTTTAGATCTTAAGAGTAAGGGATAGAGATAAGTAATATATAGAGCTAATTTCGCCCTATTATATTAGGATGTATAATTACCTTTATTATATCTACTTTACTAGTTACCTTAACGCTTTCTTCTATAGCTCTTATTTATTCCTACCCTATCTTTACTATCTTTACTACTCCTTTTAAACTATTTCCTAGTCTACCCTATTTCTACTAGCTATTTACTACCGCTTTACCCTTTAATATAAATTCTACTCGCTTAACTATTAGCTCGCTTATTAAAGCTATTATTTACTAGCTCTTACTAATTATTAATTAAGTCGCTAGCACTTACGGTTAAAATTAAGATTTTAGATATAGTGTATTAACTACTAACCTTTACCTAGTAATGAGCGCCTTACTATCTACTAATATAGATCTGGAAATAGCGTCTTTTTTTAGGGGATCTAATAATATAAGGCCGTAGTAGGTTAATAATAAGTTTAACCCAATCTTAGGCTAACGCTATTTTAGGAGAATTTCTATTATAGAGACTATTAATATAACTATTAAAAGAATACTAGCTAAGATCTCTTCTCTATCTAAGGGGATACTTAAGGCCTTAGGATATAATGCTCTAAGCAGCTATTCTTAGTGCTATTTATATACTAACCCATTTCCCACCTAACTAACTAAAATTTTTAATAGTTATCTTTATATAACTATATACTAAGGGTATTATTTAGTAATAGTAAACGCTATACCTACTCCCTTTCTAATTTATTACTTTTTCCTACCTATAAAAATAATAGTAGGCATAAAAGTATACCCTAGTTTTATTTAGGATATAATTCTCTTTAGGTTTCCTTATATGCTTTAAAAGAGTTTCTATATCCGCTTCTAGGGCGGTCTTTAAGGGGTTTATAGTAGTGTTTTAGGCGGACTCTATAGTAAATTTTAAAAAGGTGTCCTTAACCTTACTAGTGATATTTATAGCGGCGTTAGAGGTGGCTTTTATATCTATAATAATAAGGGCGTCCGCAATAGTAATAGGATAGGTAATAGTTTCCAGTCTCTTTTTTTTTTAAATTCCTTAGCCTCTCTAATTGTCTTCGCTAAAGGTTATTTATAAAATTTTAGAGTATAAGGATTTAGAGGATAAAGTAAATCTGTTATATAGCTCCTATATCTTTATGGCTAGAACCAAACTTATTAGCCTTCTTATTATAATAGGATATTGTTTTCCTTACCTATATATATATAAAGTAGAACTAGAATGCAAAATAAAAAACGCCTTATACTTAAATATAGAGACCTAGGGTTATACGCTGGAGATACTTATATTATTATATTAACTGCTAATAAGGCGGATTATTCCATATATAATGTTGGTGTTAACGCCATATTAATATATAAAAACTTTATATCCCACCTTCTTTTCTTAATAGTCTATATATTTATTCTATATATTTCCGCATTTTAACCTTCTTTAATATTATATATATACTTGGCCGTTTACTTTTAACTATTAATTACTATAATAGAATAGAAATAGGTAAGTAAAAGGATACTCCGCCCTATAGTTACTAGAGTTAAGAGTTTACTTATAGGGGGGCGGCTACTATTTAGGAAAGATATATATAACTATAATAATTATATAAAGAGTTACTCGCGAGCGGAGCACTTAATATAACACTAACTATCCTATAGGTTACTACTCTACCTAACCGCAGCGTATATTTCTAATTCTTATAAATACTAAGCTGGCCTACTATTATAATAAATACTTTAGAGTTTTCTTCTAATATAACCTCCTTAAGTAACATAAGCGGCGTTATAAAACGACGGCTATTACTAGCTATAGTTAAGTTTTATAAAAATTAATAAAGCGGAAATTGCTATTAAATAAAAATCTATGTCTTTAATTCTCCTTAAAGAAAGTTAAGTATAATAGTAATGGTAATAACTCTTACCTAAAATATTTACGGGCGGATTCGTAATGCGTTTATAAGTCCTAAGTAGAAAAAAAGAAGCGTAACCTAGAGATTTTCCTAAGAACATTAAAAAAGGCTAGGGAACTAATAGTAGAAGAGACAGATAGGAGAATAACGGAAAATAAGGAGGATAAACTAATACTAGGAGTTTAGTTCTACTTCCTGCCCTTAGATTTATCTACTTTCCTACCTTTTTTAAAATCCTTTATAACCTTACCCTAATATCTATATTACCTAAAACTAAGTTTTCTCTCTAAGCGTATCTTTTAGTACTACGTTTACTTATATCTAAAGTTCTCTAAAAAGACTATAATATTGCTGTATAGATATGGCCACCTAAGTAATAAGCACTTTAGCAATATAGAGTATAGTTAAGCTCCTTTGGGTTTTGTACCTTTACTATAGATATATAATAATACTATATTATAAACCTCTTCTATTACTTCTTAGTATTATCCTTTAACACCCTTAGCTAATTTTAGTACGTATAAGCCCTCTCTAATAGGCATAAAATATTAAATAAATATTAAACGTACTATGGAAGTTCCCTTTACTAATAATAGAGGGGGGTAAAACATTCCCTAAAAGGCATTTTGTTAATGCTAATAGTAAAGTTATATAATACTAAAATATGTTAAAGTATTTTATAATTACCCTTTACTAAATACTATTAATTTAGGAAATATATTTTATATATTTTATCTTTAGGGCTTTATATAGTAGTGTTTACAAGGTTAATTTTTACTATTTACTTACTTAATTAGCAAATTATTAGTAAAAGTATAGCATCTCTATACCTAATTAAGATTAGTTAATATACCCTTACTAAAGCTAATTCTTTATCTATTAAGTGTATTACGTATAATTTATAGCTAGAGGTTATAAGACACTAGGCTAAATAGAGCTTATACTAGAAATAGAATAGGCCTAAAATAAATCTTTAAGATTAAAAAAAGTACTAAGATTTTAGTATAGGTATGCTCTAAAGCACTACTAGTAATTATGGTTATTGTTAGGTATTAAATCTTTAGATACTTTTAGAATAATTTACTCTTACTATATTAGGCTAGCCTGCCTTAACCTATATCTTCCTTATACTTATAGCTATAGATAGCAAAGCTTAGCTATTTAAGTTTAGCTAGAAGACTAACTAGACTTTACTAAGATATTACGTATATAGGAGGTTAGTATAGGTATATAAAAAGTGCTAGAAATAGAACCTTAACTAGTAAAAGAACTATAAGAATACGCCTAAGCTACTAGCTTCGTCTATTCTATATAGTAACTCTACCCTATACGTTTATAACTTTAGAAAAAGAGTGTACCTATAACGATCTAGCTTTAGCTTACTAAACGCGTTTTTAGTAAAACTTAAGGGCATCTTTAGAATTTAAAGGCCCGCTTTTATAAACCTAGGTAGGCTTTTAAGCCACCTTATATTTACACCCTAACTTAGTTATTCTTTCCCCTAGAATATTATCTATCTCCTATTTATTATTTAAGCTTATTTTATTAATTTTATCTTTTTTAGTCTAGGTATAATACTTTATAGTAGGCTCTAGGTTTAAAACGTTGCTCTAGTTATTAGCAACGCTACTACTATTACCGTCCTTATTCTTATTATAAGTATAATTACTAGCCTCATTATGCGGCGTTTTAATACTATAGAAAAGGGTAGGCTTCTAAAGTAAAGGGCTAGTAGGCTATAAAGTAGATACTACTTACTAGTTAACTTATAGGTATTAAGAGTTAAGGTTAAAAATAGGAAGGATAGAGGGGATAGAAGATAAGTCTTTATAAAAAATAGGTGGCCTTTATTACTTTTAGGGACGTAAACTATTACTACCCTCATTACCCTCGCTACCCCTACTACTCCCTTTAGTAGGGTTATTAGAATTATAATTAGTAACGCCGTTCCGCTTAAGCTAATTAAGCTTCCGCTTCCTTAGTATAAAGGATAATTTACCTTCCGTATTCCCTTTTTATAATTACCCTCCTCCCTAATAAGCGGATTATCTACGTACTATGGTTATTAGGTTATAGTAATAATATTTTTAATATCTAAAACTTATTAATATTATCTGCATTATTAGCTATTAAGGAGTCTTAGTTAGCTACTATATAGGTCTCTAACTTTTATCTAGCCTAGGGGATAGTTATAATATTAATTCCCTTAGCTAGGCTATCTATTTCACTAACGCCTTCCGCCGTAAGTTTAATATAGTTATATATAAATACGGTAAAGAGATCTTCTAGCTCCTCTAAAGAAGGTAGCTTCTTATCCTTATCGTCCTTATTACTATAGTTATTTCTATTACCTAATAATTGTTAAGTAAGGCTGTTATATAAAGGGGAAGTGTATACCTAACTTATAAGGTGCTAGTTAATTGCCGACTTTATTAGCTTTATTACTAATATTACCGGCTTTATTACCTTTAGGTTTTAAGTCTAGGTTAGCTATATTATCTTTAATAAATATTAGATT
>Ga0307515_10025923_pt1 | contig 10115 bp, 2 predicted proteins | sample 17_EM_MG_FD_194513 | JGI IMG/M metagenome (GOLD analysis project Ga0307515, IMG submission 194513) | Populus trichocarpa ectomycorrhiza microbial communities from riparian zone in the Pacific Northwest, United States - 17_EM | ecosystem: Host-associated > Plants > Roots > Unclassified | place...
TACCCTACTAAAGCTAGTAAGATTAGCTATAGAATATCTTATTTAAGTAAAGACGCTATATAAACTATAGACCTATTCTTCTATAACGGCACCTTTATTAATTTTAAAATCTTTATCTCTTTACTAAAATTAATATATAATAACGCTAGCCGCGAATATATAGCTGTTACTAAACTTAAAAACCTATAATAATAAAACCGAGACTTTACTAGCTTCTTTTTAGAATTTTTAGGCCTTATTAGTAAACTAGATTAGAATAAAGCCGCTAAAGTTACTACTCTCCGCTAAGCTATTTTAGACAAAATTAGAGTATAGTTAGTAGTTAAAGAACTGCTAAAAGACTTACTTAAATTTGCTATAATATATTAACGAATTAATAAGGACCTTTAATATAATAAATAGACTTATTCCCTAAAGTTAAAACTCTATAAAACTGGTATATACCCTAAAGCGCAATCCGTCTCTAAGACCTAAAAGCCCTATATATAACCCTATAGACCTTAATGCCACCTAATCCTATATACCCTTAGGAACTAATAAATAAAGAATATAAGCCGCAAATAGAGAATGCTTTAGATGCGGTAAAAAGGGATATATTTAAAGGAATTACCAAACTTACCCTTTTAAAAAGGTCCGCCGTAGTTCCTTTTAGTCCTTAAATTATACTTATTCTATAAATTATATTTAGTTACTATAAAGTATCTTACTTTTAGTTAATTTGGAAAACAAATCATTTTAGGGCTAAGTTACGCCTTAGAATAAGAAGTGGAAGAGTATAAGTATCTAGGCTTTTCTAGCGCTAATATATAATATAACTCCCTTAATATACTTAGCGAAATTTAAATACTTAAAAAATAGAAGGAGGTATAAATCCTTATAGATAGCGAAGCTACTAGTATAGGCTTTATTAATATAAACTACGTAAAAACTTAATGCTTAAATTTAAAGAAACTTAATAAGCCCTAAGGCCTATAAGGCTTTAATAGTAAGCCTTTAATATATAGTAAACTAACGTACTACGCTCTTATAAAGATATAGATAGGCAAATACCTTAAATACGTTTCCCTATTTATAACACCCTTAAAGTATTATAAGGTAATACTTAGACACGGATAGCTAAAATAATATAACCCTTTAATTAGCTAAATTAAAGAAATACTAAAATTCCGTATAACTTACTGCCAAAGTTACTGCTTAAAATACTACTTACTCTATAAATATATACACGACTATTTAAATTTAATATAATACAAATTACCCTTACTATAAACCCTAAACTAATATAATAAAGTTATAACTACTAATTGTGGTAAAGAATATAAAGGTAATATATTAAAACCCCTTAAAATTTATATAATATAAGCCGCACCCTTTTATTCGTTAGTAAGAAAACGAGACTATAAGATCTTTACTATAACACTAAAAGATATTAAAAAGGCGTTAGAACTAAAGCAATATATTAACCCCTAACCTCTTATACCTAAAAAATATTACAATCTAATTAATACGTTTAAGAAACAATTTATAGACTAACTACCCCCGTATTAAGATAAGTATAATTTTAAAATAGAACTTAAACCTAGTATAACGCCAAAATTTGGCCTATTATACGGTATATTATAAGAAGAGCTGCTTATAATATAATAATACCTTAAAGAGCACCTAGAAAAATGATTTATTTACTTTAGTTAATTACTATTCGCCTTATTTATACTATTCGTTAAAAAACCTAAAGGAGGCTTAAGGTTCTATATTAATTATTAAGCCTTAAATATAATTATAATTTAAAACTAATATCCAATTCCTTTGCTTTAAGAAACGCTTAATTACTTAGTAAAAGTATAATACTTTATAAAGCTTAATATAGTTACTGCCTTTAATTAAATCCGTATTTATAAAGGAGATAAGAAGTATATAGCTTTCCGTATATAATGGGGACTTTTTAAATACTTAGTAATACCGTTTAGTATAAAGAACGGTCCTAGTATATTTATTACCGCGTATATTAATAATATCTTAATCTATTTATTTTTACTTTTTAAGCATTAAAAGCACATCTAAATAGTCCTTAAACGCCTATAACACGCGGGCTTATAATGTAATATTAAGAAATATAAGTTTTACGCGTTTAAAGTTACATACTTAGGCCTAATTATATCCCATAACGGAACTAAAATAACCCCTAAGAAAATCGCCGCGATTATAAACTAGAAAAGTTTTAGTAGTATATAAAATATCTAAGGATTTCTAAAATTCGTAAATTTCTATTATTGATTTATTGGTTACTTCTTAAAAATTATTTAGCTATTAGTAAACTTAATAAGGAGGAATATAAGATTAAATAAACTACTAAATATAAATAAGCTTTTAATAACCTAAAATATTATTTTATAACTACTTTAATTCTTGCCTACTTTAATCCGGACCTTAAATATATTATTAAAACAAACTCGTCTAATTATATACTAGGAGAAGTGTTATCGTAATATAATAAGAATGGCGAGCTGCGCCCATTAGCCTTTTTCTCCCAGAAACTTACCCCTATTAAATTAAACTATAAAAAATATAATAAGGAACTGCTTATAATTATTAAATGTTTTAAATAATAGCGTTTAGAACTTAAAGGATTATTATTTCTAATACGCATATTAACGGACTATAAAAACCTATAATACTTTATAACTATAAAGCAATTAATATAATAGTAAATTTGTTAGGCTGAATACCTTTTATAATTTAACTTTAAAATTATATACTAACTTAGCAAACTTAATTAGAAGCCTAACTTATTAATATAATAATTATAAAACTTATCTATAAACGCCTCTAATAAACGGATTATAAATTAATTATAAATCCTACTACCCCCTAAACGCTTTAAAAAGCTACGCCCTATATTTCTAAACGCCGAGCTTAATAGGAATAAATTAGAAATTAATAATAATAATAAATTCAATTTACCGCCCGTCCCGGTCCCCCTAATGGGTCCACGCAGGCTAATACCTTCTATAGGAAAAACTCTAACTTAGAGAAAACCCCACCTTGGGCCGCGCTGAAGAGATAGCAGCGTTCCGATATCGGAGCGCTAGCGGCTCGCCTTCTACCTGCCTTTAAGTCTGTATATTAAGCCAACTAGCCGCGCTTTGCGGACAATCTTACTCTGCCCCCTTCTTTCCTTATCCTTTTACCCTTATTCTTTTACCAGTTCTCTAGGCTTTAAAAGGGCTAGTATCCACTTATATCCTCTGTATCTATTGCCTTTACTGCCTAAAACTGGGGTAAAATACCTAACTGTACTAGCTATTTTGCTGCCGCTTAGGCGCTTTCTTTATTATTTAAAACTTCCTAAAGGCGTTTAGAGGCGCATTTTGCTATAAAGTCCGCCCTTTGGTAGTTTAGATATTGGAACAGCATATAGTGGACTATCTGTCTTATCTAGCCGCATTTATACTATAGGAGAACCGCTAGTATACCGACGGATGCAAGCTATGCATTAAGCCCTATTACCTCTATACGAAGAAGAAATAGTGCTATAGCCTCTGCTTTTGTTAGGCCTTTGTATAATAGGATTATAGGTTTCCCCCATAGGGTCTTCTACGTGGTTTCTATACGGTCTTTAGCCTTTACCTACTACCGTCGTCGCCATTCTAAATCTGCCCATTTCGCGATTAAGGTAGTTGCCCGCCTTTAGTGCTGGTGACCTCCTATACGGTGGCGGCGCTCCGCCTGCGCTCTGCTAGCGTTCCGCTGGCCACGCTTATAGGGGTTTATTATAGCTTCCCACTCTATATAGTCCTTCTAGTGCGCGAGGAAGCCTTATATCTTATTTTCGCGGTCCTTTGCGCGTTCCCTAAGCGCTTTTAACGGTACTAGTAGCCGTTTTATTTTTTGCTAGCGCTTTACTAATGTGTTCTAGATACCGTTAAGTGCCTCTACTGATTCCTTTTCTACCCTATTAGAGGCCGTCTTAGCGGCTCTTTAGAGGGCTGTCGTTTTAATATGGAGTTGGATTGGGGGAATAGCCGCTTCCTTCTCTATTGCAGCTATTAGTGTTCGCCGGTATGCCCCTGTAACCCTGCGGAGATACTAGTTCTGGACTTTCTATAGTGGTTTAAGTAAGCTTTTCGCTGGCGTTCCGCCGTCGTCCCGTATTTCCCACACTTAGGCGCTATATAGCATCGCTAGTCGGATGGTGGCTGTATATAGGAGGCGTAAGCGGCGCATTAATGGGCCCTATGTAGACGCGGTGATCCTTAACATCGCTTTAAAGGCTGCTAAGCCCTTGCTCGCGGCCTTTTTAACCTGCTCTTTCTATTGGAGCTTGGGGTCTACCTAGATCCCTAGGACTTGCATGCTGGTTTTCTAAGGGGCTGTCTCGCAGCCGGCGATACGCACGGTAGACGCAAGGTCTGCGGTGGCGTGGCGCCGTCGCCTTATAAAGTACATAAGCTAGTACTTCTTAGGGGCGAACGCTGCCCCATATCGATTTGCCTATATAGCGCAGCAGTTGTAGGCGGCCTCTAATTATCGACAGTTCTCTGCCGCGGAGTCCCCCTAGGTGATAAGGTTTGTGTCGTCTACGAAGCTAAACCTTAGCGTGCCGCTGTTAGGGCGCTAGAATTCCTCTAACAGCTCTAATATAAAAAAGAGGAATAAGATTAGTAATAAGGGTAACCCCTAGGGGATGCCTATCTACGTCTAAATCTAGTTACTCTTATATCCTATAAACTTAATGCGGGTTTTATGTACTGTTAGGAAGCTTTATATAAAGTCTGTAAGCCACTTTAGAAAGCCTTTTCTTTTTAAAATATAGAGGAGCCTTTTATAGGAGATGTTGTTAAATACCCCTACTAAGTCTAGGCTTAGCATTAACACCACACACTTATAGCGCGTTTGCTACGCTGTCTGTACGCAGGAGCTAAGTAGTCCTACTGCTAATAGTATAGATTGTTTACGCCTTACTCCCATCTAGTTCTAAGGAAGTAGCCCCTACTCCTCCGCAGCCTTAGATATAATATTGGCTACGTGCTTTTCTAGAACTTTTACTAGCGTATTTTTAAGGGCAATTGGTCTATAGCTGCCTAAAAGAGAGTAGTCTTTCTTTCCTTCTTTACGTAATACTATAGTTATAGATTCTTTAAGGCTTTCTAGTATTATTCCGCTGGTAAAGTAATAACTGGCTGCTTCTGCTAAATCTTTTACAATGACTAGGGCAACTACTTTAAGGACCTTATTTGGTATGCCATCTAGCCCTAGGGCTTTTTTATTTGGAAGACTTATAATAAGCTTACTAATTTCTTCTATTAAGATAGTAGGGCTAATATTAAGCACATTTTATTCCCTTATTGTCTTTATATTGCTAAGGTCTGCTATTCTAGTTTTAAAAAAGAACTTGGCTGTAAGGATATTAGCCTTTATAATATTATTGTCTGTTAAGGGATCCTTAGTAGACCTCCTAAGGTCTAGTAGATAGGGGTCCGCCTTTACTATGCTTGCTTTTCTACTCCATTTTAATAGAGTCTAGAGTCCCTTGTTATATAGTTTTAACTAATCTTTAGTAATTTTATAAATAAAGCGTCTTTAGTTATTACAACTAACTCTCCTAGTCTCTTTTTGCAGTTAATTGTTTAATGCTAAATATCTTTAGTGGTCCTCGGGGTTGTTATAAGCTTAGAGCTGTCATCGCGCCTATTAGGCGCCGGCGTAAAGCTATATAGCCTATAGCGACCATTCTTAACGGGCCTGCCGGCTAGGCTGTGCTTATAGGTAGTGTTCTTTAAGTGCTTGCTTAATCCCTTCCTAAAGGGCTTAAAAGGGGTCTTTAGATGTGGCCTAGTTAAGCTCCTAGATGCTTTAGAGAAAGCCCTATAAGTTTAGCTTCTTAAGGGCGAGGCGCTGGCGTTTTACTAGCGGATAGCCGGCGTTATTAATTTGGATGCGGATCGGTATATAGTCTCTTATAAGGGCCCATTCCTTAACTATACTATAGAAATTAACTTTTCTGTATAGATCTGGTGATATAAACGTGAGGTTTATCACGCTCTCCTATTGCCCTCTTTTCCATATAGGCTCTCCTTTTAGTGTGGCGAGTACTAGGCCTCTGACGTCGGTTTCGGCTAAAAGGCGTTCCGCCTGCTCTTTGCTGGCTATATGTTTTCCGCCCTATATCGGGTAATAGGCGTTAAAGTCACCTAAGAGTATAATTTTTCCCTTAGCTTCCTTAATAGCCAATTTAACCTTAGGCCATGCCCTAATCTAAGGGCCATCTTCGCGCGGGTTATAGATATTAATAATTATAGCCTTTAGCCCCTTTAGGCGTACCTAGAGGGCTATAGTAAAGGGGCCGTACTATCTACGCTTTTAATACGCGGCGTTAATATTCCGGCTAATTATAAAGCAGACCTTTATTGTAGGGAGAGCGTTATATATAAGTGTGAATCCCCTAGGGCAGTATATTAATTTAGTATATCTATTATATACCGGCTCCTAAATTATAAGGACCTAGTAGTCCGCCGGCGTAACGCTATTGAAGAAGGGGTAATACGCCCCTTAGTTTACATTTCCGTAGTTATACTGGATAATTATATACTTACTTATTTAAAGTAGGTATAGGCTTATTTATATCTATGTCCTATTCCTCGTTGTTTTCGCTATTAACTATTATTACTCTATTGGCGCGAAGCCGGAGCCTTAATTATAATCTGTCTCTGCTTGCTATTTTAATAAAAAATGGTTTGCCTAGTCCCCATTTAAGTAGTTATTCTTAGGTCCCTAGGTAAAATATTTCCCGTCCTCTTTTCTTATTAGTGTTAATTGTAAGGTTTCCTGGTATTAAGGGTTGGTATATTATTTCTGCGGCTTCTTATATGCGGAGCGACTGCGTTAAGAGGGCTATCCTTTTTATTTGGATACCTTTAAGGTAGCTTTGAAAGGTCCTACACTCCTTTCTTTACTATACTTTGTGGGCTTTACCACAGTTAATATAGGATACCCTTTCCTTAGGGCAATCTGTGGTGTTATATAATCCCATATATTGCCCACATTTTATTTACTTTCCGCATGCGCTTTATATATGCCCCTATTAATTACAGCAGTAGCATTACTTTATAATTATACTATTCTTAAATAGCCTAGTCTTAAAAAGCTGGGATTTAATAACTATCCCGCTTTTCACAATCTTTTGCTAAATTGCTTGGGTTGGGACACTAATTATAATTGTTTCCCTAGTCTTCTTAAGTTCTCTCTAGGCGCTGTTGGAGCTTGCCTAGCGTTTCGCCTACGCTTTAGGGTTGTGTAGCTATTAGATCCGGCTAATAGCTATCCTAGGCATGAGGCGCTTTATAGCTTTATAGATGGATTAAGTTAATTCTAAATTGTCTACGTCCCTTCCGCTATTAATTAGAGTCTTAAGTGGGACTCCTAGTACTTCTAGGAGGTAATTTTTCCTTAGTATCCTAAGTCCTAGCGCGTCTAGCCCGTTTAGAATTTAGTTCTTTATTGTTTAGGAGGGGATATAGATATCTACGTCCCTACTATTAAGGGTGCGTACGGCGTATACGCTTGGTATTGTTCTCTAAATAATCTTAAGAAGCTCCCCTAGTTCATGGCCCTAGGGCTCCTTAAGCCGGACGCGTATACTTGCTCTCTATAGTACCGCGACTACGTTTACCATACGGGCCGCCTACGCAGCAACGGCTGCCTAGGTTTAAATCTGTACTAGGGGAACTCCTAGGCCTAGGGGTCCTCCTTTACGCGTTTCTTTTTAGATTTTCTTAATACTAGCTTTAATTCGGTTAAGCTAGGCCTTAGTCTCTTGTTCTTAGGTTATCTAGGGGACTGGACGCGTTAAGAGGGCTTTAATGTATTGTATTGCCTCTTAAATAGAGGCAAATATCTAGTGCCGTGGAGTTTCTTCCTCCTCTTTTATAAAATTATTTTTAATTTATTTAAGTGTTTCCTTTAGTTTTTACTATTGCTGGCAGCTGTCCTTTTCGCGTTGTTACCCACCTGGTTTATAGTTTGGCTCCCGCGCGTCACGACTCTCGCGACTTCAGCGGGAAGCCTGCGTCCCTCCGTCGTCCCCCATGCTCTAGATGGGGGGCGACGTGGTTTTATAGGGTTTCTCGGTGTGGGGAATAGGATTCTAATATCGGGTTGCTTTATTAAGTGGTTTTTGGGCTGGTTTTGCTGCTGTTACGGCAAGCGCCAAGTTTAAATTAGAAATTAATAAGTGGGATATAGAAATTAATAAATTAATAGAATATAAATATAAGAATAACCCTTAGATAGTAGATATAATAAAAGCAATTTAAATAGGGAAACGGTAATATAAGGATATTATACTCGCTAAATGCGAAATCTATAATAATCGGTTATACTATTAATAGAAGATAGTAGTCCCAAATTCCGAACCTTTATAATTTAAGATACTTAAGTTTATATATAATTCCCCTATAGTAGGGCATCTAGGCTGTATAAAGACCTATAAGATTATCTAACGAGTATATTACTAGCCTATAATATATAACTATATATAAAAATACGCTTAAGTATACAGAATATACGTGTATAGGAAGACCTCTTATATAAAGAAGTAAAGAGTACTTTAACTATTACTAATTCTAATATAAAGATAGCAAGATATCTTAATTAACTTTGTAGTTAATCTACCTAATAGTAATAGGTTTACGAGTATTATAGTAGTTATTAACCGTCTTATAAAAATGCGATATATAATTCCTATAGACTTAATTAATATAATATTAGTAGCTGAATATTTTATTAAGTACGTCTTTAAGCTATACGGACTTCCTAATTTAATAATATCCGACTATGGAAGCTAGTTTATTTTAGACTTCTAATAAGCCCTATATAAACGATTAAGTATATAAATATAACTCTTAACTGCATTTTATCTAAAGATAGACGGTTAAACTGAAATTACAAACGCGATTATAGAATAATACCTATAAATATACTACTCCTACCTACAAGATAACTAGGAAAAGTAGCTACCTTTAGCTAAGTTTACTGTAAATAATATAAAAAAAATTAATTAATAGGCGTAACACTATTCTGCGTAACCTATAGATAAAACCCTTAACTTAGATTTAAACTATAACCCGAAATTAATACGGCAGGACCTATAATTAAGAGGATTTAACTAATTAACGTATATAACTTCGCTAATTAAATAAAGCAGTTAACGGAATTATTATAAAGTAAATTAGTATATACTTAAACGGTATAGGAATAGTATATAAATAAAGGATAAGCTTCCGTATAGGACTTTAAGGAAGGTAATATAGTATACCTAAATATATAAAACCTAAAGACTTAATAACCCTTAAAGAAACTAGACTGGAAGTTTACGGGCCTATACTAAATTAAGAAGAGACTAAGCCCGTATACTTATAAGCTTAAACTACTAACTAAGATAAAAATACATCTAATATTTTATATAAACTTACTATAACCCTTAAAAGGTAAACCTATAACTCGCGAAGTACTACTACTACCTCTTATAATTATTGATAATAGTAATAGTTCTTACTTTATTAACTTAATTAAAAATATACAATAAAAAATATAATCTAAATAATTTAAACTTCTTATTAAGCGGGAAGGATATAAAATATAAACTTAGGAAACTTATAACTAGATTAAGACTAACACGCCTTCCCTAGTAAAAGAATTCTATAAAGACTATCCTTTATAGCCTACTTTAGCTAAATAGATATAATATAAAGGCAAATAAATGCTACCTAACACGAATACATAAAATATAATAGCAGAAAGCTTAAAATTAAAAATATTACAGAACGTGGGCAGTGGCTATAGAGCGTATATATTTGAGGAGTCTATAAGACGTTATACGATCAATCGTAAGGGTCGAGGGCGTAAAGAGGTAATAAACCTACGCGTAGCTGACATAAGCTATACGTAAGGTGTACGTAAGAGCACGGGGCTCTCCTATAAAGGCCCCTACGGTAGGGTTCCGTAATACTACCCCCCCTCCTATAGAGGCGGAGCTCTGGCGACGTTGTGGTTACTATATATATATAAAAGGGACACTTAAGGTATAGAAAAGAAGAAAGGGGGGTATCGCTAAAGGT
>Ga0307515_10025924_pt1 | contig 10115 bp, 10 predicted proteins | sample 17_EM_MG_FD_194513 | JGI IMG/M metagenome (GOLD analysis project Ga0307515, IMG submission 194513) | Populus trichocarpa ectomycorrhiza microbial communities from riparian zone in the Pacific Northwest, United States - 17_EM | ecosystem: Host-associated > Plants > Roots > Unclassified | place...
CGCGGAAGCGCGCGAGATCGTCCGCATTGCCGTCCGAGACGGCCCAGAAATTCAGGCCGCCGGCCCGCCAATTTTCGATGTTGTAACCGTCACGGGACGAAGCGGAGCGCACGGTCGCTACCGTTGTGTCCGGCCAGACGAATAGATTGATGACGTGCGACTGCCGCTTGTAGACCAGGGCGGCGACGACGCGGCCGCCGATATAATCGACGCGGCCGCCCTGCAACGGAAATCCCTCGCGCACCAGATCGACCACGGGTGGCGCGAAATCGATCTTGCCGTTGAACCAGGGCTTTACGGTGTGCTGATCGGAGGTCGCGACATCGGTGAGATGATCGACCAGCAGCGAGCGGACGTGGCTGGCGACGACCTCGTCACTGATAGACGAACGATCCGTCATCGGCGCGACCACCAGGAACAGGCTGGCTGCAAGCGCAGCGAACGAGGGCACGAACAGCCATCGCCGGACAAATTCGAGCGCGCTCAGGCCTGTGCCTGCCGGCGCGCGCGCGGGCTGTGCGGCCTCCTGCGAGATCGCCGCCAGCACCTGCGCCCTGACATGATCCGGCGTGCGCCAATGGACGCCCGGTTGTGCTATCCGCTGTTTCAAAGCCTGCAGACTTTCCAGTTGTTGGGCGCAATGCGGGCAGGTCGTAACGTGCCGCTCGATCTGCAGCGAATGCGCAGCGTCGAGTTCGTTGTCGACAAAGCCATGCAGCATCAACTCCCACTCGGAGCAGGGTCTGGGAGCGGAATTATTCACTTCTGCTCCTCCTGAAGCCGGGTATGGCTCTGCCATACACTCGCAAAATGATCCCGTGCGCGGGCCAGCCGCGACATCACGGTGCCGATCGGCAATGCCGAGGTCTGGGCGATCTCGCGGTACGACAGCCCTTCGAGTTCGCGCAGCACCAGCACTTCGCGCAAGCTCCGCGGCAGCAAATTGAGGACGCTGCGCACCTTGCCGGCTTCCGAACTCCGCAGCAGCGCCGTCTCCGGTGTGTCGTCGTCGGAGGCGACATCGTCGATCGAAAAATCAGAAGCATCGTCGCGGTGGTGGATTTCGACCTCCAGCCGCGCCTTGCGGCGGCCTTCCAATAGCCAGTTGTGATAGCAGTTGCGGACGATGGAAAAGATCCAGGCGCGGGCATCGCCGCCCTGATAGCCATCAAAGCCCCGATAGGCGCGCAGAAAACTGTCCTGCACGATGTCCTGGGCGGCATCGGGGTTGCGGCTGAGAAACCGCGCAAAATTATAGGCGGCATCGAGGTGTGGAACGATCTCGCGCTGGAATCGGCCGTATTTGTCGTTGCTGTCCGCCGGCGGACGGTCCGCCGTCGCAACCGCACGCTCTGCTGCCGCTGTCGGCTTCATGTCCCGCACGCCCGGCCTGGCCGCATGACGGAAACCATCGCTGGCGTCTGCCGCCATCGACCGCAGCTCGAAATCCTTACCCGCCCCAACAAGCCGGGCTGCGAGTGCGATCAGTGCGTCCAGCACGGTTTCCGGCGCCTTGCCGCATGCCACCAGTGATCGATTCATGGTGTGATTCTGCCTTTTCGATCGCTCTCGGGGCGATCGGTTACAAACCTGTGACGGATAGATAGACCGTAGCCAAGCCGGCTTTATTCCGAACTTTTGCGGAAAAATCTTCGTGTGCCGGGGCATCCCAAAAATCTTTGCCGGGTGTCCGAATAAATCTTCGATCGCTGCGGTCTTGCTGAATCGGAAGCGTTGTGCGTTCGGCGCAATCGGCTTCATCCGCTACGAATTGGGAGAACGTCAATGCTGTCAATGTCGCGCCGGGGTGTCCTGGCTTCCGCTGCCGTCGCCGCAGCGTTCGGCCTGCACGACAAGAAACTCGCTTTCATCAGTCCTGCCCACGCCGAAGCGCCGCTCGAGCCGGCCAACGGCGTCTACAAATACAAGGTCGGCGCAATCGAGGTCACCGCGGTTTATGACGGCATCTGGCGCAAGCCGCACGATCCGACCTTCATCAAGAATGCCTCGATCGAGGACACCAAGGAGGCGCTGACCAAGGCCGGCCTCACCACCGAATTCATGCCGATCCCGCTGACGGTGACCGTGCTCAAGATCGGCGACAAATATATCATGATCGATTCCGGATCGGGCGTCGGCCAGTGGCAGGCCAATGCCACCAATCTGCCCGCCAACATGAAGGCCGCCGGGATCGATCGCAGCCAGATCTCCACCATCCTGGTCTCGCATTTCCATCCCGACCACGTCTGGGGCTTGATGGAGAAGGGCACCAATGCCGCAATCTTCCCCAATGCCGAACTGATCGTCAGCAGCACCGAATATAATTGGTGGACCGAGCCCGGCCGCGTCGAAAAGCTGCCGGAAGGCCGCCGTCCCGCGGGCAAGCGCATCGGCGACGTGTTCCCGACCTGGAAGAACTGGAAGCTGGTCGAGGACAATGCCGAAGTCGCACCTGGCGTCCGCATGATCGCGGCGCCCGGCCACACCCCCGGCCACTCGGCGTTTCTTGTTACCTCGGGCAAGGATCAACTGATGGTGTCGAACGACGCCATGTATGTGCCGGCGCTGCTGGCGCCGCATCCGGACTGGCAGGGCGCTTACGACCAGGACGGTGCCACCGCGGTTGTAACCCGCCGCAAGCTGATCGACCGCGTCATCGTCGACAAGATGATGGTCTGCGGTGCGCATTTCCCGTTCCCCGGCCGCGGCGTGTTTACCAAAGACGGCAACGCTTACGCCTTTGCGCCGTTGGCGCAATCCTGATCGGCCAAGGAGAGCATCGTCATGAAACCGAAATTCGCTTCCACTCTGGCCGCGCTCGCGTTGATCGCGGGAATCGGCCTTTCCCCGGCCCATGCAGTCGACAACATGTCCTCGACCGATGCGCCCGACCTGACTGCCGTACGCGCCAAGATCAAGGCCAGGGATTATGTCGGTGCGCTCGCGCAACTGCGCGAGCTCGCGGACGATGTCCAGCACGCCGATGTCTATAACCTCATGGGCTTCACGCTGCGCAAGACCGGCGACTTCAAGACCTCGCTGACCTACTACACCAAGGCGATCGAGATGGCGCCGGAACACAAGGCCGCGCGCGAATATCTCGGCGAGCTCTATGTCGAGACCGGCAACATGGAAAAGGCCAAGGAGCAACTCGCCGTGCTGGCAAAGCTTTGTCCCGGCGGCTGCGAGGAGCGCGAGGATCTGCAAAAGGCGATCAACGCCAAATCGGCCAGCAACTGACGGCCACCGAAGCGGGTGCCCGCGCCCGCTTCGTCCATCCCGGTCGCGAACGCACGCTGTGCAGGCCGGTTCACGGGCGTTTCATTCGGAGATCCTGCCATGCGCGACAACGTCGTCCTGCTTGTCGGCCGCTTGTTGCTGGCGTGGATATTTTTGCATGAGGGCGCGTTCCTGCTCGCCAACTACAGCGCGTCATCGGCCGCCATGACGAAAATGGGCGCACCTGCCTTCGCGCTGGCGCCCGTCATCGCCTTGCAACTGGTGGCCGGCCTCAGCATCGCGGTCGGCTGCTACACGCGGTGCGGCGCGCTGGCGCTCGGCCTGTTCTGCCTCGCGACCGCCGTTCTGTTTCACGCCAACTTCGCAATCCGCAACGAATTGCTGCATTTCGAAAAAGATATCGCCATCGCCGGCGGCCTATTCGTGCTGATGGTCTGCGGAGCAGGGCGCTGGTCGGTCGACGGCTGGCGGCGAGCAGGGAACTAAATCCCGGAATTCGAGTCCAGGCTTAGCCAAGTGTGCATTCCGGAAAATCGAACATTCTTCAGAAGGCGCTTGCGGGATCCTTAATGGATGATCTTGTGAACCAGCGACTCGATGCCAACGCGGGTGGCGGCGACCAATGACCGGAATGTGGGTCGTGGCGAAGTCCATTCTGCCGCAATGTGAGATGCCTGAGTCCGCTTTGCGGCTTTCGGACATCGGGAGCATGCGATAGGTTGTGCGGCGGAATACAAAATTTCTGGGTTGGGCAATGTCAGACAAAACTCCTGACCAACCGTTGTTGGTTGAAGTCGCAATTGAGCCAAAATCAAAAAGAGATCAGGAAAAGCTCAGCATTGCTCTGACGAGGCTGACTGCTGAAGACCCGTCGTTCCAGCCGTCGACCGACCTTGAATCCGGTCAGATCATTCTGAGGGGCCTGAACGAAGAACATCTTGGTAAGAAGATCGCGACGCTCAATCGGGTTTTCAACATCGACGCCAATATCGGCGGGCTGCAGGTGGCGTTCCGCGAGTGCGTCACCAGGCGCGCCGAGGTCACGTACACGCACAAGAAGCAGACCGGTGGTACCGGCCAGTTCGCCGAAGTATCGATCATCGTTGAGCCGAACGAGCCCGGCAAGGGTTACGCGTTCGAGTCCAAGGCCGGCGGCGGCGCGGTGCCGAAGGAATACATCCCCGGCGTCGAAAAGGGTCTCAACAGTGTGCTGGGTTCGGGCGTCGTCGCCGGCTTCCCGGTGGTGGACGTCAAGGTGACGCTGGTCGACGGCAAGTATCACGACGTCGATTCGTCGGCGCTGGCGTTCGAAATCGCATCGCGCGCGGCATTCCGCGAAGCGCTCCAGGAGGGCAAGTCCGTCCTGCTCGAACCGATCATGATGGTCGAAGTCGTGACCCCGGTAGACTACGCCGGTTCGGTCATCGGCGACCTCAGCCTGCGGCGCGGGGAGATTCGGGGACAGGATATGCGCGGGAATACCTCTGCGGTCAAAGCAACGGTGCCGCTCATGAAGATGTTCGGCTATTCCAATAATTTGCGGGTGATGTCGGCGGGGCGCGCCGCGTTCACAATGCAATTCGATCATTATGCTCCGGCGCCGCTGCCGGAAGATGATCCACCGTTCCGGCCTGCGATCGGATTGCGCGCTTGAAGCCGCGGACTGGCGGAATGCCGCTGGCTGCCGGCCGTTGGCCCGAAATTTCAACGCTCCTCAGCCCCTAACTCACAAACACCACCCGCGTCTCCAGCGACACGCGGCGGTACAAATCCTCGACGTCGTCATTGACGAGCCGGATGCATCCGGAGGCGACGAGGTGGCCGATGGTCTTGGGTGAATTCGTGCCGTGGATCAGCAGCCCGGGCTTGTCGAGCAATAGCGCGCGGGCGCCGAGCGGGCTGCCGGGACGGCCGGCGGAGGCGGCCAATGCGTCGGCGTCGCGCGTGTTTGCCGCCGAAGACCGCCAGTCCGGCCATTCGAGCTTGTTGGTGACGCGGAAGAAACTGCCGCCCGTGAGGCATTCCTGCGCAATGCCGATGCCGTAGCGGCGCGCGGAGTTGTTGATGTCGATCAGATAGAGAAAGCGATTTTCCCGATCGATCACGATCGAGCCCGGCACCACCGTGGTGCGGTAGAACACCACCTGCCGCTGCAGCGAAAACGGCAGGCCTTCGCCGGTGGAGCCGCCGTCTTCGCCGGGCTTCAGGTCCGCCATCACGACATCTTCGCGCGCGCGCGCGATTTTGGGCGGCGGCGCCGTCACGCCGGTGGCGACGACGGGGCCTTTGGTGGTGACGTATCCATACATGAAGGCCGCCAACGCAATGGCGATCGCGAGCGCGCCGGCGCCGACGGCCCATGGCTTCCAGTTCGGACCCTCGGACAACACTTCGTTGATCGCAGCCGCATTGCCGTCGCGCCCTTCTTCGACGGCGACCTCATCCTCGATCCGCCGGATCGCAGCTTCAAGTGCGGCGACATGGGAGGCGGCGACCTCGCGGTTCAGATGGGATCTTGTAATGAGGTCGTAGGCGTCCTTGTAGATCTTGTCGCGGCCCAGCGTGTCCTTGCCGATAACCGCCTTCGTCAGCAGTGCATAATAATCCACGGTCATGCTGACCCTCGAACTATCTGACGGGAGGCGCGTACTGGATGCCGCCCTGGGTCCAGAGCGCATTCAGTCCGCGCGGGATGCTGAGTTTCGACTGCGTCCCGACGTTTCTCTCATAGATCTCGCCGTAATTGCCGACGGCCCGCACGGCGCGCGCGGCCCAGTCATTGGCAAGGCCCAATTGCGTTCCGAATTCGCCCTCGGTGCCGACCAAGCGCTTGATATTGGGATTGGGTGATTTCACCGCATCGTCGATCGAAGCTTGCTTGACGCCAAGCTCCTCGGCGTTGATCAGGGAATAGAGCGTCCACTTCACCAGATTGAACCATTGGTCGTCGCCTTGCCGCACCGCGGGTCCGAGCGGCTCCTTTGAAATGACTTCCGGCAGGATGATGTGGCTGTTGGGCGCACTGAGCTTGAGACGTTCGGCGTAGAGCTGCGAGACGTCGCTGGTCAGCACGTCGCATTTGCGGTCGTCATAGGCTTTCCGGCTTTCCTCGGGGGAGGCGAGCGCCAGCACTTTGAGCGGCATGTCGTTGGCGCGGAAATAATCCGACAGGTTCAGTTCGGTCGTGGTGCCGGTCTGGGTGCATACCGTCTTGCCGCCGAGCTGCAGCGCAGTATCGATCCCGGCATCGCGGCGCAGCAGAAAACCCTGGCCGTCGTAATAGGCGACGCCGGCAAACATCAGGCCGAGCGAACTTTCCCGCGACATCGTCCAGGTCGAGTTGCGCGACAGCATGTCGATCTGGTTCGATTGCAGCGCCGTAAAGCGCGTGGCCGCATCGAGCGGCACGAATGTCACCTTGGCCGGATCGCCGAAGATCGCCGCCGCCACGGCGCGGCAGATGTCGACGTCGAAGCCGCTCCAGACGTTCTTGTCGTCCATGCTGGAAAAGCCGAGCAACCCCTGGCCGACACCGCAATTGAGCGTGCCGCGTTGCTTGACGGCATTCAGGGTCTGGGCTTGCGCCGGATCGTTACCCGAAAAGAGCAGGGCCAATACGAAGAGCGAAAGGAACGCAGTTCGTCTCTTGAAACCGGACATTTTGATCCCGCGATCGTTGGCACTCTTCGGCGGTAGCAGGTTCTTCAGCGACGGCGATGCTGGCAAGCTAACACAATCGGAAGAGTTACCAATCTGTTTCCCCGAATGGCTCACTTGCGCGACGGGAACTTCGCGGGCGACCGTCATCGTCCTGCAAAGCGTTCCGGATCAGCCGGATGTCCGCGCCACGGGAATAATGCCGGCAACGATCGCTGTTCCAAGCCGGCTTGCGACCGCAAAACTTGTCCCGGCATCGATGCGCATGGCGTGGCCGGCCGCGATTTCGAGAGGCTTGCCGTCGATGGACAATTCGCAGGAGCTTGTTGCCGCGTAAATGATGTGAACGCCGGCGGGGCAGGCGATTGTTGCGCCGTCCGAGAGACAGCAGAGGTCGATCGACACGCGCGACCGGTCGCCGATCAGATTGACGACTTCGACCGGTCCGGCTTCGAGCCGGCTGACAATACTGGTTTCTCCGGCGAACCGGACCGGCCTGAACGGCTGGCGGACGTCGATCTCTCCGACAGGCGTTTCCAGCACGAGCCCCTGGCCGGAGATCACCGCCAGCTGGCGGTCAGAGCCGCTGAGGTCCGAGAACGGGCCCGGTGTCACGATCGCGGTCCGGCTGAATCGCCAGACCATTCCGTCCCAACTTCCGGCTGCGAATCCCGGGAGCATGGCGACCGCGATATCGATCGTGACCCCGCCGCCGTTCTTCCAGGGCATATGCCGGTAGCCGGCGGGATCGAGCGTCGTTATTTGAATGCCGCCGGCAGAGGACTTCATTGCATGCGCCCAGACGAAGTCGCTCAGCTTTCAAGCCGGATCTGATAGCGCTCGGCAATATCCATCAACTGGCTCCAGGTCGTGTCGTCGACTTCGATGCCATTGGCGATGCGTTGTGCCCGGGCGAGCTGCTCGGGCTCACCGGCGACCAGCACCGGCAGATCCGGGTCGGCGGGCTGGGCCGATTTCACCCAGGAAATCATGTCGTCGATCTCGGCCATCATGCTGTCGCGCGTCGACAGCCGGGCAGGGTCGATCACGATGCTGAGCATGCCGTTGAGGATGCCGCGTTCAGGCGGCGTTGATAACGTGACACTGGTCGAGCCGACAATGGCGCCGGCCAACAATTCGCACACCAGCGCCAGACCCGAACCCTTGTGTTCGCCGAACGGCAGCACCACGCCGCGCGGCTCGGTGTACATCACCGAAGGATCTGTCGTGGGCTGGCCGGCGTGGTCGAGCAACGCGCCATCGAGCATCGGTTTGCCGGCATTGTGCGCGACCCGCACCTTTCCAAGCGCCACCCGGCTGGTGGCGAAATCGAGCAGGATCGGCTCGTTATTGTCGGTGCCGGGAATCGCGATGCAGACCGGGTTAGTCAGAAACCGGCCCTCGCGGCCGCGGAATGGCGCAACGCCAGGGGAGCCCGACGCGACGTTGACGAAGTGCAGCGCCACCATGCCCGCGCGTGCGGCAATCTCGCCGTAGGTGCCGACGCGGCCGATATGGTGCGCGTTGCGCAAGCCATTGACAGCCACGCCATGTTTCTTCGCTGCCTCGATCGCCCATTCCACCGCCTGGCGCGCGACCACCTGGCCGTAGCCGGCGCGGGCATCCCATACCGAGATGGTGCCGGTGTCCGAGACGATCTCGGGCGACTGGTTGATTTTGAGGGTGCCGCCGTCGAGGTCGCGCACATAGGCGACCAGCATGCCGACGCCATGGCTGTCATGGCCGCGCAGATTGGCCTCGACCAGATGCTCGGCAACGATTGTTGCTTCTGCGGGTGAACTGCCGCCGGCGGTGACGATGCGGTTGGCAAGCCCGAGCAGCTTCTTGTGGTCGATGATCATGTTTCACTCCCGTCGTGAGCCGTTCTACTCCGGCTTCTTGGTCAGATTCGCGTGCGGGCGGCCGAAGTCGGGCGCGGCTGAATCCTGGCCGATCTCGACAATGCCGCGGCGGATGGCGCGGGTGCGCGTGAAATGCTCGAACAGCGCCTCACCGTCATTGCGGCGGATCGCCCGCGTGAGCTTGGAGAGATCCTCGTTGAAGGTGCCGAGCATTTCCAGCACGGCTTCCTTGTTGGCGAGAAACACATCGCGCCACATCGTCGGATCGGAGGCCGCGATGCGCGTGAAGTCACGAAAGCCGCCGGCGGAGAATTTGATCACTTCCGACGACGTCACCTGCGCCAGTTCATCGGCGGTGCCGACGATGGTGTAGGCGATCAGATGCGGCAGATGGCTCGTGATCGCCAGCACCAGATCGTGATGATCCGGCGTCATGATCTCGACCTTGGCGCCGAGACCGGCCCAGAACGCGCGCAGCTTTTCGACCGCGGCGGCATCGGTGCCTTCCGGCGGCGTGAGAATGCACCAGCGGTTGATGAAGAGTTCGGGAAAGCCGGAGTCCGGCCCGGAGTGTTCGGTGCCGGCGACGGGATGGGCGGGAACGAAATGGACGCCCGGCGGAATATGCGGCCCCATGTCGCGAGCGATGGCGCCCTTGACCGAGCCGACGTCGGACACGATCGCGCCCTGCTCTAGAAACGGCGCGATTTCCTCGGCCACTGGTCCGCAGGCGCCGACGGGGATGCAGAGGATGACGAGGTCGGCGCCTTTGACCGCTTCCGCGTTGGTCTCGAGCACGCGATCGACGACGCGCAATTCTTCCACCCGCGCGCGGGTCTTGGCCGAGCGTGCTGACGTGACGATTTCGCCGGCGAGGCCCTGGGCGCGTGCGGCACGTGCGATCGAGCCGCCGATCAGGCCAAAGCCGATCAGTGCGACGCGTTTGAAGAGGGGTTCGGTACTCACTTGCCCGCCATGAAATCACGCAGCCCATCGACGACGAGGCGGTTGGCCTCTTCGGTACCAACAGTCATCCGCAACGAATGCGGCAGGCCGTAATTGTTCAGCGCCCGCAGCACCAGGCCGCGTATTGTCAAATACGCGTCGGCATCCGCGGAGGTCTTGCCCTTCGCTTCCGGAAAATGGATGAGAACGAAGTTCGCCACGCTCGGCGTAACCTTGAGGCCGATCTTGCTGATTTCTTCGGTCAGCCAGTTGCGCCATTGCTCCGTAAATGTCTTCGACATCTGGACATGTGCGGTGTCCTCGATCGCAGCCACGGCCGCCAGCATTGCCGGCGCCGAGACGTTGAAGGGGCCGCGGATGCGGTTGACGGCGTCGACGATGTGGGCCGGG
>Ga0307515_10025927_pt1 | contig 10114 bp, 7 predicted proteins | sample 17_EM_MG_FD_194513 | JGI IMG/M metagenome (GOLD analysis project Ga0307515, IMG submission 194513) | Populus trichocarpa ectomycorrhiza microbial communities from riparian zone in the Pacific Northwest, United States - 17_EM | ecosystem: Host-associated > Plants > Roots > Unclassified | place...
GGTGTCCTAGTCACTGTTGCGGCCTCATATGGTTTTGCAGCTTCAAGATATGGGCATTCTGATCTTAAGAGCTTGCATGTTCTTCCCGATGGATTAGAATGAGATCAAAATAGGGTATGCGATCTCACCCTATTTCTACCTCATTTTGTATTTATTAGCGATAGTTTTTCTCTGCCTGATGAGGAAGATGGATGTCCTGTGAATATGAAAGCATACTATATTAACTTCCATGATAATATTTTTAAAGACCCTTAATAGCACACGTTGCTTTAACTTTTATTAGTGCAAACAATTAAAATTTAACAAGAATATTTATTTTATAACAACAATAAAGTATAAGATTATAATTTAATCCAAATAGTTTTAAAATTCTCAAGGAAACACTAAACATAAAAATGCTAGGAATCTTACATTATCAAGTAAAAACAAAAATTCTAAAAGTCTTGAGAGTCAATTTTTCAAGAATCACTTTTTCAGGAAAGTGATTACTTGTGAATCAAATGTCATCGATATAATTTAAATGATATGTGATTTGTTTTTAATCAAAGTCTATATATGCTACTAGTAATTAATTAGTTTATTGTTACCAGCAACAAATCAAATAAAAAAATTTTGAATGTAAAAAATATCAGGTTATAAAAAATTATTTAATATTATTATTAAATTTGATTCGTAGGATAATTTTGAAATTTCCTTATCCAATTCCTTACCTGGTATGAATTTAAAATTAAATCACGTTAGAGTTGTTTTTATATGACTCAATCGACTTGATGAGTTAAAAAATAATCAAAATGATCAGTAAAAAGTATGGTTTATCTTTAAAATAAAGTTCAAGATGAGTTTTTTTTAATACTGAGACGACAACATATTGATCGACTCAGGCTTTGCGGCTTAACCCACCAAACTCGCGACCCGGATTATAATCTCCATGAGTTTTAACAACTTTTTTAAAAAACTACTTTTTACTTAATGATATGATAATAAAAATAGGCACACTGACATTGCTATTAAACCTGTCACAACAGGTCAAATTTTAAAACTCCTGAGCCATCCCTTTTCCTAACTCAAGTTTTAAATTAAAATCATATGAAAATTTATCTTATGTGACCTTATTGACTTGATATGTTCAAAGAATAAAAAAGAAACAATTTAGGTGAACTGAGTTAACTTATTAAACTCGTGACCCGGATCACATACTTCATTAAGATCAATTATTTTTTATTTTATTATATAATAAAAAATATAAATCCATTCAAAACTAACCAAAATCTTGAAGGATAAAATTAAAAAAAAACAAAAAAAACCAATGAAAACCCAACATAAAAAAAAAACAAACTCAAAGAGAAAAAAAAAACCTATGCGAGCTCAAGTGACACAATATGTCTGAGCTTTTCTAATAAAAAAATTCCAACATGTTCAGTTTTTTTTTCTTTTTAAAAAGATGGATGTCATGTTAGTTGTTTTTATTTTGTTTGAAAAAATAGCAGCAGGTGATGTATTGCTTGTTGCTACCTAGAATTTGAATACCACAATAATAACAAAAATTTCTAGGGTGAGTTTTTTGAATTGAAAATTCATTTTTAATTTATTTTTCCTCGAAGAACACCATACAACCCATTCTAAACCATCTAACTAAAAAAAATCAACCAAATAAAAAAAAATTAAAACATTGTCAATCTTTTTTTTTTAGCATGTTTATATACAAAACCTACAACAAATTGAAATTTTCTTGTCAAATAAAATTATTTGACACCAAAAACAACAAGTTCTCTAAAGAGTGGCCACACAAAACAATTTTTTCTTTCATTTTTGTTTTTGAGCTGGTTTCTCTTTCCTCCCTTTACTTCAAGAACAAAAAAATGAAAAAAAAGAGAATTTTTAAACTAAAATGGGGGAATTGTTGCTAATGTGGGGTTATCTGTATATTTTTTTTTGTGTTTTATATTTTAATCCTTTATATTTTAATTTTGTATCTTTACTATAATTTCAAGCATAATTTCTTTTAATTAGGCTATAAAAAGATTTGATCAAAATATAAAAAAATAATTCTAATTACTACTGGTGTTATGAAGCAAGGAGAGTTGGGCTCAATACAATAGAATCCATGATTACCATGTAACCACTACCACCAAGCCAGAAGTCCATTAAACATAATAAAAAAAATTAGAATCAAATACAAATAATTAAATTCATATGTTATGGAGGGTATTATTTTTAATGTATTAATGTTGAAAATAAATTTTAAAATATACAAATTATTATTTAATAATAATTTCTATTTAATATAATGTCGATTTGAGTGATATTAATTTGTGAGCAATTTATTTATATTCCAAAATAAATAGAGTTTTTTACACGAAAGTCTAATTTCTTGAAACATAACAAGAGGCCAATTAAGGACATCTAACTTCCACATCTCTTTTTTGTCTGCCCATAAATCGAAGCATTAATGTCCAGCTTCAAATACCCAAAAATAAAAAAGCCCCATTTTCGCCCACCGAACACCCATTGATATAGACTATAGTCCTCCCCCCCCCCCCCACCCCCCCGACATCCAACTTCCCCCCAGCTATGTCCAAACCCTCCTCTTCAATCTCCCATTCTAAGGTAAAAGCAATAAAAAGATCCTCCCTTTCTCTCTCTGATTCCCAGTTAACACTTGCTAAGATATTTATATCTCACAAGCTAACCCCAAAATTTCTTCCCTTTTCCATTATTTGTTGAACAGGGTTGCTTAATAAAGCAGTAGAAGCAGCCGGTCATACCCAAGTGAAGTTGAAGAGAGAAGTGAAAGAAATGAGCAACTCATCAGTCACAGTGGCGGGGGTGGGATCAAGATCACCACCAGGTTTCACGATGTCTCAGTGGCATGAGCTGGAGCATCAAGTTCTTATCTTTAAGTGTTTAAATGCAGGGTTACCTGTCCCTCCTTCCCTTCTCCTTCCTATTCGTAAGAGTTTTCAGCTTCTTTCCCCTGGTTTCTTGCACCCATCAAATTGTAAGCTACAAAAACAGAAAACCTCTTGGCTTTACCTCTTTTATGTTTCGTTATTTTGTCCTTTTTGTTAGTGTTAATTAAAGTTTTTTTAAGATTGATAAAGTTTGGTACGCTGGGGACTTGTTTGCTTTTAATGAACGAGGAAATAAAAGAAGTTGGGGATGTCATTTTGATCTGTGAGGAATTTTTCATGTCCTGTGCCATGGCTGCTACTCTAATTGATTGACCTACATGTAATAAAGGGCTTTCATCGGAATTGCATATAAAATTTTTATTTCAATTGAAGTTGGTGTCTTTAAGATTGGAACGGATCGGTACGTCTGTGACGTGCGTAGCTTTTTTTTTTTAATTAAAGTTGGCAAGGTCAGTCTAAGTTTTGAGAATTTTTACTGTTCACTCCTCAAAATTGTATATCGTCTTAATTGATTCAGCTAATTGCTTGTTCTTTCAATTGTACGAGACTGGTTAAAAATGTATTTTTCTTCTTCCCTCTTTGGAAATTGTAATGTTTGTTTATCTGTTTTATGGGGCTTGTTTTCGGATTGTTAAATGCTATAACAGTGAGGTGAGAAATAGTATACAATTAGACATACGAGTAACCATCAAGTAATTGAAATTAACTCTAGGTAAATGGTTTGGGGAAATTTTACTGGAAATTGGCAATGCAGTTTTCTGACACGTGAAATCATCTTAATTTGCAAATCTCTTGTGCGCGCACTTGTTTTGTTGAATGGCTTGGTGATATCCAGTTAATCAACTAATTTTAGAGTTGCATGTTATATTTTTGTGTTCATTACATGTTATATGTGTCCTTTTTTGCAGTGAGCTACTGTTCCTATTTTGGGAAGAAGATTGACTCAGAGCCAGGGAGGTGTCGGAGGACAGATGGCAAGAAATGGAGGTGCTCCAAAGATGCTCACCCAGACTCCAAGTACTGTGAGCGGCATATGAATAGAAGCCGTAACCGTTCAAGAAAGCCTGTGGAATCACAAACTACCTCTCAGTCCTTGTCAACTGTGGCATCAGAAATTGCAACTGGGAGCAGCAGCATTGGGAGCAGAGGGTATCCAACTAATCCTGGGACCTTAGGTTTGGGAAGTAATATGTCACGTTGGCAGATGGAGTCTATGCCTTATGGTGTTAATAGTAAAGACTACAGGTGCGTGATCGTTATTTGCACTAGCCAGACTGCATGCTGAGCTAAGGTTTTATTAAAGGATTTGTGCATGATAGCATTCTATGTTTTATATTTTGGTACATTTATGGGTAATGCGGTGTGTAAATTGAGTGCTATGTGATTGTTTGAGCAGCATGCTGACCCCAAGCCATTTAAATATTTCATAAAGCTATTGTCATCCCTTATGCTGCGTTAAGCAAGTCAAGGCCCTTGGGTCTCCCCAATCCTTTGTTTTCCTCTCCTTTGGTTGAGTATGTAGAAGCACCTTGGTGATTATAGTGACTCTGATAACTAACTTTCTATTACTTGTTAGCTTTGTAAAAATAAAGGCTAGAGTCATGGTCTTGCATGTTAAGGTAAACAAGATGTTACTGCATTGATGAATCATGAAGGTTAAGTGCTACATATTAGATTAAGTTGTGAAATTGATGACCTTGTTTTTAACACATTACTCAAAAAGCACTCCAACGTTTTTCATCAACCATTGATTCTAATGAAAATTTAATATCTCTTATCATCAATTGAGGCTGACATAACAAGTTGAAATCTTTAAATATTTTGAATGGGTTTGTCTTTACCTTATCCTTCTTTGCTTTTGCGAGCCTGTTGTGGATTTTAAAGGAGTCTTGTCAATAGTAGTTCTAAAAATATCAACACAAGTTGGTTTCTCATCCTTTATTTGGAGGAGGCAACAAACATTTTTTCATAACCAACGAAAACCATCTGCTACAATGCGATCCAGTATCCATACAATGGCATACAAAATGTGGCTTGTCTTTGTATTGCCTCTGTTCTTTCAGATTAATACTCAGATTACTTGAATGCTAATGCAGCTTTAAGAAATTATCACCCAGAAATATAGTTCAGACTTGTCTGGAATTTTTGTTCCTTCTAAATCAAATATAGTATCACATTTTCAGCCTTTCTAAAGGGGATGTGAAACGAGTAGGAAATGAGGTTCAAACATTAAAATCCCCCCTTTTCACCAGTCTTCTTTGTATAGCTGCAGGTGCTGCCAAATTTAGCCATTATTGGTGTCATTAGCTCATGCGCACAGTATGGTCTATAATCGTGATTTTGGATTGCTGCTGTGATATCTCATTTTGGTTTGTTATCATCTATTTTCAAACTATAATAGTGATATAGTTTTATTGTAGGAGTAATGTTGATGAGATTTGAATCTTTTGGTCGTATAAACATCTGAAAGTGTTGGAGTGATTTATTCTTGTGTCACCATGGTATTTTTTTTTCTTTTTTGTGTTTCGAAATTTTACTCCACTAGTCTATCCATGTATACACAGTCATCATTTGTGTATCTCCATTGTATCATGACTTAGCTTTCTGAAGATGCATTGGTCGTTCCTGCATCCCATTTCAATTTTTATATTCAACGTTGTGTGTAAGTTTGTTAATTAAGCCAATAATTGATTGTGTGAATTGTAAGGTAGTTTTGAAGAGAATGGAGTAGGTAGCTTACAACAGACCTGCTCCCACTAGACTAATAGATCTGATCTTGATTGCACTTGAATATCTAAAGACTAGCTTGGATTTGTTGGAGATCTTTAACATATGCTGTGAAGGAAAAAATGTTTATTTGATACAAACTGTTGAAGCATATCCTAAGGCTGTGGAATTATTTATAAAGAAACCATCTGGGTGTGTTCTGTGCAAACTGGAACTGCAGGTCTCTCCATGGACCGAAGCCTGAAGCAGATGAGAAAACTTTCCTACCAGAAGCTTTGGGAAATACAAGAAGCTTTGGAATGAACTCTACTGTGGACAGCACTTGGCATCTCACATCCCAAGTCCCTGCAAACCCTGTGCCAGAATCAAGAAATGGTTCTCTTTTGCAAAACTACCCACAAGTACAGACACTGCAGGATTTTGAGCCCCTAACTGTTGATGCTGCATCGTCAAAACAACAGCAGCAGCAGCATTATTTATTTGGAAGGGAGTTCAGTTCATCAGGATCTATGAGGCGGGAAAATCAGTCTCTTCAGCCTCTCTTTGACGAGTGGCCAAAATGCAGGGATATGGATTCCCATCTCACTGATCAAAGATCTAACAATAACTCGTCTGCTGTTCAGCTATCAATGGCCATTCCAATGGCTCCTAACCCTGCTGCGAGGAGTTATCATTCCCCAAATGGTGAGACAGGTTTATCTGGAACATACTTTTCCGCAACCTAGACGCCTCCAAGACTTGGTGGAAAACAAATAGATGAGTTCTAATCCTCTCATGTTATAATGCAGATGCTTGAAAGGAGCATGGGAGTTTCTGAGCCAGATATTGGGATGCTTCATTAAGAGATGCCTTCAAAATATCTCTGCTTGATCAAGTACAAGGACAGCCCTACGCTGGCTGTGGGATCTAGCTCCGTTGTAATTTATGTTTGGTTACTTGGGTTTCCTACTATGTTTTTGTGGTAGACTTCTGACTACATTGAGAATGCGCGTGAAGTTCTCTTTGTCCACAATAAAATCAAACATCATAGATGTTATTATTAACTTAATGTTAATTCAGTATTTGGCTTGTTGATTTTGTTATGATCAATTGAATCTCCATTTAACTATTTATACTGCAATCATAGTAGATCTTTGAAAGGTTATGCGCATATAAATAAGAATTTGGTTGGCATTACCACCACTTTAAAGAAAATTGATAGCTTTGTTCAATTTGGATGAACAGAGGGGTTAAAGGTAGGAGCAAGCAATTGATGCCGCAAAATATAATTCAACATAGGAAAAAACTAAAGAGGAAAGGTAAAGCAGACTTCCTCTCGCTTGTATATCATGGCGTTTTAACCACATTATGCAATATAGAACTATTTAGTCATTCGGAGAAAGAAAATAAAACTGAAACTCGTTACAAACCGCGCATCACGGTAATGAATAATTGTGGATAGACTTTGCACAACTAAATCTCATAATATCCTGCCAGCATCAATCTAAACCCTAAGAATTACTCTAGTTTAGCCCAAAGACAACCGTCTACTTCATGTTCATGTTGGAAAAGTCAATGTTTGGATTCTTGTTGGAGAAGTTTGGATTCTGAGCCATGAATAGCTTCAAGAGGCTTTCATTCTCGATCTCTTTGCTGGTAGGGAGACCTAACTGTTCCTGTTGTTGATCAAACATCATCTTTTCCACGGTGGACCTTATTTCTGGATCCAAATCAGACAGCCTGCTAGGCTCTGGTTCAGCTTTTTGAATATCAATCTCAGGACCACCCTTCAGCAAGGACTTCCACCAATTCATCCTGTCACACTTTGTCAAAAGAACAGAAACAGTCTTTTGGTCCTCCAGATTCCAGATACAATCGTCAATCTTGATTTTCTCAAATAGTTCACCATCAAGAATTGGAGAATGGCCTCTAAGTCCAACTTTCACAGATTTTCTCTTTATCTCGCACACAACATCCTTAGACTTCGTTCCAGGAGGGACATGAACAGTGATAGTTACTTCTTGCAGGGTCTGTGCCCATGAATGGCTTTCCATGTCAAGACCATTGCCTTTGTTCGGAACCCGCATCCTTTTCTTCTCCTCTTCTCGCTTCTTTTTCTCGGCACGTATTTTTTCTTCCGCTTTCTTTGAATCCTCTTCAGCCCTGATCCTTTTCTTGAACTCCTTAACTAGGGGAGAGACATCGTTCTTTAGGACATTAGACTTTTGAGACAAAAAGTTTAGGGCAGAGTCCAAAAACCCTAGAGGGTTTGAGGGATCAAGAACCGTGTTGAAGGAGAATGAGGAAGGAGATGTTGGGGTTTGCTGTTTTTGTTGAGGCTCTTCGTGATCGGAGAGAATAGCCATGCTTGGATTGTTGAACAACACAAGGAGTTTGATAATAGCAATGCCACGTATGGATGTTTGTTCTGTGGAGGGTGGTACTGGGGTTTATATAGAGGCAGGGGTGCTTCGTGGAAATCCGAGCGCAATCTTGAAACGAATTCCTTCACAATAAACATTAAGCCAACGAATATGTTAAATATGCAAGTTATTTGAAACTAGATTTGTGGGACGCGGGCTGTAACGTTTTTTTATTGGTTAAAAAAAAGATGTTTGTGCAATGCAAGATTGTTTTAAAGAACAAAACAAATTGCAACAAAAAAAATAAAAACCAAATATATAAAAAATTAAAACATTAAAATTTAAAAAAAAATGCTAAAATACCTTTTCTGAACCGCTACACATTTCTCCAGAACGGATTCAACAGGATGTCGAGACATGTTGTTGGTTGCTTCTGCTCTGGTTATGGCCGATTGTTTTCCTCGAATGGATATTGGCAGCAATAATCACTTGATTTAGCTCTAGAAAACAAAGATAATTATCATATGTTATTTCTATCTTCTTTTTTCTTCCTTGTTTGAATTTCTTTTATTCTGCAGAAAGTACAATGAAGATGCTCAAGTACAAGAAAATGTATTTCTTGCCAAATTATTTAGAACCGAGTACAAATGCTAATTGCCCAGGTACAACTATTTGATATATCAATGGAGTACAGTAACTCTTTAAAATATCAGCATAGCTGATCATGCCGCCAAAGTGACAAAAATGAGCCAAACACAAAAGAAACTAAAAACCAATCATAGTTTATACTACCATTAGCAACCGGGAATGAAATGCATGATTCTTGAAAACCCTGCAGTGAGAAATAGAAACTGTCATCATGTAGAAGATATGTAATTTTAGTCTGTGAACTGTCATCAGAAAGAAGATATGTAGCTTTAGTTAGTGACAATATCACACTGATATGAAGCAATCAACTTTGAGAGGAGGAAGAAGAAGAAGAAGAAGAAAACCAGGTTAATCACCAGAAACACCCTTTGTCTGGCAGCAAAGAATCGAACTCATAAGAAATACAGAAATAAACGCGTTTTGAGGTCTTGCATGCTCTTATCACATAAATGCACACAAAAGCTTCAACGGTAAAGACTCGCATTTCAGCTGCTGCTTCTCTCTCTGGGTTAAGGAAAGACTAAAGACAGCAGCATCGACTACACAAGAAAAGAGAAAGAGGGAAACAAATAACGTTATGAGAACGCAGATATAGCCAGCCACGCAGCAACATCAAATATTACAACCCACCTACAATGATATCATAATGTGACTAATCAAGAATACCCAGTCCTGTACCCCAGGCAATATTCCTGGATGAATATCCGTCCGCATTTTTTCCTTTTTCCTTTTTATTTAATTTTTTTCTCTTCCTTTCCGGGATATGGGGAAGTGAAAAAACATCAAGAACTATAGGCTGGGATGCGAACCGAATAAAATACATGCTGCTTATAGTTTTCGATTTGCTTGACAAAGGACGAGCCTAGAGGCAGAATCAAGGGGCATAAGATTGAAAGAACTACGGTTTACTTCAAGAGTAACCAGTGCCTTCAGGTTTTATTATGGATCAAGTAAATAAAAGAACCATAGTGTCCATAACTTCCCTTGTAATAACTTTTCACAATAAGCAAATATAGAATTTGGATTGTTTCTTATTCCTGAAATGTTGCTCACCACATAGTAACGAAGTCCCATAACATGGAAACTCCGATATTTAACGTCAGTGTAGAAAAACAAGTCTTGCTACGGAGAAGAAAGATTACATGGAATAAAAGGATAGTCTGTTTCTTTACAAATAATAATTTTTGCTGACGTGAATCATTATAACTCAAGCAACAATTACTCAGATGCCAACTGCATATTTGCCTCAAAGGTACTGCAGCCTCCTTGCATCATGTAATGTCGTTCGCCCCCCCCTCACAATTTGTTGGATCAATACTTGGGCGCGGCGCTTTGTATCTAGCACAATGCACGCGACTGTCATACACAAGACAATAAAGAGTGTTAAAATAACTAATTAATAAAAAAGACATTGGAGTTTCAAAGAACAAATTTCAGAAGAAAAAAATAGCGTTAGAACAAGAACTACAATCATGCCCCCTTTTC
>Ga0307515_10025929_pt1 | contig 10113 bp, 3 predicted proteins | sample 17_EM_MG_FD_194513 | JGI IMG/M metagenome (GOLD analysis project Ga0307515, IMG submission 194513) | Populus trichocarpa ectomycorrhiza microbial communities from riparian zone in the Pacific Northwest, United States - 17_EM | ecosystem: Host-associated > Plants > Roots > Unclassified | place...
CGCCATACTTAGCGTCCTTATAAATTTGGTATGCGTTATTATAACAAAACGCAAAACTTTTAATTAAATATTCTTTTGTTCCTCGCAGTATATTATCGTCCCTTTATACGTATATATCGTCTATTAGTCTCGTGCCCTTTACTATATAGTAACTCTACCTACTTTTACAGTTTCTAATATAATAACCCTGTTTTCCGTAATTTATATAAGCTCCTTCTTTAAACCATTTTTCTTGCTATAGAGTCCGCCTAAATGTCTTCTACTGTTAAGATCCCTAATTTGGCCTCTACTCTTTAGACCTTTAATTGCTTAATCCTTATCCTCTAGGTTTCTATAGTTTGCTCTATCTCTTATAGGCTTCTTTGGTACTACTTAGGTCTATTAGCTCTGCGCCATACCATAGTTTTTAACTTAGCTTTTATTGTTACGTACTCTGCGCCTTATATAACTATAGAACTCTATCCTAACCTCTCTTAGCCTGTTCCCTTTAGTAGATCCAATTATTAATCTTAATTACTTAATCTATTAGTTCCCTTAGGGTGTCCATATCTTCTATTATAATAATTACGTCCTAAACTTTAGCCTTAAGTCCCTGTTTATACCGTGCTATAAGCGCCCTATTATTCTACTCTACTTACGTCGCTAATGTCTGGAACTACGTTATATACTCGATTGCTGAGGTTTATTATATAATGTCTTAGAGTTTTCTTTTCGCTATAGTTACTGCCTCTGGGTCTCCAAATATTTATATAAGTTGTTCTATAAATCTATTCTAGCTTAAGAACATGAACCGTACCTTTTAGTTTGTAGTTATTATTCCATTTGCCTGGATCTCTGTAAGGTAAGACTTAAACTATTTAAGTGCTCTTCCTGTTAAGAACAATCCTATATAGGCTATTTGATCTATAGGTGTTGCCAGCTTTGCTCCTTCCTGTGCTACCTTAAAGTGCATTTATATTAGGAATCCTTTAAGCTTTAATCTCTCTTCTAAGTACCTTTTAATTAATGGTAACTTAACCTTTGCTACGCCTATCCCGTTAATCCTATTTTCCAACGTTATATTATTTTCTATTAACTGGTCGACTATCTCTTATAATTGTCCGACCGTTATAGGTTGCTATAAGTTAGTGTCTGCTATACTAGTGTCGTTACCTAATCTTAAAGTAGTTGCCGCCGTTAATGGTGTTGTGGTGGCTGCTTTTGGTGGCATATTATCCGACTTACTGTTATTAATACCATAATTAGGTAGTGATTGTGTAACGGAACCTTGTAGCAAGAACTACGGTAGGTCCTATTATTGGGCTAGGTGTATAGGAAATGCAAGTAATAATAGTTAACAAATAATAATAACTGGTGGAGTAGTTGCCTAATAGATTAACTCTAATTGTATTCTAAGAATTACTATAAGGAAGGAACTATCTAGGTAGGGACTAAGGGTCCTTAAATACACAACCGTACTCCTATAAAATCCTTCTTATACGTAATATATATCTTATACGTAAGGTACGTAAGTTCCTCTTATTCCTCTCGTTTAATATATAGTATATTATATAACCTCGACTACCATTCCTCGTCATATGGTTCTACCGGTTCCATTCTAGACCGTGCCTAAATTAACTAACTAGCTTCTTCCAACTCTTCCCTAAGTAGTCGCAATATTGTACTTAAAGCGTCCGTAATAATTAATAAATAAAGAACACGAGCTGTAAATAGAGAATGTTTTAGATGTAGAAAAAAAGGGATATATTTAAAGGGATTACCAAACTTACCCTTTTAAAAAAGTCCGCTGTAGCTCCTCTTAGTTCTTAAGTCGTACTTATTTTATAAATTATACTCGGTCGCTATAAAGTATTTTACCTTTAGTTAATTTAGAAAACAAATCATTCTAGGGCTAAGTTGCGCCTTAAGATAAGAAGTGGAAGAGTATAAGTGTCTAGGCTCTTCTAGCGCTAATACACGATATAACTCCCTTAATATACTTAGTAAAATTTAAATATTTAGAAAATAGAAGGAAGTATGAATCCTTATAGATAGCGGAGTTACTAGTATAGGCTTTATTAATATAAACTACGCGAAAACTTAATACTTAAATTTAAAGAAACTTAATAAGCCCTAAGGCCTATAAGGCTTTAATAGTAAGCCTTTAATATATGGTAAACTAACGCATTACGCTCTTATAAAGATGCGGATAGGTAAATACCTTAAATATATTTCCCTATTTATAACACCCTTAAAGTATTATAAGGTAATACTTAGATACAGATAGCTAAAACAACACAACCCTTTAATTAGCTAGGTTAAAGAAACACTAAAATTCCGTACAACCTACTGCTGAAGTTATTACTTAAAATACTACTTGCCCTACAAACATGTATATAACTATTTAAATTTAATATAATATAAATTGCCCTTATTACGAACCTTAAACCAATATAATAAAGTTATAACCGCCAATCGCGGTAAAAAATATAAAGATGATATATTGAAACCTTTTAAAATTTATATAATACAAGCCGCACCCTTTTATTTGTTAGTAAGAAAATAAGACTATAAGATCTTTACTATAACACTAGAAGATATTAAGAAGGCGTTAAAACTGAAGCAATATATTAACCCCTAACCTCTTATACCTAAAGAATATTATAATCTAATTAATACGTTTAAAAGACAATTTATAAACCAACTACCCCCATATTAAGATAAGTATAATTTTAAAATAGAACTTAAACCTAGTATAATGCTAAAGTTTAGCCTATTATACGGTATATTGCAAGAAGAGTTACTTATAATGCAATAATACCTTAAAGAGCACCTAGAGAAAGGATTTATCCGCCCTAGTTAATTACTATTTACCTTATTTATACTATTCGTTAAGAAACCTAAAGGAGGCTTAAGATTCTATGTTGATTATTAAGCCCTAAATACGATTATAATTTAAAACTAATATCTAATTCCTCTGCTTTAAGAAACGCTTAACCGCTTAGTAAAAGTATAATACTTTATAAAGCTTAACGTAGTCACTGCCTTTAATTAAATCCGTGTTTATAAAGGAGATAAGAAGTATACGGCTTTCCGTATATAATAGGGACTTTTTAAATACCTAGTAATGCCGTTTGGCGTAAAGAACAGTTTTGGTACGTTTTAGTAATACGTTAACAATACGCTTCGCGAATTCCTTAATGTATTTATTACCGCGTATATTAATAATATCTTAATCTATTTATCTTCGCTTTCTAAGTATTGGAAGCATATTTAAATGGTCCTTAAACGCCTATAAGACGTAGGCTTATAATGCGACATTAAGAAATATAAGTTCCATACGTCCGAAGTCACGTACTTAGGCCTAATTATATCCCGTAACGGAATTAAAATAAACCCTAAGAAAATCGCTGTAATTATAAACTAGGAAAGTCCTAGTAGTATATAAAACATCCAAGGATTTCTAGGATTTGTAAATTTCTACCGTTGGTTTATTAATCACTTCTTAAAAATCGTTTAGCTATTAGTAAACTTAATAAGGAAGAATATAAGATTTAAATAGACTACTAAATACGAATAAGCTTTTAATAACCTAAAATATTGTTTTATAACTGCTTTAATCCTCGCTTACTTTAATCTGGACCTTAAATATATTATTAAAACAGACCCGTCTAATTATACACTAGGAGGGATATTATCGCAGTATAATAAGAACGGCGAGCTGCGCCTAATAGACTTTCTCTTTTAGAAACTAACTCCTACTAAATTAAACTACGAGATATATAATAAGGAACTGCTTATAATTATTAGATGTTTTAAACAATGGCGCCCAGAACTTAAAGGATTATTATTCCTAATACGTGTATTAACGGACTATAAAAACCTACAGTACTTTATAATTATTAAGCAATTAACGCAGCGCCAAATTTATTAGGCCGAATACCTTTTATAATTTAACTTTAAGATTACGTACCGACCTGGTAAACTTAACTAGAAGCCTAACTTATTAATATAATAATTATAGGACTTACCTATAAACGCCTTTAACGAACAGATTATAAATTAATTACGAATTCTACTGCCCCCTAAACGCTTTAAGAAACTATACCCTATATTCCTAGACGCGGAGCTTAATAGGAATAAATTAGAAATTAATAAGTGGGATATAGAAATTAATAAATTGATAGAACATAAATATAAGGACGACCCCTAGATAGCAGATATAATAAAAGCAATTTAAATAGGGAAACGGTAATATAAGGATATTACACTCGCCAAATGCGAAATCCGCAATAATTGGTTATACTATTAATAGAAAATAGTAGTCCCAAATTCTAAACCCTTATAATTTAAGATACTCGAATTTGTATATAATTCCCCTATAGTAGGGCATCCTAGCTATATAAAGATCTATAAGATTATCTAACGAGTATACTACTAGCCTATAATATATAACTATATATAAAAATACGTTCGAGTATACAGAATGTACGTATATGGGAAGACCTCTTATATAAAGAAGTAAGGAGTACTTTTGTCAGATAACTTATGTAGAGCTATTTATTGATAAAATAGGTTAATTAATTGATAATCTTAATCGGTCTCTAACCTAGGGCCCCTAGGCTTGAATGAAGATATTTATAAAGCATGGGCCCCATACACGTAACTTGTGCACATTCTATGCTATAGAGGATACAGATTATCTAATATACCCCCTTAGCTTTAACCTGGTCGAGGACAAAGCTAGCTACCTTCTTATGTCCGTTAATGCGTTAATTAAACCATAATCTTATCTAAATCCTTCCGTCTCGCTCTGATATTCTCCCTTAAGTCCTCTAGTTGCTTCTCCTTATTTAGCCGCTCCTTAATATCTACTATCCCAATTATATTAACGAAGCTTTAAAACCTCTACTTAGGTAGGGCCTTCGTAAGTCTATTAGCAATTATCTCCTTTATTGCTGTCTATCGAAATTATACTTATCTCTTTGCGTATTCCTAATATAGCCAGTATTAATAGATATTAACGTGTTAGAGCTTCGTGATTAGCTTTACCGTGTTTTTTATAATTAGTTAGAGCGTTTAGGTGTTATTACAGTTAATAATTAAGGGCTTGTTTAGTTATAACGTTATTACTTTAAACAGCCTACTGATAAAGATAGCTTCCTTTGCTGTTTGTAATAGGGCTAATAGCTTGGCTTCTATACTTAACGTTATAACTATACCCTACTTATTTGCTCTCTAGGCGATCGGCCCCCTAAATAGCTTTATAATGTATCCTTATAAGCTCTTTCTATTAACGGAGTTATTTGCGAATAATGCGTCGCTAGTATAGATAAATAATTGCGCTTTACTTCTACCGTCTCCGTCGTCTTGTCCTTAGTTACGTATTTCTTTATCTCTCCCTTTACCGTTTATTCCTTCCTTATCTCCTCTATAGTAGATTACTCTGCTCCTTGTACCATATAAGTACTAAATAACTCTATCTACTACTCGTTAGTGCTCTTAGCTTAGGTCCTAATTAAACCTTATTAGCCGTAATACTGCAAAGGTAATATCCGGACGCGTTATAGTGGCTATATAGAGTACTAAACCCAGTTTTCTCTAATATAGCATCGTAGAAGCTAGTAGGGATATAGGACGGACTAATAGGTCTATATTGGGGGACGGACGCGTCGGACGGATTATATAGTGATTAGTAGGAAGGAGTTCCGATTCTGCCATAGGAGTGTTTAGAAGACGCCCTCTAAGATCTATCTTATACTAGTTAGCTATCTTCTTAATATAAGCTTCCTGGGATAGCTATAGGAGCCTCTAGCTATAATTACGTAGCATATAGATTCTTAGGAACCATTTTAGCTCGCTAAGGGTACTTATCTAGTATTCCTTGCTCAGCTCCTTAATTACTTCTTAAGCTTTTTTCTTATCTATCTTTTGGTAGCAGAAGACAATATCGTTAACGTAAAAGAAGATAACTATTTTACCTTTTAGCATAATACATGGCTCCTAGGGTACTTCTTTAAAACCCAATTTGTTTAATAAGCTTGTAAGATTCTTCTGCTATAATAGTAGTAATCGTTATAGTCCGTATAGGGCTTTTCTTAAGCGTAGTACTTTGTCTGTCTTTCCTTTATTAAACCCTAGCGGTAGCTTTATATAGATAACCTTATCGAGATCGTAATAGACAAACGCATTAACAGTATCTATCTGTGTTATCTCTAGGTTGAATTTTATAGTAATCGCCATAAGGGTTTAGAAGGTCGTACTAGCTAATATAATAGCTCTTATAGGTAGGTCTCCTGGGGCCTATTAATTTCCGCAGACTATTAAGCGTGCTTTGCATTTCTGGAGAAATCCGTACTTGTCCGTTTTATAGACGAATACCTACATTAAGCTGAGGACCTGCTGTCCCTTTACGTACTTCTTATTTATTTCTTAAAACAACCTCATTTAATAATAAGATTGGAGATGGGCTTGTTAAGCCTCTTAGAACTAATCTTAAAGAGGATATGTATTAAGGTCCTGGATTAACTAGGGTGGCAGAGGTAGGTTCTTCCTATATAATCTAACATCGCGTATTCTGCCTAATTTCAGCTTACTATTGTTAAGTTAACTATTAAGGTTAAACTTCCTTCCTGCTAAGAAGGCGCCGTAATAGGCTAACGTGATCCTTTTAATAATAAAGTCTTTAAACCTATTATCGCTGGATTCCTTAAACGAGTCTTTAACTAAGTTATTGGATACCCCCTAAGTGTTAAACGCATCTCCTGCTTAATAAGCGACGTCTTAATTAGTACCTTGTATATCTAACTTTGTAAAATACTCGACGTAAAAGGTATATAGAAATTCTTCGTCTTCTTCTATTAGAGGTGGTATATAGTACGCATCTTTAAGAGCTCTTGCAAGCTCGAGATCTGCTAACTTATTAAAGGCTTAAACTAGCTTATTAACGTCGTCGTCTTCCTCTTAAATTAACGGTTTAAATACTTCTTTATTATCTTCTAAAAGGACCTTATTCTTAGTCTAGGTATTAGGTAGTTAAATCTTCTTAATTAGTGTATCTAATTTAGCGTATAGGTCCTCTAAGATATCCGTTTACTTGCCGTTAAAGAACGTCTTTTCGTTAAAGATAATATCCCTTATAGAGATGACGATACCCTTATATAGGATCCAGATCCTATAGATATTAGTAGAGTTATAGCCGATAAGATAGCCGATATAGGTTATAGATCTAGCTTACTTAGTCTTTTCTTCCTTAGCTAGGCGTCTAACGTTATTACGTACGCCCTACAGCCGTAGGCTTTTAGGTGCGCTAGTTACGGCTTTCTTAATCTCCTATTGGCTAGAAAGGTATAGAACCTCTTATATAGCGATATCTAACCATTGCTTTCCCGTAGCGTTTAATCTTAAAGATAAACTATATAGTCAACTATCTCGTTCTATAGGTCGTGTAGTAGATTAGCAGCAATTCTTATTGCTTGTACTCTCTTAATAATTATACCCCCTAAGCGTTTGGCGGTACTGTTCTGAGCTTAGGTATATAGCGCTAAAGGCTTAAATATAATCCCTTAAGTCCGTAGCCATTTAAGGGTTTTCCTTCTCTCTAGCTCGTTATCTAATCTAATAATATTAACTTTAAGGTTATACCTTAGACGAATCTACTAAACGAAATCTTTAAGCACCCGTAATATCTCCTTCTCCTCGCTATGCGTCGTTATAAAGTACGGGAAAGATCTTCCTAAGTAGGTGTTATGGATAAGCATAACTCGTATAAATCCGGCATGCGCTTCCTTAAGGTTAGTCCAGTTAATATAGAGGTTAAAATAGGGTTTATTAATCTTCTATTCTAAGAACCTTCTTAAAACCTAACGCTTAATTTTAGCGAGACTATAATATTAATATTCCGTTGTCTTTAGGCCTTAAAGCTTAACTTCTAAGGCATTAAGACCTAAATAATAAAGGCTTATAGGTCCTAGATAACCTAGACGCAGATACTATAGACGTATATCTCCTTTTAAATCTAGACAAGCGTTTTTTAATAATGCTCTACGCTTCCGTTAGCGTAGCAGTCAGCTTATATTAAACGCTAATAGACTTCCTAGTCGGACGTATTTGATAGTCTATTATCTATAACATTCTTCCATTTAACATAGGACTAAGTTATCCTTTCGAACTAGAAGATTATTCTCTCCTTTATTATCTTAGTAGTACCCTTATTTTTAAAGTAGACGGAACAATACTAGATTTATATTAAAGTCCGTATAAAAGGTAATGTCCTTAAGACGTAGAATTCCCTTACTCTTATCTAGTTTTATAACTTAGATAGTAATATCGCCGTAGCCTAATATAGGTACTTCTAAGCTGCCGGCGATAATATATTCGAGTCTTAAAGCTTTCCTAAAGTTATAGAAATAAAAGAGGTTATTAAAGATATAGAGAGTGGTTCCTAAGTTAAGAATAGTTAATAGCTTTAGTAGATGGATTTAACCTATATACTATAATTCTAGGAATATTACATTAGCTTCTCCCTTAATCTTAACTTCCTAACTCTTATCCTGTTGTTATTAAGCCTCGTCTTCCTATTCTTTAAGTCTGATCTTTATAACTTAGTTAGTAAGATTCTTATTCTTTTCTACCTTCTTTAATGCACTATTAATGCGCGCATCTTCTATTATAACTCCTATAGGTCTCTTATCTTTAAATAAACACCAATAATCCTATAGGGAGTGTCCTTATATTCCGCACGCTAAGCACTTAGGCGTTGGCTTTTTATAGGACGTCTCCTTATCTACTAGTGTCCTGGATCTCTTTAAGCGTCTATTATATACTAAGGCTCTTCCTCTTTATAAACCTTTAGTAGTATTAGAGTGATCCTTAATAGCTTACTCTGCAAAGTCTGCATTAAAGGTACTCCCTTTTATAGTAGTATTAGCTTTCTTTAAGGGTGTTCTAAGTCCTTCTTATAGCTCCTTTACTACTCTACAGTATTTGGAAGATCTTAACTTCTGCGGGTTATTTAACTTAGTAGTATACTTTATACAGTAGGCGTTATTAAAAGGTTAAATAACTTCTACTAAATCTTAAAGCTAGATTCTATCGGACATTTAAGGGATCTTATACTTCTCTCCTAGTACTATTATATATTCCCATTAATCTAACCACTAATTTAATTTTAATAAGTGTTTAAACCCCTTAAGGGCTTCTATATACTAGTGTTGTAACTTCTTCCTAACGAACAATAAGGTAGGTTCTATATTCTCCTTTAATCGGAATAGCCATTCTTTAACTGTCAAGGAAGGGTTAAGCAGTAGCTTCTTCTAAATTGATACTGTAGTCGTGATCTAGGTGCATATCTGTTACAGATGCTCTTCCTGTTTCAGGAAGTACCTTATATCCTGGTCGTAGTATTGTCTGCTGTTCTCATACGCTTTCTGTTAATTCGACGAGAGCTGTGCATATAAGGTTGCATTCTCATTGAAATCTGTGACCTTTGGATGAGGTGGTTTTTCAAGTAGACCTTCTTGAGGTGCTTCTGTAGCTGGGTCAACGTGGGCCCAAATTTGCTGATCCACGAGGGCTCGGAGTTGCCATAGCCATTGTTCCCAGTCTTCTGACTTATTGAGGATGATCGTGTTCGATGAGGTAGTCGGTGGAGTCATTTGACTGATAGGCAGATGGGAATTGAGATGGAATTCGTCGTCAGGATCGTCCTTTGACGATTGAGGTGGAGTCTCGTGGAATCTCGTGGAATCTCGTGGAATCTCGTGGAATCTCGTGGAATCTCGTCCTGTGACAATTGAGGTAGGATTTCGATCAGGGTCGTCTTGTGACGATGAGGTGTCAGAGTCTGACGATCAGCGTGGGTTTCAATAAGCGAATATTCAGCCAATAAAATATCGGCATTTGCCAATATTTGCAGCGCCAATATTAAATATTGGCAATAGTTTAGACCAAATTATTATAAGAAAAGTATACTTATTCTAAAAAGAAAGATTATATAAATTATTGGCATATATTGGCAGTTTTTATAATAGTATTTTAATTTCTTGCCTGCACAAAGCTCTGCGCAAAGCTCTGTACGAAGGCTCTGCGCGAAGCTCTACAGAGGCTCTGCACGAAACTCTGCGCGGGGCTCTG
>Ga0307515_10025930_pt1 | contig 10113 bp, 10 predicted proteins | sample 17_EM_MG_FD_194513 | JGI IMG/M metagenome (GOLD analysis project Ga0307515, IMG submission 194513) | Populus trichocarpa ectomycorrhiza microbial communities from riparian zone in the Pacific Northwest, United States - 17_EM | ecosystem: Host-associated > Plants > Roots > Unclassified | place...
TTGCATGTGTGGGGCGCCAAAGCACCCGTAAATACCCTTGAGACTGGCGCGGGTTCAGCGCAGCGCGGCTTGCACCAGCAGGCGCAGTGTCGGCCAGATGTTGTCGATGATCAGCGGGTGGGCTTTGGCCAGCGGGTGGATGCGGTCGCTCTGGAACCAGTCCTCTGCGTCGGGCCGGTCGGCAATGCCTTTCAGCAGGAAGGGCACCAGCGCAATGCGCTCGGCCCGGGCCACGTCTTCGAAGCTCTTGGCGAAGTCTTCGGTGTACTGGCGGCCGTAGTTCGGCGGCACCTGGATGCCGGCCAACATCACCTTGGCGCCGGCGGCTTGCGCGACGCGGACCATCGTGGCCAGGTTGTCGCGCGTCTGGGCCAGCGGCAGGCCGCGCAGCGCGTCGTTGCCGCCCAGCTCGATCACCACCACCTTCGGCGCATGCGTCTTCAGCAGCGCCGGCAGGCGGCTGCGGCCCCCCGCGGTGGTGTCGCCGCTGATGCTGGCGTTGACCACCTCCATCGCCAACTTCTCACGCGTCAGGCGCTCACCCAGCAGTGCAACCCAGCCGCTGCCGCGCGCGAGGCCGTACTCGGCCGACAGGCTGTCGCCGACGACCAGCAGCTTGGCCGGTGCGGCCGCCTGCGCCGGCATGCCGGCCGCCAACAGCAGTGCCACGAGCCAGACGCTACAGTCGGCCACGAGCCGGCGGGCAGTCTCTTGCCACGCCTTGACGAAGAAATTCAATCCACGCATGTCCGAACCCATCATTGCCGTCGAGCACCTGACCAAACGGGTGACCGATTCCACCGGCACGCTGACGATTCTCCACGACATCAACTTCACCCTGCGGACGCAGGAGTCGGCCGCGATCGTCGGCGCCTCGGGCTCGGGCAAGAGCACGCTGCTGGCCTTGATGGCCGGGCTGGACGTGCCGAGCGAAGGCCGCGTCGTGATCGAGAACGAAGACCTGTTCGCGCTCGACGAGGACGCACGCGCCGCGCTGCGCGCCCGCAAGCTCGGCTTCGTCTTCCAAAGCTTTCAGCTGCTGGGCAACCGCACGGCGCTCGAAAACGTGATGCTGCCGCTGGAGCTGGCCGGCCGGCGCGATGCGCGTGTGCTGGCGACCGAGATGCTGGGCCGCGTGGGCTTGAGCCAGCGCCTGTCGCACTACCCGCGCGTGCTCTCAGGTGGCGAGCAGCAGCGCGTGGCACTGGCGCGCGCCTTCGTCGTGCGGCCGCGCCTGCTGCTGGCCGACGAGCCGACCGGCAGCCTCGATTTCGCGACCGGCGAAACAGTGATGGCGCTGATGCTGGAGCTGAACCGCGAAGTCGGCACCACGCTGGTGTTGGTGACGCATGACCGCGCGCTGGCCGAGCGCTGCGAGCGCCAGCTGCACATCGAGGCCGGGCGTCTGCTCGACGCCTGAGGCGCACGCCGTTCAGCGCTTATGAAGGGCAGTGCGGTTCGGTGTCGCTGCGCCAGATGCCGCCGCGGCCTGTCCGGCCAATTGAACGGCCTGGACACTTTGATTGAGCTCGCTCGGCACCCCGTTCGTGATCTCCCAATCGTCGCACTTGACGTCCTGCTGGAAGTCGACGGACCACCAGCATTCCGTTCTCGTGGGGAACTTCAATTCGCCCGAAGGGTAGCGAATGCTCTGGTCGGAAACGATGTGCAGGACCTGGAAGGTTCCGGCGGGCACGGTGACCGTTTCGTATCCCACCACCCGATTCCTGGCCATGTGGTGCCAAGTCTCCTCGAAAACACATTCCGAGTCCCATTCGGAATCCCATTGCTTTCCCACGAACAGCGGGAAAGACTTGATCAGCAGGCCGGGCGACTCGCTGCACCAGGAATCTTCGGGGTAGTCCGAGCCGCTGAGATCGTCGAAGCGGAAGTAGGTGTGATTGCTGTCGGCATCGTATGAATCGGTGTATCGACCCCAGGCGTTCACGTCGGTCTCAATGCTGTAGCTGCCCAGGTCATGCACCGCCGTGACGTGACGCGTGTATCGCTCGGTCTCGACGCGATAGATGTAGTCCTGGATCAGGGTCTCGCCGACGGACCAGGTTCGATTCACGAATGCCTGCGGCTGAACGATAAGCTTCACCGTCAGTCGGTCGGATGCGTCCACGCCGGAAGTGACCATCATCTGGGCGGAGCCGCCAACGACCGACGTGAGCTTCGCTTGATAGCTTCGGTCGTCATGGCTGGAGTCTGGCGCTTCGACCTGGGTCATCCCGAGCGAGTAGGACACCTCGGTCGCCGACTCGAAGACCACCTGGTCGCCGGAAGCCACCGTGATCGGCTGCGTCGCGTCGGCATGCAAAGGGCCGGCGACTTGCACGCCATTGACCTTCACGACGACGTTCAGATCGTCTTGATCGCTCAAACTGCCGCCGCAGCCGGCGAGTGCCGCGCACACCGTCACTGTACGCAGCGTCGTGGACAACCATCGCGATGTCATTTGTTCTCCCTTGAAGTATGCAGATGCACCTGTCACGAATTGTGTGCCTTCGCTGACAATGCCGTCGATGGAACACCAGCGCCAGCTAGGCGGCGCTGCTCCCAAGACTACCGAGATCGCGCCGAGCTTGCAGCGGCACAGCGCGATTGCAGCGCCGACGCCGATCAGTGATTGCGGTGAAGCCGGCGTGCCATGGGCGGCGACGCGCTGGATACGCGCGTGGTCTGCCCAGCCAGTTGAATGGCCCGGACACTTTCGTAGACGTCGGACATGCCGTCTTTCACAAACGATTTGTCGCACCGGACGTCCTGCTGGAAGTCGACGGACCACCAGCATTCGGATCTCGATGTCGCGACTTGACCCCCCGGATAGGTGACGTCAAAGTCCGAAACAATGTGCAAAGCCTGGAATGTTCCGGCAGGCACCGTGACCGCTTCGTAGCCCACCACCCGGTTCTTCGCCGCATAGTGGTAGCGGTCTTCGAGGACGCATTCATCGTCCCACTCCGACCCCCACTGCTTTCCCACGAAGAGCGGGAAAGACTTGATCAGTCGACCGGGCGTCTGATTGCACACCCGAGTACCTGGCGTGTCCGAGCCAGAGAGATCGAGGGCGACGTACTTGTAGTGGTTGCTGTCGGCGTCGTAGTAGTCGGTGATACGCCAAGAGGGGCTGTCTTCGGTCTCGAAGATGTACGACCCGGTGTCGGATGCCTCGATGACATGGCGGGTGTATCGATTGGTGCTTGTCTTGTAGATTTCGTCCTGAACCAGTGTGTCACCGACGGACCAGATTCGATTCGCAAATCGCTGAGATTGCACGAGCAGCGTCACCGTCAGCAGGTCCGATGTGTTCGAGCTGGAGGTGACCGCCATCCTGGCAGAACCGCCGACGATAGAAGAGGGGCTCATCTGATAGTTCCGGTCGTCGTGGCTGGAATCCGGTGCCTCGACATTTGTCAGCTGGAGCGAATACGACACCCCAGCCGCCGATTCGAAGGCAACCTGATCGCCTGAGGCCACCGTGATCGACTGATTCGCACCGTCGTGCAAAGGGCCTGCGACCTGCACGCTGTTGACCTTGATGACGAGGTTCAGATCGCTCTGGTGGTTTGAGCCGCCGCCGCCGCAGCCGGCGAGTACCGCACACAACACCACGGTCCGCAGCGCAGCGGACAGCCATCTTGATTTCATTCGTTCCCCCTGATTTCGAGCCTCTCGGACAGAGCAGAATTGTGCCGCAGCGCTTGAGCGGCGCCCTCAATGAAACGACAGGGTCAGCCCGGCCAGCGCTGAGCCCGCCACAACCGGGATCACACCGATCTTGAAGCGGAACAGCGCGATGGCGGCGCCCGTGCCGATCAACGCAGACAGCCAGTCGAAAGGCCCGCTCAGGCCCTGCGGCCACAGCACGTGGTACGCGAAGAATACCGCCAGGTTGACGATCACGCCGACGACAGCCGCGGTGATGCCCGTCAGCGGGGCGGTGAACTTCAGGTTGCCGTGGGTCGACTCGATGAACGGCCCACCGAGCAGGATGAAGAAGAACGACGGCAGGAAGGTGAAGAAGGTGACCACCGTGGCTGCCGCGGCACCGGCGAGGAACAGCGATTCGCTGCCGAAGATCGCCTTGGTCCAGCCGCCGACGAAGCCGACGAACGACACCACCATGATCAGCGGGCCGGGCGTGGTTTCGCCCAGAGCCAGGCCGTCGATCATCTGCGTGGCGGTGAGCCACTGGTGGTGGTCGACGGCGCCCTGGTAGACATAGGGCAGCACCGCGTAAGCGCCGCCGAAGGTCATCAACGCGGCCTTGGTGAAGAACCAGGCCATCTGCGTCAGCACTGCGTCCCAGCCGTAGAGCGCTGTCAGCCCACCGATGGCGGCGGCCCACAGGGCCAGGAACACCACGACGACGCGGCGAAAGTGCGCCCAGCTGAACAATGCGTGCGGCGGGGTCGGCGTGTCATCGTCGATCAGCGCCGCGCCGAATTGCTTCTGGGCGGCGCCATGGCCCCCGCCGGCGCTGAACTTGGCTGGGGCATAGCGGCCACCGAAGTAGCCGACAACACCGGCGACCAGAACGATCAGTGGGAAGGGCACCTGCAACGCGAAGATGGCCACGAAGGCGGCCGCGGCAATGCCCCACAGCCACGCGTTTTTCAGCGCCCGTGAGCCGACGCGGTAGGCCGCGTGCACCACCAGCGCGGTGACGGCGGGCTTGATGCCGAAGAACATGCCGGCGATGACCGGCACGTGGCCGTAGGCCATGTAGACCCACGAGAGGCCGATCAGGATGAACAGCGAGGGCAGCACGAACAGCCCACCGGCCACGATGCCGCCAGCGGTGCGGTGCATCAGCCAGCCGATGTAGGTGGCCAGTTGCTGCGCCTCGGGGCCGGGCAGCAGCATGCAGTAGTTCAGCGCATGCAAGAAGCGGTTCTCGCTGATCCAGCGGCGTCGCTCGACCAGCTCCTCGTGCATGATCGCGATCTGCCCCGCCGGACCGCCGAAGCTGATGAAGCCGAGCTTGAGCCAGTAGGCGAAGGCTTCGCCGAAGCTCACGGGGGCGGGGGCCGAAGCGGTGGGCAGGGTGTCGGTCGTCATGGCTTTCAACGCGTCGTTGCGTGCTGCCGTGTGGGGCGGATAGGCGCGGCGAACGATACAGCGTGTGGCGCTTGCCACTGGCCCGTCACGGCCGAAGGAAATCACCTAAGCAAATTCGGCCCATGAAAAAGGCGCCTCGAGAGGCGCCTTGGTCGTGGTTCGGAACAGGCTTACTGTTGGGCGAACTTGTAGTCGGTCTTGGCGGCCTTCTTCAGGTCGTCCTGGTACTTCTGCAGCTTGGTCTGCTCGACGCGCTGCATCAGCTGCGGCTTGACTTCTTCGAACGCCGGGAAGGTCGCTTCGCGGCTGTCTTCCAGCTTGATGATGTGGAAGCCGAACTGGGTCTTGACCGGGGTCTCGGTCATTTCACCCTTCTTCAGCGCGGTCAGTGCGGCGCTGAACTCGGGCACATAGCTGTCAGGCTTGGCGAAGTCGAGGTCGCCGCCGTTCTCGGCCGAGCCGGGGTCCTTCGAGCTCTTCTTGGCCAGCTCTTCGAAGTTGCCGCCAGCCTTGATCTGGGCGATCAGCTTCTTGGCTTCGTCTTCGTTCTCGACCAGGATGTGGCGAGCGCGGTATTCGGTGCCCGATTGCGCGGCCTTGACCTTGTCGTACTCGGCCTTGGCTTCAGCGTCGGTGGCCGGGTTCTTCTTCTTGAAATCTTCGAACAGCTCGCGGATCAGCACGGTCTGGCGCAGCAGCTCCATCTGTTCCTTGTAGGCGGCGCTGGTCAGGATGCCCTTCTTCTCGGCTTCCTGGACGAAGATTTCGCGCATCACGACTTCGTCGCGGGCACGCGTCTGCAGCTCGGGGGTGGCCGGCTGGCCGCCTTTGGTGGCTTGCTTGACCAGCGTGTCGACGCGGGCCTTTTGAACGGGCTTGCCGTTCACGGTGGCCACGTTTTGCGCTTGCACAGCGAGCGGCAACAGAATGGCTGCGGCAGCCAGGACGGCGGTGGATTTCAGGTTCATGCGTGTCGCCTTCAGATGGTGACTCGTGACGATGGTCAACGAAATAGAACTAGGGGGTTGCTTGTCAGGCATGCCGCGTCAGGCGCGACCTGGAGGCAACGCACAGCACGGGGCTGGCGTGGACACCAAGCGGCTTGCGCTGGCTACTTCTTCAGGGCTCTCTTGGTGCGCGTGCGTCGATGACCAACGCATGAATACCCTGCGGCATCAGAGTGCTCAAAGCATCATACACGAGGCGATGCCGCGCCAAACGTGTCAAACCGCTGAAGCGATCGCTGACGATTCGCACCGACAAATGGCTGCCTTCGCGGGCCCCGGCGTGCCCCGCATGGGCCGCGCTGTCGTCGCGCACTTCCAGCTCCAGCGGCGCCAGCGTCGCCATCAATTGCTGCTGCACGGCGGCCGCCGTGACGTGGGGTTTGTTCATGGCTTGCCGCCCGTGCTGTCGGCCGACTTGGCCGCCTCATCCTCGTCGGGCAGGTAGCGGCTGATGTAGACGCCCAGGCCGAGGATGAAGACGAACATCAAGGCGGTGGCACCGAAGACCTTGAAATTGACCCAGGTGGCGGTCTCGAAGTGATAGGCGACCCACAAGTTCAGAAGGCCCATCAAGCCGAAGAAGATCAGCCACGCCAGGCTGAGCTTGCGCCAGACCGAGTCGGGCAATTCGACCTGTTCGCCGATCAACTTCTTCAACAAGTTCTTACCAAATAGTGCGTGGCTGATTGGGTACACCAGGCCGAGCGTCCAATATAGGGCGCTGAGCTTCCACTTGATGAAGGTCTCGTTGTGGAAATAGATGGTCAGGCTGCCCATCACCACGACCAGGCCCAGGCTCACCCACAGCATTAGGTCGATCTTGCGGCCCATCAGCTTCAGCACGGCCACCTGGCCGAACGTAGCGATGATGACGACGAGGGTGGCCAGCAGCACCGGGGCCTGGTCCGCCGTGACCACGCCGCCCGAGACGATCTGGCCGAAGTGTTGGGTGGCGAAGGCCGCGGCCGCGTCGGGGTCCGCTCCTGCCAAACGAAAGGTCGCGAAGAACAGGGCCAGCGGCAGGAAATCGAGCAGCAGCTTCATGAAAACAGACGAGGCGGCCCACCGGCGGCAGGCGCGGGCCGGAGTCTACTCGGCTGCATGACCCGGCCCCCAGGCCCGCCCATGGCGGCCACCGATCACTTGGCGGCGTCGAAGTTGATGGCCGCCGAGTTGATGCAGAAGCGCTCGCCGGTCGGCACCGGGCCGTCGTCGAACACATGGCCCAGGTGCGAGCCGCACTTGGCGCAGCGCACCTCGACCCGCGTCATGCCATGCGCCTGGTCGACCACGCGCTCGACGCGGCCGTCGTCCACCGCTTGCCAGTAGCTCGGCCAGCCGCAGCCGGCGTCGAACTTGGTGCCCGATTCGAACAGCGTCTCGCCGCAGCCAACGCATTTGTAGACACCGCTTTCCCAGTGGTCCCAGAAGCGGCCGGTGAAGGCGCGCTCGGTGGAAGCATGGCGGGCGATCGCGTATTCGCCGGGGCTGAGTTGCGCCCGCCACTCTTCATCGGTCTTTTGAACCGGGTAGCGGGGATCGTCATGTGCATGACTCATGAGGAACAGCTCACTTCAAGGTGTTGGGCCCAGTCGGGCGGGAAGGCGGCGTCCGCCTCGTGCTCAGGCTGTTCGTCGAACGGGCGGCTCAGAACTTTCAGCAGGCGCGTCACCTCGCTGAAATCACCGGCTTCGGCGCGTTCGATCGCGGCCTGAGCCAAATGGTTTCGCAGCACGTATTTGGGGTTTGCCCGGCGTATCTGCAAGGCCCGCGCGGTGTCGTCGCTGCCTTCGGCTGCCAAGCGGGCTGTGTAGCTGACGGCCCAGGCGTCGAAGGCGGCGCGGTCGATGAAGAGGTCGCGCAGGCCGCCGTTGGTGGCGTCGGGCGCGGTTGAAAAGTCGCACAGCCGGCGCTGCGCGATCGTGTAGTCGGTCTTCTCGAGGGCCAGCAGCTGCAGCCAGCTGTCGATCAGCGCGGCGTCGTCGCTGCGCGCTTCGGCCAGGCCCAGCTTGGCGCGCATCACGCCGGTCATGGCCTGGCTGAAGACTTCGGGGTAGGGCGCCAGCGCGGCCGGCAGGCCGTCGACGTCGTTGTCGACCAGCGGCGCCAGCGCCTGGGCCAGCGCATGCAGGTTCCACCAGGCCACCTGCGGCTGCGCGGCGAAGGCGTAGCGGCCTCGGTCGTCCGAGTGGTTGCAGATGTGGCGCGGATCGAACCCGTCGAGAAAACCGAACGGCCCGTAGTCGATCGTCAGGCCCAGGATCGACATGTTGTCGGTGTTCATCACGCCATGGCAAAAGCCGACCGACTGCCACTGCGCCATCAGCCGCGCGGTGCGCTCGGTCACGGCCTTCAGCAGCGCCAGCACCGGCACGGGCTCGCCGCGGCACTCGGGGTAGAAACGGTCGATCACGAAGTCGGCCAGCTGCGCCAGCTCAGCCGGTTTGCCGTGGTGCGCGAAGTGCTCGAAATGGCCGAAGCGGATGAAGCTGGGCGCCACGCGCGTCGCGACCGCTGCGGTCTCGATGCGCTCGCGTCGCACTGGCAGCCGCGAGCCGGTGACGCACAACGCGCGCGTGGTCGGGATGCCCAGGTGGTGCATCGCCTCGGAGCACAAGAACTCGCGGATCGACGAGCGCAGCACCGCGCGGCCGTCGCCCATGCGCGAATAAGGCGTCAGGCCGGCGCCCTTGAGCTGGATCTCCTGCGGGCCCGCCGGCGTGTCCAGCTCACCCAGCCACAGCGCGCGGCCGTCGCCCAATTGACCGGCCCAGACGCCGAACTGGTGGCCGCTGTAGACCGAGGCCAGCGGCCGCATGCCTCGCCACAGCGCGTTGCCGCTGAAGACTTGCAGCGGCGGCGCGTTGCCCTCGGCATGGCCGGTCTCGCGCCAGTCGGCACCCCAGCCCAGCAGGGCCGCGCAGTCGTCGCTCCAGGCCACCCAATGCGGGTCGGGCATGCCGGTGGCGCTGAGCTCGGTGAAAAAAGCCGAGCCCAGTGTGGCAAAGCGGTTGGACCAGGCCAACGGGGCCGAGGGGACGGCATAGCGGTCGTTCATCCGCCCAGTGTAGGCAGCTCGGCGTTCGTCGCCGTCGGCAAGGTTTTCAGCGGGCGCTTTCAGGGTCGATTGGGCCCAATCGCTGCGCCCGAATTGGGCCCCTGCGATCGATTGGGCCACTCCCAGAATTTGCGGCATTCACAAACCTGCAGGAGAGTCACGATGCCGCAACGCCGCCGCCGCGCCCCCAGCCGCCTCTTCCACCCAACCCCCTTGGCCCAAGCGCTGGCATGGGCCATCGGCATCGGGGCCGCGGGCTCGGCATGGGCGCAACCGGCCACCCCGGCGGAGCCCGAGGCCAAGCCGCAGCGGGTGGAGATCACCGGCTCGTCGATCAAGCGCATCGAGGCTGAAACCGCGTTGCCGGTGCAGGTGATCCGGCGCGAAGAGATCCTGTCGTCCGGCGCGACCAATGTCGAGCAGTTGCTGACCCGCATCGCTGCGGCCACCAGCGGCGGTGCGGTCACTGCTTCGATGGCCGCTGGCGCGACGACGGGCGGCATCTCCAGCGCATCGCTGCGCGGCCTGTCGGGCACGCGCACGCTGATCCTGATCAATGGCCGGCGAGTGAGCGCGTTCGGCGCCATCGGCGACAGCGTGTCGGTGGACGTCAACTCGATCCCGCTGGCCGCCATCGAACGCGTCGAGGTGCTGAAGGACGGTGCCTCGGCGGTGTACGGCAGTGACGCGGTGGCCGGTGTCATCAACTTCGTGCTGCGGCGCGACTACCACGGCGCCGAGGTCGGCCTCGAATACGGCAACTCGACGCAGGGCGGCGGCTCGATCAGCCGCGCCAGCGTGCTGTGGGGCCACGGCGAATCCGCGGTCGACGGCTACAACGTCACACTGATCGGCACCTACCAGAAGGAAGAGGGCCTGCGCGGCCGCGACCGCGATTTCGCCAAGTCGAGCGTCAACGTCAAGCACCTGAATGACACGACCTCGGGCAACGCCTTTCCGGCCAACATCTTCTTCAACGGC
>Ga0307515_10025931_pt1 | contig 10113 bp, 1 predicted proteins | sample 17_EM_MG_FD_194513 | JGI IMG/M metagenome (GOLD analysis project Ga0307515, IMG submission 194513) | Populus trichocarpa ectomycorrhiza microbial communities from riparian zone in the Pacific Northwest, United States - 17_EM | ecosystem: Host-associated > Plants > Roots > Unclassified | place...
TGCGGTAGTTAGTTTCCTAGCGTTCTTTTATGCTTTACTTTGGCTCTTTTCTCTCTCTTACTATTATCCTTGCTGGCCTCTTACGCGTCTCCTTTCCTCCTCTATATAGGCCTGGGCCCTAGAGCAGCACCATTCTTCCTCTGCTTTCTTTACCTGTTTCTCTAATATATCTTCCCTACTTTAGGGTTGTTAGTTTGTTCTCCTATAAGGCGCCCTAGGGTCCCTCCATAGTTTATTTAGGCGTGTCTTAATATACTTTATAACATTAGAGTTGCGTTTATTTTACGCCCTTTATATTGCAGCGGCTTTAATATATAGTTATAGGGGGGGAATATTAGCTTCCTTCTTAAGCAGTGCTGTGGCCGTTCGCTTATATCCGCCTATTATACTCCAGAGGCAGGCTATTTGGACCTTTTAGAGTGGTTTAAGGAGTAATTTAGGGGGGCCTTTCTCAGATTCTCCAATGGCCCAAATACTGGACCCATACGTTATGGTTAGCCAGACAACTGCTATATATAGTAGGCGTGACCTTTAGAAGCATAGGCCCTATATAGAATTAACGATCCTAGATAATACAATGTACTGTGCTTAGCCCTTATGGGCCGCTTAGGCCGCATATACGCTCCACCGGAGCTTACTATCTACCTATACTCCTAATACTCTTAGGCCCTAAACTGGCTAACCCCTAAAGCCTTAGATGCGAATTATATGCTAAAGATCTGCAGATTAGTTGCGTTTTCTTATAAAATAGATTAGCTGGTACTTCTCTGGTAAGAATTAGACTCTATGTCATCTTGCCTATTCTATACAGGTATTATAAGCTTTCTCTAGCGTTCTGCAATTCTCTGCGGCTGTTGGCCCGTATATAATTAGGTTTATATCGTTAACAAAGCCTATCCCCTAGGTCGCCCCTTCCTTAAAGAAGTTAAGTAGGTTGCTTATAAAGAAAAGGAAAAGTATAGGCGAGAGGGGTGATCCTTATAGTATTCCTGTTGTAACTATAATAGGGGGGCTTTGGTATCCGCTAAAGACTAGCAATATTTCTTTTTGGCCTATAAACCCTTAAATAAATTATATAATCCATTCTGGGAAGCCTTTTACTCTAAGAATGTATAGGAGACGCTTATAGGGTACGTTATTGTAGGCGCCACTAATATCTAGGCTAAGCATTAATACTATAAAGTCCCTTCGCATCGCCTATACTAATTTAATGGTGGCAGCAAGTAGCGTAAGTGCTGATAGTGTTGAGCGGTTCTTTCTTGCCCCCATTTGGCTTTGTGGTAGTAGGGCGTGTTCCTCTACCGTATCTGCCATGCGGTCCGCTATTACCCTTTCTAAGATCTTGCTAAGGGTATTCTCTAAGGCAATAGGGCGGTAGCTCCCTAGAAATAAGTAGTCTACTTTGCCTTCTTTACGTAGGATAAACGTTATTATAGCTCTTCCGAGTCTCGGGTAGTAGCCTATTATAAAGCATACTCTAGCTACATCCGTAAGCTAAGGTGCTATTAGTGGTCTATAGGTCTTTAGGGCTTTATTTAGAATCCCATCTGGTCCTAGTGCTATATTATTTAAAAGGCGGCTAATAGTTCTAGCCATTTCTTCGGTTGTTATGTCACTGTTAACCCTTAGGCGAGTCACCGGTGCTTCGCCCGTAATATCGCTGAGGTCTGCTAGAGCTAGTTAGGGGAAAAATCTTTTTATAAGGATTTTTGCCTTCTCATTATTGTTGCTTATAGCCAGTAATTTACCTAGTCTTCACAGGGGCGGAAGGTGTAGGTCTTCTACTGGACGTCCTACCTTTCTCTTTGCCCATTTTGCTATCCTCTAAAGACCTTTGTTATGGGGGAGGCTCGGGTTAGTAGTATACTCATTTATAAACCGTCTCCAGCTATTCCTTACTTCTTTTTTTAGGGTATTCTTTAGCTGGTTTCTTGTGTCTTTGTAATGTCTCTCGTCTTTAGAATTATGGCTGCTTATATATTTTCTTCTTGCTTATCGTTGGCTGGCGATAAGAACCGCGCATTGTGCGGACCATGCGTGTCGCGCGTAGGGGCCCGCTTTTAAGACCGGGCAGTGCTTTTCTAACCCATTTTTAATTGCTGCCTGGATCCTTTCTAGTCTTTGGTCGATTTCCTTAGGGGTAGCCACTAAGCCTCGCTTATTCGGTATCGGGTGGATTTCTTTTAGGTCTTAAAGTTGTTGTTTAACTGTGTTAAGAAAGCTATCTGTCTTAAGCTTTCTTATTGCATATCTTTTACTATTTAATTATACCTTAATGTTTAGATCTAGCTGTATTTGGATGGGGATATAGTCTAAAGCAAGTGCCTATTCTTCTTCGGGGTTGCATCTTTCGAGTCTCTGGTATAGGCCTTCGTCCATAAATATAAGGTCAATTGTACTTCTGGTGGTGCCTCATTGCTATATAATTGCTCCTAGGGGGGTGGCTAGCTTAAGGCCCCAGGTGTCTATAGCTTTTAGTAGGCACTCTACCTGTCATTCGGCAGTAACATAGATACCCCCCCACCGTGGGTAGTAGAGGTTTATATCTCCTAATAGGATAAACTCTGTGTCTTCGGTTTCTAGTAAGCTTATTACCAATATAATATTCTCTATTTATGGGACCCCTTTAACCCTAGGGTTATACACATTAATAATCTGAACCGGTCCCCTATATGTCTGGATTATTATAACTGCAATATCTAGGTTGACTGCCTGCTATAACCATAAAAATAGGCTGATAGCCTTACTAATTATAAAGCACACGCGTATGGCTGCTTTTGGTTTATATAGGAGCTGGAATCCTTAGGGGCAGTATGTTAATTATATGTAGGTATTATAATACGGCTCTTATATAGTAAGGATATAGTATTTCTCTGGGTCTAAGCTGTCTAGCAAGGGCCTTGCAAGACGGTGGTTTATATTGCCGTAGTTATACTATATAATGGATAGGTGGCGGACCCCCGGCAGGGGTCCTTCGCCTCTCCTTCATTCCTCGCTTCCTCTGTTTCTACTTTCTCTAGGACATTTAGAGCTTCTATCTCTTATGTCTACATCCTGGTTACTACTTATTTTATATAGAGCTTTCTATTCCCATATCTTGTGTTCCTAGTAGCGCTTCTATATCTAAATCTGTTATTATCTCCGGTTCCTCCCCTATTTTTACTAGTTAGCTATATACCCTTTAAGAGTTAGCTGTAAATGTTATGTTTACCGCGTTAAGTCTAATTCTTAATTGTCCTAGTCTTAAGCTTGCTGTAGCTATCTATAATGGTCTTCCTATAGGGCGTCCTCTCCCTTGTGTCCCCTGTAACCCTTATATCCCTATACGGTCTAGTAATATCGCGCAGCGACGCTTCTGGCCCGTTAAGGCTTGGGATGGCTGGCCTAGCCCCCTAGTGTTAAAGGTAGGAAATGCTGGAAAGGCACCTGCGCCCCCCTGGCTTATCACCTGTTGTTTCCATTCGTATGACCTAGCGTGTAGTTATTCCCGCAGCTGTTAAGCCCTTACCTTCCGTCTCCTATATTTAATGCAGTCTCCTCTCTCCTACGCCTTATATGTGCTTTAGTGGCAGTTTGCGCATTTTATTTGGTCTTAATTTAAGCAGTTTCTTATATCGTGGGGGCCTGCACAGTGGCCGTAGCACACCTATGCTGCGTATGTGGATTAGGTGTGTCCCTATTGTGCGCAGCGGTAGCATTATTTTAGGCGGAGTTTATAGTTATAGAGCCTTGCGTTGTATATAAGGCCGTTTATAATAATACCTTTTTAGATAAGGAGTTTTTGCATTCCTAGTGTATGTGTGCTAATAATAAGGGAGCCATGCGTTCGACCGGCGTCTCCCTAACGAGTCTCTAGCGACCCTTATATTCTTTTATTATTTTTATCGTATGCTTAGTTTATATTTTCCTGTCGAAGCCATTAAATTCGGGTAATCTTAAGTCCTGGTATAAGGCGTTCCGTTTGTTTTACTATCTTATATATAGTTGCCGTATTATCCGCCTGGCGTCCCTTTTCTACCCTAAGGCTTAGGGGAACCGCTGGGACTTTAATTAGGTAATCTTTACGGAGCACTTTTATGCCAATACGTTTTCCTAGCCTGTCCCCTGCCTTTATAGCTCGTTCCTTTACCTGTTAGTCCCTTAGGGTGACTCTAATATCTCCGCTCCTAAGGTGTCGGACTATAACGGCGTTGTGGACCTCTTTGCAAATTTCTATAAGGACTTCTGTTTCTAATTGTCCCCTAAGCCCCTCTACTTTCTCTATATTTAGTTGTATTGTGATTATATATCCAGATGTTATCTTTAGGGGGGTAGGCTCCCTATGCTATAGAGGCGCAGCTACGGCGGCCTAGGTACGGTTCGCCGGTAGGGAGGGGTTTTATTTATTTTTGATTTTGTTTAGCCGTTAGAGGATTTAGTTAAGGGTTTGCTAGAGGGGCGCCTAAGGTACGCTGGATTGGCGGAGCCATTCTGCTAGCTGTATTAGTTTATTATGGCTGACGGTCGCTCCCCCGTAACTGCGGATACTAGACGCGTCTAATAGGCTTTGTATTTTATCAGATGCCTTCTCAATAGAGGTCTTTTCGTTTTGTGGTGTGGTATTCGCCCGTTCTTGTTGTAGAGGGCCATTGCTGGGCGTGGTTTTGGTGGGCGCGCGCGAGTGCGAACCACCGTCGTTTGACGTGTGCCTCCCCTGCGATGCATGCATCTTAGGGGGATTCTCTAGGTGTTTTTCAGGGTTCTTTTGGTTGTTTTTGGTCTTTTTGGGCTGGGTGCAGCAAGAGCTCTAGTAAGAAGTGTGCTGCAGAGTATATAGGAAAGTCTCTGGAAGATAAGTTATATATTATTCCGTTTACATCCTAATAAAAATATAGCTTTAAAAGTAAACTCTTCCCCTTTTAAAAATACTACTAGCCTAAGTAAAAGCTTTAATATATATACCTAATTTTAAATATTAATGAAAATCGCTAAGCCGTATACTGTATATTACTCCCTCTATTAAAATAATATAAGGTGCTTTGTAATATAATTATAACGTATTTTACTATACGCCACTCTAGGGCTAAAAAGATAAAGTATTTATAAATATACGCGACTATTACGGGGTCTAATATATATACTCTTATATAATAGCTATAAAACTTAAATTAAGGCTCTACGCTAACTAATATAACCCCTCTAATCTAAAAATAAATACTTTTATAACTATACTAAAATAGCTTTAAATTATATAAATAAGCCCTTACTTATATAATTTAGTATAAGGGCGCGGAGAGACTTTAGGGAAGATTTAAAGGAACGATATAAATTTTATCTAAATCTAAGGGTATATAGCTCTCGCTAAGAACAAGACGTTGCGTAAAGAAGAGAAAGGAATAACAAGAGAATTATATAATTAAATAGTTAGGGGCTTAGTGGTCGATGCGTGCGCATATACGCACGCGGTCTTTAATAGACTTTAGTAAAATTTAATTAATCTAGTAGAATTTGGTTAAAGCGTTAAAATTTATCTATTAAGTGTTTTACTAAGACATTCCTACTATAACTGGGCTAGTCCTGTTATAGTACCCCCCCTTTTAGCCAAAGGTCTAAATAATTTAATTTTAGTTAAGACTTATAACTTATCGCATATTATATTTTTGCGTTAGGTAGCGGTATAGGATTTTACCAATTCTATTATTAAATAGGCTAATTAGGATTTTCCATCCCTAGGATAAAAAATCGCTATTGGCTTAGTTAAGGCGGTAAGCAGAACTAATATCTTTGTAGTAGGTCTTAGCAAGGCAGATTTAACTAATTAAATAACTTTAACCGGCGATTAAAGTTCTTTAATATCTTATATGTTATATAATTATATTATAAACGTTATAATATATTTTAAGTTCTTTTTTATTTCGAGCTTCCTACTATTATATTTCGTGTATTTATATTAGGTAGTAATTATTTACTTTTATATTATATCTATCTAGCTAAAGTAGGCCGCAAAGAATAGTCCTTATAAAATTCTTTTACTAGGGAAGGCGTATTGGTTTTAATTTGCTTATAAGGTTCCTAGGTTTATATCTTATATCCTTTTTATTTAATAAGAAGTTTAAATTATTTAGACTGTGTCTTTTATTATATATCGTTAATTAAGTTAATAAAGTAAGAACTGTTATTGTTATTAATAATTATAAAAGGTAGTAGTAGCACTTTATAAGTTATAGGTTTACCTTTTAAGGGTTATAGCAAGTTTACATAAAACGTTAGATATATTTTTATTTTAGTTAGTAGTTTAAGCTTATAAGCATACGGGCTTAGTTTCTTCTTAATTTAGTATAGGCCCGTAAACTTCCAGTCTAGTTTTTTTAAGGGTTATTAAGTCTTTAGGTTTTATATATTTAGGTAAACTATATTACCTTCCTTAAAGTCCTATATAGGAGCTTATCCTTTGTTTATATACTATTTCTATACTATTTAAGCGTATACTAATTTACTTTATAATAGTTCCGTTAACTACTTTATTTAATTAGTAAAGTTATACGCGTTAATTAGTTAAATCCTTTTAATTATAGGTCCTATTATATTAATTTTAGGTTATAGTTTAAATCTAAGTTAAGGGTCTTACCCGTAGGTTGCATAGAACGGCATTACGCCTATTAATTTATTTCTTATATTATTTGTAGTAAACTTAGCTAAAGGTAGCTACTTTTCCCAGTTATCTTATAGGTAAGAGCAGTATATTTATAGGTATTATTCTATAATCGCGTTTATAATTTCAGTTTAACTGTCTATCTCTAAATAAAATATAATTAAGAGTTATGTTTATATACTTAATTGTTTATATAGGGCTTACTAAAAGTCTAAAATAAACTAGCTTCTATAATTAGATATTATTAAATTAGGAAGTCTATATAGCTTAAAGACGTACTTAATAAAATATTTAGCTACCAATATTATATTAATTAAGTTTATAGGAATTATATATCGCATTTTTATAAGATAGTTAATAACTACTATAACATTTATAAACCTATTACTGTTAGGCAGGTTAACTATAAAGTTAATTAAGATATCTTACTATCTTTACATTAGAATTAGCAATAGTTAAAGTACTCCTTACTTCTTTATATAAGAGGTCTTCCCATATATATATATTCTGTATACTTAAACATATTTTTATATATAGTTATGCATTATAGGCCAGTAATATACTTATTAAATAATCTTATAGGTCTTTATATGGCTAGGATGCCCTACTATAGGGGAATTGTATACAAATTTAAGTATTTTAAATCATAAGGGTTTAGAATTCGGAACTACTATCTTTTATTAATAGTATAACCAATTATTATAAATTTCGTATTTAGCGAGTATAATATCCTTATATTGCCGTTTCCCTATTTAAATCGCTTTTATTATATCTACTATCTAGGGGTTATTCTTATATTTATGCTCTATTAATTTATTAATTTCTATATCCCACTTATTAATTTCTAATTTATTCCTATTAAGCTCCGCGTCTAGAAATATAGGGTATAGTTTTTTAAAGCATTTAGGGGGTAGTAGAATTTATAATTAATTTATAATCCGTTTATTAGAGGCATTTATAGGTAAGTTTTATAATTATTATATTAATAAGTTAGGCTTCTAATTAAGTTTACCAGGTTAGTACGTAATCTTAAAGTTAAATTATAAGAGGTATTCGGCCTAACGAATTTAGCGCTATATTAATTGCTTTATAGTTATAAAATACTATAGGTTTTTATAGTCTGTTAATACGCGTATTAGGAATAATAGTCCTTTAAGTTTTAGGCGCCATTATTTAAAGCATCTAATAATTATAAGTAGTTCCTTATTATATATCTTATAGTTTAATTTAGTAGGGGTAAGTTTCTAGAAGAGAAAGGCTACTAGGCGTAGCTCGCTATTCTTATTATATTATAATAATACTCCTCCTAGTGTATAATTAGATAAGTCTATTTTAGTAATGTATTTAAGGTCCAGATTAAAGTAAGCGAGAATTAAAGTAGTTGTAAAATAATATTTTAGGTTATTAAAAGCTTATTTACATTTAGTAATCTATTTAAATCTTATATTTTTCCTTATTAAGTTTACTAATAGCTAAATAATTTTTAAGAAGTAATTAATAAATTAATAGTAGAAATTTGCGAATCCTAAAAATCCTTAGATGTCTTATATACCATTAGGACTTTCCTAGTTTATAATTATAGCAATTTTTTTAGGGTCTATTTTAATTCCGTTATAGGATATAATTAGGCCTAAGTATATAACTTTAGACGTATAGAACTTGTATTTCTTAATATTATATTATAAGCCTACGTCTTATAGGCGTTTAAGGACTATTTAAACGTGCTTCTAATACTTAGAAAGTAAAAACAAATAAATTAAGATATTATTAATATACGCGGTAATAAATATATTAAGGAATTCGTGAAGTATATTATTAATATATTATTAAAACGTACTAGGACCGTTCTTTATACTAAATAGTATTACTAGGTATTTAAAAAGTCCCTATTATATACAGAAAGCTATATACTTTTTATCTCCTTCGCAAATACGGATTTAATTAAAGGTAGTAACTACGTTAAGCTTTATAAAGTATTATACTTTTACTAAGTAGTTAAGTGTTTCTTAAAGCAAAGGAATTAGATATTAATTTAAATTATAATTACATTTAGGGCTTAATAATTAACATAGAACCTTGAGCCTCCTCTAGGTTTTTTAATAAATAGTATAGGTAAAGTAAATAGTAATTAACTAGGGCAAATAAATCCTTTCTCTAGGTACTCTTTAAGGTATTATTACATTATAAGCAGCTCTTCTTATAACATACTATATAATAGGCCGAACTTTAGCGTTATACTAGGTTTAAGTTCTATTTTAAAATCGTGCTTATCTTAATATAAGGGTAGTTAGTTTACAAATTATTTTTTAAATATATTAATTAGATTATAATATTCTTTAAGTATAAGAGATTAGGGTTTAATATATTACTTCGGTTTTAACGCCTTCTTAACATCTTTTAGTATTATAGTAAAGATCTTATAGTCTCGTTTTCTTACTAATAAATAAAAGGGTACGGCTTATACTATATAAATTTTAAGGGGTTTTAATATATTACCTTCGCATTCTTTACCATAATTAGCAGTTATAACTTTATTATATTAGTTTAAGGTTTATAGTTAGGGTAATTTATATTATATTAAATTTAAATAGTTATATGTATGTTTATAGGGTAAGTAGTATTTTAAGTAGTAACTTCGGCAGTAGGTTATACGGAATTTTAGTATTTCTTTAACCTAGCTAATTAAAGGGTTATATCTTTTTAGCTATTTATATCTAAGTATTACCTTATAATACTTTAAGGGTATTATAAATAGGGAAATATATTTAAGGTATTTGCCTATCCGCATCTTTATAAGAGCGTAGTGCGTTAGTTTGCTATATATTAAAGGCTTACTATTAAAGCCTTATAGGCCTTAGGGCTTATTAAGTTTCTTTAATTTTAAGCGTTAAGTTTTCGCGTAGTTTATATTAATAAAGCCTATATTAGTGGCTCCGCTATCTATAAAGATTTATACTTCTTTCTATTTTCTAAGTATTTAAATTTCGCTAACTATATTAAGGGAGTTATATTATATATTAGCGCTAAAAGAGCCTAGATACTTATACTCTTCCACTTCTTATCCTAAGGCGCGACTTAGCCCTAAAACAATTCGTTTTCTAAATTAACTAAAGGTAAGACGCTTTATAGTAACTAAGTATAATTTATAGAATAAGTATAATTTAAAGACTAAAAGGAACTACGTTAGACCTTTTTAAAAGAGTAAGTTCGACAATTCCTTTAAATATATCCCTTTTTACCGCATCTAAAGCATTCTCTATTTACGGCTCAAGTTCTTTATTTATTAGTTCCTAAGGGTATATAGAATTAGGTGGCATTAAGGTCTATAGGGTTATATATAGGGCTTTTAGGTCTTAGAGACGGGTTATACTTTAAGATATATACTAGTTTTATAGAGTTTTAAACGTAATATATAATTAGCTTTAGGGAATAAGTTTATTTATTATATTAAAGGTCCTTATTAATTTGTTAACATATTATAG
>Ga0307515_10025932_pt1 | contig 10113 bp, 7 predicted proteins | sample 17_EM_MG_FD_194513 | JGI IMG/M metagenome (GOLD analysis project Ga0307515, IMG submission 194513) | Populus trichocarpa ectomycorrhiza microbial communities from riparian zone in the Pacific Northwest, United States - 17_EM | ecosystem: Host-associated > Plants > Roots > Unclassified | place...
CGTCACGGTGCTGTAGGCCGGGGTGAGGGCCGCCGTGTTGCGGTTGGCGCTGTCGGTCAGGCTTTCGTTCTGCAGGGTCACGACCGGGTTGGGGTTGAAGACCTGGCCCGAGCCGTTGACCTCCTTCACCGTGTTCTGCTCCTTGAGGGTCGAGCCGCTGGCCGCGTCGACCACCGTCTGAACGGTGCCCCGCGGGGTGCGGGTCAACACCAGCCAGCCGAGCTTGGCCGTGGCGCCGGGCACGATCACCGCGTTCGACCGCAGGAGCGTGCCGGCCAGGCGGCTCGTCGCCGAGGACTCGGCCCGGCCGCGGGCGAAGGAGGCGGTCCGGGCCGGCGTACCGGTGATCTTGATCCGGCCGTCCTGGACCTGGCGGGCTCCCGTGCGGGCATCGGTGTGGGTGGCGTAGAACCCGCCCAGCACCGGCACGCCGCGGTAGGTCTGCTGATACCAGTTGTGGGTGCCGAGCAGGGAATGCCGGGTGGCCACGAGGGTGAGCCCGTCCGGGACGGTGGGCGCGGGTGCGGCGTAGGCGGTTGTGCCGCCGGCCACGACGGCCAGCCCTACGATGGCGCCGAACGCCGCGAGGCGTCGACCTAGTCTGCGCGTCATCCATGACCTCCAAGCTGTCGAAGCCCGCGTCTGGGGATGGTTGCGGGCCCCGTGGGTGAGATCAGTGTAGTTAAACGCATGAATGCCTGGAGATCACGGCAGGGTCATATTCCTGTGGGAATTTCCGGTCCGGAGTTTACGAGCGGGCCGGATCCCGGCCGGTCACGGCGGCGATCTCCGTTGCGGGGCCGTGCTTTCCTGATCTTATGGCGACGACGGTCGAACGCGGTGCTCCGCTCGGCTGGCCGGTGTGGGCGGCCGCCGCCCTGGCCGGAACGGGGGTGGCGTTCCTCACGCCGGTGGCCGGGGTCGCCGTGAGCCACCGGGTCGCGGCCGTCGCGGTGCTGCTGGCGGCTGGTTCCGGAGCGTGGTGGGCCGGGCCGGCGCGGTTCCGCGTGGTCCTGCTCGCGGTCGCGGGCGGGGGTGCGATCCTGGCGATCATCGCCCCCGCGCTGTGGTTCCCCTACCCGGCGCTGGCCGCGGCGCTGCTCGTGGTGGCGGCGCTCGTCGGGGCGTACCGCAAGGCCGCCGGCCGGGTGCTGACCGGCGGTGCCTTCGCCGGCGCCGGGCTCGCCCTGCTCGTGCACGGCGCCGGGGTCCTCGCCGCGCAACCCGGTCGCGTCGCGGCGCTCTGGCTCGGCGCCGGAGCGGCGCTGCTCGGCCTCGGGGTGTCCGTGCTGGACCGCGGCGACAATGAGGTCCGCGAGGCGGTCGCGGCTTTCGGCGGCGCCGCTGCTCTGCTGGCCGGCGGCGGCACGGCCCTGGTCGTCGGCATCGTGATCCTGGTCAAGGGCGGCGACGGCGCGGGTGTGGCCGGCGCGACGGTGATCGGCTGCGCGGTGATGGCGCTCGTCATGGCCCTGGTCGCGGTCTACACCGAGTCGGACGAGTTCGTCGACCTGGTCATCGGCTGGCACCTGGCCGGCAGCGTGGGCATCGGCGTGGGCCTGATCGTCGTCGGGTGCTACGAAGGCCTGCGCGGTACGCCCGAGGCGTGGTTCGCGCTCGCGCCCGGGCTCGGCTTCCTGCTGGCGCCGCTGCCGCTGGCGGAGGATCTGCTGATGTGACCGGGCGAAACCGGGCCGCGCGCGAAAGCGCGACCCGGTTTCGCGGTGCCGCCGATCAGCGGTGCGGCCGCGCGTTGGTGACCGCGGCCGGCGCGCCGGCCGCCGGGGTGGCGCCGGGCGGGGTCACCGTCCAGTCCGGATGGCCCGGCATGGGCGGCGTCGTGCTGCCGTAGAGCCAGGCCACCAGGAACGAGCGCAGGTCGTGGCCGGAGATCTTCGACGCGAGCGCGATGAAGTCGTCCGTGCTGGCTGACTCGCCGCGGTACCTGCTCACCCAGGCGCGCTCCAGCTGCTGGAACCGCGTGGTTCCGATCTTCTGCTGGAGGGCGTATAGGACCAGCGCGCCGCCGTCGTACACGTTCGGATTGAACACGTCCCAGACGCTTGCCGAGCCGGCCGGGCTGGCAACCGGCCCGTACTGGGCACGCCAATCGTCGCCGGAGGAGTAGACGTGCTTGAAGTACTCTTCCCGGTTCGGGTAGCCCGTGTATCGCTGGAAGGTGCCCGTTTCGTCGGCGTAGAGCAGTTCGTACCAGGTCGCGTGGCCCTCGTTCTGCCACACGTCGCTCCACGTCCACGGGGCCACGCTGTCGCCGAACCACTGGTGGGCGAGCTCGTGCGTCATGATCGGGTTGAGGACGAACGTGGGCAGGCCGAACAGTCCCGTGTCGTACAGCGAAAGGGTTTGGGTCTCGAGCGCGAAGCCCAGGTTGGCGTCGATGACCAGCGAGCCGTAGTTTTCGAACGGATACGGCCCGACCTTCTGCTCCATCCAGGCCACCTGGGACCGTTCGACGTCCGCCTTGGGCAGCAGCGTGCCGGCCAGGCGGCGGGGGACCACGTCGCGGATCGGTACGCCGCCCGCCGCCGGGCGGCTCTGCACGACGAAATCGCCGACCGCGACCTGCACGAGCTCGCTTGCCATCGGCTTGGACTCGCGGTAGACCGAGGAGACCCGGTCGCCGCGCACCCGGTCGCCGACGTGCCGGCCGTTGGCCACGCCGGTCCAGCCCACGGGGGCGGTCAGGGTGATGGTGTAGGTCGCCATGTCCCGGGGGTGGTCGTTGCTGGGGAAAAGCAGGTGCGAAGTGTTGGGCTGGCCGGCTAGTACCGTGCCGTCGGGCGTCGTCACGAAGCCCACCGGCGAGTCGGCGTTCGCCTCGATCGGCGTCGCGGTGAAGCCGCTGACGGTCACCCAGAAGCGCTGGCCCCGGGCGAGGTAGTGCTTCGGCGTGACGACCAGCTCCTCGCCGGACCGCGAGACGGTGGCAGGCCTCCCGTCCACCGACACCGTGCCGGCCGACCCGCCGCCGAAGTCGAGATCGAACCGGGACAGGTTCTGCGTCGCGATCGCCGTGATCGTGACGTCGCCGGTGACGGTCTGCTTCGGATCCTTCGCGGGATAGTTCAGGCTAAGGTCGTAGTTCTCGACGTTGTAGCCGCCGTTGCCGAGCAGCGGATACAGCCGGTCCCCGAGGCCGGCCGATCCGGGCGTCGCGTTGCCGCCCGCGTACGCCGGTGGCACGCTCCCGGCGACGGTGACCAGCATGGCCGCACCGGCCACCAGCAGGGTGGAAATACGGTTGCCTTTGAAGGCTGTCATGGCTGGCGACGCTACGCCCCGATCGCGATACCAGAAATCGAATTGTCTCTCTGCGGACAACCGCTGAGGTGCCGGCCGGAAATGCCCGACCAAGCGCCGGCCGGTCCGCTAGGGTGCACGCCCGCGAATAGCAATTTTCGCCGGGTTTCGCATGGTACCTACCACAATTCAGGGAATGGCCAATCGCATTTCGGCGACGGGCACCGCGCCGGCCCGGACCGCGCGCGGTGACCGGCCCAGCTCGCGGCGGCAGGCCTTGTTGAACGCCTGCAGATCGCCGATCCCGACCGCGGCGGCGACCGCCGGAATGGACAACGTGGACTCGCGCAGCAGGTGCCGGGCCCGGGCCAGTCGGCGGCGGCGCAGGTAGGCCACGACGGTGTCGCCGGTCTCGGCGTGGAACAGCCGGGTGAGGTGGTTGTGCGAGACACCGGCCGCGCGGGCCACCGCCGGCACCGTGAGCGGACCGGCCAGGTGGGACTCGATGTAGGCGATCGCCGAGGCCACCGCCGGGTGGCCGCCGCCCGGGCTGGCCGGCGGGGTCAGCTCGGCCACCCGCCACAGCGCCGCCCACACCTCGGCCGCCGCCCGGTCCCGCGATTTCGGCGCCGCGGCGACGGCCTGCAGCAGCAGGCTGGACAGCATGGGCATCTCGGCGCCGGCGTCCTGCATCAGCGGCAGGGTGCGCGGCTCGCCGATTTCCGGCAGGCGCAGGTGGGCGTACAGGTGCTCGGAGCGACCCCGGTAGCGGTAGTGCACCTGCGTGGCGGGCGGGATCAGGCTGACATATCCCGCTCGGATGGGGTGCGCCGCGCCGGCGACCGTGAGCTCGGCCGAGTAGCGGTAGAGGTGCAACTGCCAGAGGTCGGGCAGGCGGAAGACGTCGCGCAGGCTGGTGGTGCCGTGCAGGCCGAGACCGACGTCGGCGACCTGCGGTGGCGCGCCGAGCCGCACCGTGACCGCGTGCATGGTGAAAATCTACCAGCGATGGTGAATGCAAGCCACGCGCCCACAGCCCTTCTCCGCCTAGCGTTGTTGTCTGCCGACCAGCAACGAGAGGAGCTTCAATGACCGTCCCAGCGCACCGTGAGCACCTGCTGACCTCGGTGCAGATGGCGCAGTTCGTGGCGCACGGATTCTTGACCATGACCGCGGTCGTGCCGCAGCAGACCAACGACGAGGCGATCGGCGTCCTGTCCGCGGGCGTCGCGCCCGTCCCCTACGGCACCGCGGTCGGGGAGGCGTTCCCGGCCGGATCGTTTCCGCGCCGGCTCGTCGAGCTACCCGTGGTTGCGGGCGCCCTGCACAGCCTGGTCGGCCCGGCGCCGACCGTCGACCACCACGCCGTGCACATCCGTCAGCCCGGGGAAGGCACGGCCCAGCCGTTGCACGGCGACGCCATCATCGATGTGCGCGTCGACGCGTTCGACGTCCAGCTCATGTACTACCCGCACGACGTGACCCTGGAGATGGGCGGGACGCTGATCGTTCCGGGCAGCCACCTGCGCCGGACGAACGAGACCGACACGGGCCGCTACCAGAACCTGCGCGGGCAGACCCGGCTGGTGTGCCCGGCCGGAACGGTGGTCCTGCTGCACCACGGGATCTGGCACGGCGGCCGGCGCAACGACACGGAGACGCTGCGGTACATGTTCAAGATTCGCTTCAATCCCACCGTGCCCCAGGTGCGGCTCTGGAACACCGACGACCTCGCCGATCCGGCCGTGGCGGAGGAACTGCGCACCCAGTTTCCGTGGTACGAGCCGGCCACCGGCCGCCTCGAGCGGTACAACCGGATCCGGATGTGGCGGGCCCTGACCGGAGACGAATCCTTCGACCTGGACTACTGGGTGACCCGGGTGACCAACCGCCCGCGGCCGCTCGCCGCCGCGACCAGCGACAAGTAGCCGATCGGAGCAGCTGATGACCGCGCCCACCAAGAGAATCATCCGCCAGCAGGTCCTGGTTCTGTACCTGTCCACCTCCGCCCTGGACAGCGCCGTCGTCGGGTGGTCCCGCTATGACGGCACCGGCCGGGCCAACCCGACGACCGGCGACAGCGATGAGCCGCCGTACGAGACCGGCGTGGCGGCGTTGCAGGACGGCTGGCGCCTGTTCCAGGCAGCCCAGCTGATTCCGCCCTATCCCGGCCACGAATACGACGTTTCGTTCCTCAAACACGAATTCCTTTTCGAAAAGCTCGTCGACCTCGACGAGTGACCCGCGCGGACATTGTCTTCGGTTCCGGCCCGGATAGGCTGCCGAGATGGAAGGCGACGCCCGGCGGTGCGAGCCGGCGTCCGCGTCGCCGGAACGCGACGACGCGGCGGTCACGGCGGTGGTTCGGGAGTTGCTGGCGGTCGTGCCGGCGGATTGCTCCTGGGTGCTGCCGGTGGCCGCCGCCGACGGGTCCACGGTCGATTTCCGGATCGCCGCGGTGAGCGAGCAGGGCCCCGACATCTACGGCCGCCGCGCCGCCCGGATCGGCGAGCGACTGAGCGAGCTCTACCCGAGCATGGTCGGCGGCCCGCTGTGGCAGCTTTACGGCACGGTGCTGGCCAGCGGGGTGCCCGGCACGCTGACCAACTTCAAGTACGCGGAACAGCGCGCCGGGGTGGTGGCCGAGTCGCTGTTCGAGATCAGCGTCAACCGGGTGCTCGGCGGGCTGCTGGTGTGGTGGCAGCGGGTGGACGAGGCCCGGCGCCGCCTGGAGCGTACGGAGCTCCTCGGCAGCCTCGGCTGGGCCGAGTATGACCTGATCACCGGCCGCAGCGACTGGTCATCCGGCATGTACCGGCTGTTCGACCGTGACCCCGAGCTCGGCCCGATACCGCGCTCCGAGCAGCTCGCCGCGCTCGTCGCCGACGATCGCGGCCTGAGCGAAACCGCCTGGCAGACCCTGGACAGCGGCGCGGCCTCGGACGTGACCGCGCGGTTCCGGCTCGGCGCGACGGTCAAGCATCTGCGGGTCCTCTCCGACGTCGCGCGCGACGCCGACGGCAACCCGTTGAAGATCTACGCGGTCGTGCAGGACGTGACCGCGCGCGACGAGTCCCGCACGGCGATCGAGCGGCTCAGCGACCGGTTGCGCGCCCGGGAGATGACGGCGCTGGCCGAGCACCGCCTCGCCGCGCAGTTGCAGCACCTGATCCAGCCGGTTCCGGCCGAGCCGTTCCCGCTGGCCGGCCTGGAGGCGATGGTCAGCTACCTGCCGGCGGAAAGCGCCGTGCAGGTCGGCGGCGACTGGTATCACGCCGAGAGCCTGCCCGACGGCCAGGTGGTGCTCGCGGTCGGCGACGTCGCCGGGCACGGGCTCGACGCCGCGAACGGGATGGCCCACCTGCGGTTCTCGCTGATCGCGTGGCTGTCGATCGGCATCAACGACCCCGGCACGCTGCTCGGCCACCTGAACCGGCTGTGTCTCCAGCTGCGGATCACGGCAACCGCGGTGGTGGGCATCTACGACCCGGCGGAGCGGATGCTCTCCTGGGCGCGAGCCGGGCATATGCCGCCGCTGCTGGCCCGCTCGGGTGTCACCAGCGAGCTCGACCGGCCCACGGGCCTGCTGCTCGGCGCCGACGACGACGCGTGGTATCCGGTGCTGCCCGTCCGGCTGTGCGGCGACGATCTGGTGCTGTTCTACACCGACGGGCTCGTCGAGCGCCGCTCCACCAGCACGGAGGCCATGCTCGGCCAGGTCAGGCAACGGCTGTCGGACGTTTCCGGCGCGGCCGGGCCGCAGGCGCTCAGCCGCCTGCGCGACGTGTTGCGCTACGCCAGCCCCGACGACGACACCTGCACGCTGGCCGTCCGCGTCGTGCCCTGAGCTCAGGCGTGATCGTGCAGCTCACCGGCGTGCGGAGCGGTCTGCCCTGAGCTCAGGCGTGATCGTGTAGCTCACCGGCGTGCGGAGCGGCCTCGCCGGTGAGCGGGCCGGCGCAGTCGGCCGGTGGCCGCAGCAACTCGCCGACCCCGGTGACCTCGAGCACCCGGGCGACCGGCCCACCCGCGTTGCCGGCGTAGAGCCGGGCGCCGCGCTCGATTGCCGCGCGGTGCCCGCTGAGCAAGGCGTGCAGCCCGCTGGAATCGAGGAAATGCACCTCGGTCAGGTCGACGAACACGAGCTTGGTGCCGTCGGCGGCGGCCACCAGCACCGCCGTCAGCTCGTCGCGTACCGCCAGGTCGCACTCGCCGGCCAGGGTGACGACCACCCGGCTGCTCTCGACCGATGTCGTCGAGCGGAACTGTGCCATGAGAACCAGCGACCTCCGCGTCGGCAATGGCGTTTCCGCAGACATCATGGCACGCGCCGGTGCCGATCCAGCTCGCCTGCGGTCCTAACATCCGATCGGGGCCGAGCCTTCGGCCCAGGCCTTCAGCCTCGCCGGCCCGACGTCCTTCAGTGCCCGGTTCCGCTGGTTGCGCAGGTCCTCGGTGGCGACCTCGGACAGCGTCCAGGCCAGCGGGGCGGGGAGCCCGGGCGAGATCTTCGGGCTGATCCGCAGGTACCGGTCCGTGGCGGGATCGACCGGGCAGGCCGTGGCGGTGCCGGGCAGCGAGCCGGTGAAGATCGCCTCGGTGCGCGCCCGCATGGTGATGTCGTCCAGCTTGTCCGCGCGGTCCTTGGTCAGCGGCGGCACCAGCGTCTCGACCGTGCGGTCTGGCGTGGCGGGCGCGGCAACGGCGGCGTAGTGGTTGTCCACCTCGAGGAAGACCGGCACGATTCGGGCCGTCCGCCCGGTGGCGTTGTGTTCGGCGAGCAGCTGCTCCAGCCTCGGCCATAGGTCGAGCAGCAGGCCCATTCCGGTGTTGTCGGCGTAGCCGCCGTCGACGACCGACATCCGGGTGGTGTCGCGGCCACCGCCGGGTGCGGCTTGCGCGCAGCGGTTGAGCTGGCCGGACGGTGACACCCAGGGGAAGCGGGCGGACAGCAGTGCCGCGGTCGACCGGGACAGGCTCGCCGGGCCGCTGCCGCGGATCGGGCCGCACAGGTAGTCGAGCAGGTCCGCGGCGGCCGGCGCGTCCCGCTGGCCGTTTCCCCCGTGCACGGTGGTGCAGCTGCTCTCCTGCTCGTGCAGGATCGCGTCGGTGACCCGCAGGCCGCTGACGTTGAGCCGGCAACCGGTCTCCACCTGCGTGCCGGTCAGCAGCGGCAACGGCAGGGTGCCGCCGAGCCCCCAGCTGCCGGCGAAGAAGTCGTCGCTGAGCCCCGGCACGTAGTGCGACCACCGATTCTCCAGGCGGCGCGCCCGGTCCTGGCCGTGGAAGCCGAGATAGCCGCGGGCCAGGTCGACGGTGAGCAGCCAGGCCAGCGGGTCGGTGAGATAGTCCGGCCGGGCCAGCTGCACGTCGGACCACGCGGGGTCCCGCGGGCTGTCCTGGTCGAGGCCGGAGATCCAGGCGAGCTCGCCCAGGCTGCCGCCGGAGGCGCCGCCGACCGCGAAGACGCGGTCGCTGGGCGCGGCGGCGGGGCAGGTCGTTCCGGGTGCCGCGGCGGGGCCGAAGAGGTCGGTCAGGGTCGAGGCCGTCCAGTACGCCGCCCGCAGCCCGCCACCCGGCGCCGACACCAGGATCATCGGTACGGACGAGCCCCGGTGCGCCTGGTCGGCGCAGTTACGGGTCGCCCACGCCGCGAACGCGACCTCAAGATCGATACCTCGGCGGTCGGCGCCCGCGGCGAGCCCGGCCGGCAGCGACCCGGTCTTGAAGACCGCGTGCCCCGAGCCGTCGCTGAACACGATCCCGGCGACCATCGAGGTCAGCACGAACAGCAGCACCGGCGGCACCCGGGTGAGGCCGGCGAGCAGGAAGCTCGGCGGCGCCCGGTGCGTGTCCGACCACAGCTGCGCCTCGCCGAGCACGATGATCGCGGTGGCCAGGAACGCGGCGATGATGGAGAACGGCCCGATGGCCGGGCAGTGCGCCGCGCCGCCGATCATCCCGAAGGCGGCGCCCAGCACGATGACCGGAACGAAGAGCTGGTAGCGCAGTTCCAGGGCGGCCGGCCCGGAGTCCACCTCCGGCCGCGGCTCGTCGCCGTCGAGAACGCGCAGCGCGGCATAGCCGCCGACCGCCACGGCCGCCGGGGCGAGGAGGATCAGCACCGCGACGATGACGGCGTAGCAGAATCGGGTGGACTGCCCGTCTTCGGACAGCCGCAGCACCAGCGGGACCGGCGCGAACGCGCCGGCCGCGGCGATCAGGAGCGCGACCGGCGCGGCGATCGCGACGAGCCGGGCGATCCGCCGGACGATCCGATATCTCGGCAGATCCGGCGACCTGAGGTCGACCATTCGCCGGTCATCGGCGGCCGCCGCCAGCGCGTCCACGGTCGGGCGGGCCGGTCCCTGCTCGCCTCGCCCGCCGAGGAAGGCGAGCGCCTCGAGCAGCAGGACCGCGCTGGCCACGGTCGCCGGACCGCGCAGCTCACGCCAGTGCGCGGTGGCCGCCACGATCCATGCGGCGACGGTCGCGATCAGCAGGATCGTGCGCCAGTCGGTGACGATCTTCGTGGCGGTCCGGTTCGCCGCCAAGCCCGGCAGGAGGATCGCGGCGAGCAGGAGGAGCACCGCGACCGCGAGGAGGACCAGCGTGTTCCGGTCGAGACTCCAGTTCAGCGCGAGGATCGCCCCGAGCGCCGAGACCAGGCCGACGCCGAGCCACACCGCGGCCATCGTCAGCTGATGCCCGCGTCGCCGGGCGTCGCCGATGTCGTGGTCGGACAGCACGGTGCGCCGGGTGATCAGCCACACGGTGAAGCCGAGCAGCGCGGCGCCCATGATCGCGGCGAGCCCGAGCCACGCGTCGAGCCAGCTGTCCATCCAGCGCCGG
>Ga0307515_10025933_pt1 | contig 10112 bp, 8 predicted proteins | sample 17_EM_MG_FD_194513 | JGI IMG/M metagenome (GOLD analysis project Ga0307515, IMG submission 194513) | Populus trichocarpa ectomycorrhiza microbial communities from riparian zone in the Pacific Northwest, United States - 17_EM | ecosystem: Host-associated > Plants > Roots > Unclassified | place...
CACCTTTCATTTGTCAGCGGGGACGAAGGGTAGCGGGGGGGGAGCTCCGCCATCTAGCCGGCTCGCCCGGAGGCGGAGGGGATATCAGGGTCCTGTCATACTCTAATTAGAGTCAATACAGTATGATCAAACAACAAACAACAACAACGGACGGGATGGTTGAGAACACTGAACTGTCATAATCGAAAGCACCGTGGTGCGAATACACGACGAGTTACTTGGGAGCAGACTAATTTCGCTGCCGGTGACGATAATGCCGGGGGTAGCACCGAATGTAATTTGAAAATAAGATATGGTAAATGATGACATGGAGACTCAACTCCATGAACTGACTAGAACACACCCTGTGGTTAGTCCCGGACTGTGGATCCCATTGTGTTGGTTGGATATGTTATTTCCATCGTTGGTTAAGGTTTGGTTTGTAGGGGTTGTGCTGTTTGTGGTTCGCGGTTTCTAAATTCTATCTCGAAAGTGTTGGCTATAATTGCTAGCAATAATTGTGAGCCGATAGTTAATTTTCGAAAGTAGCGGTTTCTTGCTTCGGATGACGCAATAGTTCATTTTTTACACGGGTTAGTTTTTTAAGACACATATAACCTCGGGCTCGTTGAACTAACGGAGATTCTCTAACCTTAAGCTAGATGTGATCATTCGTTACATCAACTTCCTTCTGTCGCAATGATGTGGACGAAGCATGTAGTAAACATAGAGCATGGCAACAAGACAAAGCTACCTTCCACAGCTCACAACCTTGTATTTTACCGAGCCGTGCAGTAGCCGAGCCCCCACTCCCCATTGTGGCGTTTCTGGGATTCAAATCTCGCCATTCCAAAAAGGGTTTTTTCCGAGACATGCAGTTCCATGCATGCAATGTTCGGATGCAACTGCAGCAGGGATATATCTTTAGATTTAAGCTTTTTAAGTTGCGGCTCTGCTTCAATGGAACTCGGAGCTTCCAGTGTCAGTGCCTCGCATGTCCTCCCGTCGAATTCAAACATCAGGCGAGATTGTTGGAAATGGTTGCGGCCGCTGTGAGAAAGTCCAAAAGCGATATCGTTCTCTCTACTCTGGCGGCCTCTCTATATACAGAATGACAAGGCCACATTGGCCGCTCCGCCATCGGGCGGACTCGGGCCCGGGGTTGAGCGGATTTCCAATACTCCCACTCCGTGAATACCCCGCCCATACAAAAGTCAAAGATAGAGAGAGCAAAAGTAGGAGAACAAAAGAAAGTAAGAAAGAAAGACTAAGTACAAGTCAAAAGAGACGGACTTGGCATCCAGCTGGATGCTACCAAAGAAAAAATAAAACTGATAGTCCGGGTCTGTGCAGTGACCCCTGCAACCCTAACCCTGCTCAACGTCACTTCAGTGACAACCGCCCGCGGTCAACAGCCATCAACAAGTAAAATCAACCACAACTCAACAATCAAGATAATGAAACACAATTGCAGCCAAAACTACTATATACCCATACTGGCATGGTGCTGCACAAATTTCTCCCTAGGCAGAGCCTTTGTAAGACAGTCTGCTACCATAACTCCAGTGGGAGTATACTCCAGAGATACTTCTCCTGCATCAACCTTTTCCCTAACGAAGTGATGCTGAATATCAATATGCTTGGTGCGAGCATGGTACTCGGGATTGTGTGCAAGTGCAATGCATCCTTGGTTATCTGCGAAGATGGAGATAGAAGGGAGCTTCTTGTACTGGCGATCCAGAATCTCACTGAGGAGGAAGTGAAGCCAAATTGCTTCCTTAGTAGCCTGAGTGAGTGCCATATACTCAGCTTTGGTGGAGGACAAGGCCACGGTGGCCTGTTTCTTGCTTGACCAGGAGACTGGCGATTGACCATCCAGAAAGATGTAAGCACCAGTGCTATGGCGCGAATCTAGACAACCAGCCCAGTCACTGTCACTGTAGCCAGTGATCTCTGTATCCCATAGGATTTTTGGATAGTGGGGCTGGGTCGACGTTGAAGAGCTGGCCTTGTGAATGACTTCGAACGCAGAACACCTCGTTAGGTGCAGTTGCAGGTGTGCAGATCCTCGAATGTATCTCAGGATGTGATAGAGGGCTGCAAGATAATCGACGCTGGGAGCGCTGGAAAACTGAGAGACTGCTCCCACTGCATATGATAGGTCTGGCCTGGTAGCCAGCATCAGGTACATGATCGAACCAACGATGCTTCGATAGAGAGTAGCATCATATTGGGAGAGAAGAGCTCCAGATTCCTTTCTAAGCTTCGTCCCTGGACTGACAGGAGTACTGCAAGGGTGGCTGGAGGAAAACTGAAACCGACGAAGAATCTCCTCAGCATTCCGCTCCTGTGAGAGATGAAGTCCATTCTCATCTGGAGTAACTGCAATTCCTAGAAAGTAGGAGAGAGGATCAAGATCTGACATCTCAAAATGAATATTCAACTTCTTCTTCATTGACTGGACACTGTCCAAATCACCAATCAACACAAGGTCATCCACATAGACCATAAGGAAGAGAGTTCGAGAGGCATTGAAGTATACACAGTGATCTGCTTCCCCTCGCAGCAGACCATGCAGTGTAAAGAATCCATGCAATGCCTTGTTGAGAACACGAGATGACTGTTTTAAGCCATACAAAGTCTTGTGAAGTTGGAGGACCACTTCATCCTGGGGCCCTCTCGAATTGCCTGGAGGCAGCTCCATGTATATGGACTGCTCATCGCCGCTCAGATCCTGCCGAAGGAATGCAGTCCTAATATCCATCTGGTGGATTTCAAAGTCTTTTGATACTGCAAGAACAAGTAGAAGGCGGAGTGTCTGAAACTTGACCACTGGGGAAAATGTTTCCAGATAATCGATGCGATATGACTGTCTATATCCCTTTGCTACCCGTCGTGCCGTGTACCGTTGGACCTCTCCTTTTGGTCCATACTTGATCTTAAAGACCCATCTGCATCCGATGATATTTTGATGCTCTGTTTGGTTTCGATGCACTTCAGTATAGACTTTATTCTTCAAAATCGATGCCAGTTCCGCTTGGCATGTCTGCTCCCACTGAGTTCATTGAGGGGAATCCATAGCCTCTTCCCAACTTCGAGGCTCTTCGATGGATGCAGTTTCCTGTGCTGCTGCAGCGTGTCCCTTGTTGCTGCCAGTCTGCTGAGTGCATTCTGAACGTGACTGTTCCTCATGAAATCGTGGTGTACTGAATGTGCTAGCCTTCTTTCGTGAGCTCTGTCTTCTCGATGGTCCTAGAACTGCGCTAGTTGCTTCATTATCAACTGTTGTCCTTGGAGCAGGAGCTTTGACTGTAATCGAATTATGAGTTTCCTCATTGTCCTGACTTCAATTGGATTCTGCTGGTGGCGGGGTATCTGCATGTGAGTCTGCCTTCGATGACTTCAAGGCAACTCGCAAGTCCTCCTCCTCATCTTCCTTGACGATAGCCACAGGTGGATATAGCGCTGCGATTGGCGCTGGAGGTACAAAATCAACATCTCTGGTGATGATTATCGAATGGTTGCAGTACACCCTATACTGGTTTCTGCCTTCATAGCCCACAAGCTGTCCTTTAATGGCATTGGGCTCCCACTTTCTTCGAAGGTCTTTTGTAACATGATGCCATATCTCGCATCCAAAGGGCTGTAGATGGACCAGCGATTGGGCAGGCTTCCCAGTCCATAACTCATAAGGGGTCATGGTTTGAGACCTGGTGGGAGTTCGATTCATAATACAAACAGCAGTCTTTGCTGCTTCAGCCCACAGAAAGAGAGGAAGTTGAGCCCCATTCTGCATAGCCTTTGCTCGCCCAACAATCGTCCTATTGACCCTCTCTGCAACTCCATTCTCCTCCTGTGAATAGGCAGCAGAGATCTCATGCTTGCATCGAGAAGAGACCAGAAATTCCTCGAAAGCCTGAGATGTGAACTCCCCACCATTATCTGAGCGAAATGCCTTAATCATCACTCCATGCATGGCCTCACAGCGTGCAAAGTACTTCTTGATGCTGCCAAAAGCATCACGTTTCTTCTTGATGGGTTCCAATTCCGTCCAAGAAGTCGCGTCATCCCTGAAACTGATATAATTCTTTGCTCCTCCCAAAGACTGAGGAGTCATTGGTCCACAGAGGTCAGAGTGAACCCTATCGAGAGTATTCAAGGCCCGTTGAGCAGGCTTGCATGATAGATGTCGGGTCTGCTTCCCCTTCAGACATGCAGCACATGCCTCGATGGCTGTGGAGGTCAATTTGATACCAGAGGCTGGGTCCTTGGCCAGCTGTTTGATTCCTTCGAATCCAATATGCCCAAGGTGTAGATGCCATCGGAACAGCGAATCAGCAGATTTCCTTGAGGGATGCTGGGTGGGAGATGATCTGATGGGCACCGAGGCTGTGGCAAGAGCAGCATGGACAACCAGATTCCTCTTGGTGTGAAGCACATATGAGTGTCCAATCAGTGTCGCAGTTGCTATGATATCATGACCATTCAAAATGTGCATGCCTTGATCAGCACCCTCGAAATCTCCATTAGGTGGACCTGATCCTGGCTGGTTGAATACAATCTGACACCCTGACTGGTGGATCAGGCAAAGAGAGAGAAGTGAGCTGAATCCAAGTGACGGAATATGGAGCACATCTTTGAGTGCGATGTCTCCAGAGGGTAGCAGCAGCACCACATCTCTCCTACCAGAGGCCTTTACAATGCTGTTGATGGCCAGAGTGACTGTTGTCGAGTCAGGATAGTAAGTGCTAAAGTAACTCCGCTGGGAGGTCATATGTTGTGAGGCTCCGCTATCAACAATCCATCGATCCAGAGTGGGAGGAGAATAGAAAGCACTATCCTTTTCGTTCACCTGGGCCATCCAAGCAACAGCTTGCCTCGCATTGGCAGACCTCTGGCCCCTTCGATCCTCCCTGGCAATCCTCTTCTTGCAGTCCTTTGCCCAGTGTCCTTTGAAGTGGCAGTAGCTGCAAGTGTCCTTGGAGCGGTTCCCACGCCGCTGATTATGTGCCCCCTTCGAAGGCTTCCCATTCTCCGCATAGTAAGCAACTCCTCCTCTCCTGGATGCTGCCTTGCCCCCAGCGAGCTTCTCATGTTCCAGAATCAGTCTGGATGATACCTCTTCGAAGGTAAGAGACTCAGCGTTGGTGATGCTAGTTCTGAAAGGGTGGTACTCCATTGGCAGAGTGTTGAGCAAGAGGAAGATCTTGTCATCGTCCTCATAGGCTGTGCACCCAGCACTGAGAAGTTGTTTGAGGAGCTTCTGCAATTTCGAGATAAAATCCGACATATCCTCCCCCTGGTATTGTACCTTGGACAGTTCACTCCTGAGGAACCAGATTCATTGCTTGTCCTTCCCCTGTTACCGCTCCTTCAGCATCATCCACACAGTCGCCGGATCACGCTCAGTAGAGTACATTCCTCGGTGATTGGCATCAAGCATTCGTCCTAGAAGTCCACGGACCTTGGTGGCTTTCGGGTCCCATGCCTGCTGACTCTCATGCAGCTTCGTATCGATGGAGGCACCAGAGGAGGTGGAGGTGGAGCCAGATGGAGTAGAGGAAGTTGGTGGCGATCCAGTGTCGTCCTTGGTGGCAGCAAGTCGAGGTTCCTTGCCTGCGATCAGTGCAAGCCAATCCTTCTCCGCAAAGATGTCGGTGGCAGCACGTAGCCAATTGCGAAAATCTGAATGAGAACTGAGGGGCTTGATAATGCCAATTGAAGCGAGAGCAGAGAGATCAGAAGTCATCTTGAGATATATGTGATGGAGGGATATGATACTAAAGCGAAGGAGAGACAGAAGAAGCGTGGAGGGATAGAAGCAAAGAAGAATGCAAAAGGTGGTGAGGTGGAATGGGAATAAGCGACAATGAGTTGGTTGTGTAGCAAGGAGGGTGCTAGAGGTCCTTATATACGAAATCCTTTGGTCAAAAGATTGATCTGTGTGTATTCCAATGGCGTGCCAAGTGTCAGTTCATTGGAAGATCTGTGTGGGGAGCTTGAGAATTATTTTTCGTCGTGAGGGATTTCTGTGCCGGAAGTCACTGTAGCGCAGTAGGTGACCAGGGGTGATCAAAGTGGCGTCACCACTATCACTGGCAGTTGTACAACTAGCACCACCGCTAGAAGCACTGCTAACATCTAAACAAGATGTTCGGAGAAGAGAGAAGAAATGCCGCAAGAACTTCGTTGTCGGAGCGAAGGAGATTGAAAAAAAAAAAAAATCTCAAAACAGAAAGTCTGGAGTGGACCTTAGAACATAAACCGGAAGTGCACTTGGATGAGCGACTTAGATGTAGCTTTCCCGGCCTGGTGGGAAGCTCAGAACGGAAAGTCTACCGGTGAGGTAGCCTTAGAACAGAATGGGGGTGAAAGTCTTAGACTGACTCAAGCGCTGCGCTGTCCGGGCTCATAACCTGTTGGAAATGGTAGCGGGCACTGTGAGAAAGTCCAAAAGCGATATCGTTCTCTCTACTCTGGCGGCCTCTCTATATACAGAATGAAAAGGCCCCATTGGCCGCTCCGCCATCGGGCGGACTCGGGCCCGGGGTTGAGCGGATTTCCAATAGAGATCAGTGTCACATGGTATGTTTTTCTTCATGTTTTCTTCAGAGAAACATACTTATTTCATATTTTATTTATATGATAAAGCAAAAGTGGCCGTTTTCAAGCGCTGAGAATACCGCCTTAACACTTACACATAATTACAAAAAATTTGCACTATTCGATAAGTATGGACCACAGATGAAGTCGGTTGCTTCATATGTTTACTTATACAAAAGGAGTTCATCCATCAATTTCCCTCGTCTGATCACACTGTCAATCGGCTGAATTCTGGAACGTTCGTTGATTGATATAATTTCCCGGGTATCGCATGGACCGGCCTGAACGGGATACATAAGAACTCTGAGAACCCTGCTATTCTGATAACCGATTGCACCCAGTAATCCTCCGAAAGATATCCGCCTGGTTCTAATACTCTAATTGACGCTTAGTAGACATTTCTGTTGCGAAATTAAGTGAAGTGGGATATTAAGCGAGGTGGTTTTGGGTCGCGCGCAATACGAGATTGACGCAGCACGGCGTGGGGGCCTGTACCAGTACACGGGTTTAGAGTTCTCCGACCAGTCAGTTTTTATTGTCGTAAGTGCCCACTGCCTGAAAAGAACTACGACAAATACGATAAGTCGCTCTTGCCATCCGTTAGTTGATGAAACGATAGCGTCACTATCTTAGGAGTGCGCGGCACAAGAACAGAAACATAACAGGAGGTATCCCGTCCTAGATCCCTGGAAACTTCACTCCGACAAGTAGCATCCGGTAATTTCCGGTGATTTGCATAACCCTCCATGTATGTACTAAGTTGCAACCTAGGACGGCCCACTGCTGTGCAGTGGCAACGCCTAGAATTTTAGAAGGTGCGATGCTTATTTCCGCTAACAGCTTGCAAACATGATCAATACTGAATTGCTGCATGCATAAGCTTAACAAAACCCTGCCCAGTCCCATACGGCACTTAAGAAAAACAACTTGCTACCACAGCCCCACAGTCCTACCCCAAGAACATTAAGTTACTCAAAAATGAAATCCAAACTGCCCTAGTATCTTCCGAAACTTGCTCCATATCAATGCCTAAAACTTGGTAAGTAACGGTCAAAGATATCCGGAAGAAACGGAGTACAACCTAACGCCTTTCAAATCAAGTCATTGGCTTGATCCATCACTTTCTCGTTCATCTGTAACGCTATCATCGAAAGAGACTTCTCCTACAACCGCCACTTTCGGCTGTAAGGCTATCATCACAGTTAGATGATCAACTTAAGCAAAGGAATGCCAGAGAGTGCGTGAAAGCTTGATAAAGAACAAACCGGCTTTTTGTCGCATCAAAGTTCGTGTTAGCATTCACCAATAACCAAATATTGAAAGCATCTTACCTTCTAGAATTTCTCTACAAGTTGAGAAATACGCCTCAAGTCAGCGAGGTAAAACTCCGCTTTGAGTGATCCGGACGAGACCCACATACTATGAAACCAAGTTAGCCGTTTTATGAAAATTAATAATGCTAACAAAGTGGGGCTACATTCTGTGAATCATAAGGAAAACGAACGACAAATTAGCATGGGGTACATCACAGAAATAGAGTGAACGAACTCTCTTCGAAGTTGAAGTGTAAGAAAAGTGTTAGCCGCCGGTAACTCGATCAATCATACAAAAGTGAGCTCACTTCCTGTAAGATATAAACACCGCTTGCGTTAGCAACGAATGGCAACGAGAGTGAACGAAAACAAACGAGGAGAATCTCACATGCTGTTAATGATGCGATCGAAATTACGTTAGCAACGACAATGAGAGCGGCAACGGGTGATGATCTCACTCGCTGATAGAGAAAGACATTGACTCCCATTAGCAACTAAAAAATTACAACGAGACCAAGGAAGATCATTTAGACACTCACCGTCTATGGAGTCGGAGTAACGGCTAAGGTTAGAAACTGGCCGTAGGGGCAGAAATAGGGTACAGAGTCGAACGCACCGGCTGTAGGATCCAGAAAAAGCAAAACACTCTTATTTAGGTACCGACCAGAGCAAACAGGTATCTGGGACAGACTCACAAACTGTTCGACCAAGCATTCCGGCGACCATTAGCAACCTACCACAGCGGGCAAGAAAGACATCATAAGACCGACTTCTCATCATATCTGTTCGCCAGGTCATTGTTACCAACAAACCAAAACTGAGAAGTGCGAAAGAAACTCACAAACTAACTAGCCAAATACGGCACTTCTTAGCGTATACTAATTCAGATGCAGAGATGACGAGAAAAATCATACCAGCTGACCGAGTAAGAGCAAGAAAATAATTTAGCAAACAGTCTCCGCGGATCTGGCAGGGACATGACATGGACACTCACAAACTATGAGAAGGTGCCATCGGAGACTTATTAGCAACAGGACACATATAGATCCAGAGACTCACTTGCTATCAGGCCATCGGGCACTCGTTAGCAGCAGGCCGCAGGTGTCAATCGACAGACTCACCAGCTATTAGAGCAGGCCATCGGGCACTCGTTAGCTGCAGGACAAAGATGTCGATCGAGAGACTCACTCCCTGTCGGAGCAGGCCATCGGGCACTCGTTAGCAGCGGGCCACAGATGTCGATCCAGAGACTCACTTGCTATCAGAGCAGCCCATCAGGCACTCGTTAGCAGTAGGTCACAGATGTCGATCTAGAGACTCACTTGCTATCAGAGCAGGCCATCGGGCAATAGTTAGCTGCAGGACAAAGATGTCGATGCAGAGACTCACATGCTGTCGGAGCAGGCCATCGGGCACTCGTTAGCAGCAGGCCACAGATGTCGATCGAGAGACGCACAAGCTATCAGAGCGGGCCATCGGGCACTCGTGAGCTGCAGGACAAAGATGTCGATCTAGAGACTCACTCGCTATCGGAGCAGGCCATCGGGCACTCGTTAGCAGTAGGCCACAGATGTCGATCCAGAGACTCACTGCCTATCAGAGCAGGCCATCGGGCAATAGTTAGCTGCAGGACAAAGATGTCGATGCAGAGACTCACATGCTATCGGAGGCCATCGGGCACTCATTAGCAGTAGGGCACAGATGTCGATCTAGACACTCACTGTCTATCGGAGCAGGCGATCGGGCACTCGTAAGCAGCAGGCCACAGATGTCGACTCATAGACTTACAAGCTATCACAGCAATCCATCGCGCACTTGTTAGCGGCAGGACACAGATGTCGATCGAGAGACTTACTTGCTAACAGAGCATGCCATCGGGCACTCGTTAGCAGCAGGCCACAGATATCGATCGAGAGACTCACTTGCTATTAGAGCAGGCCATCGGGCACTCGTTAGCAGAAGGCCACAGATGTCTATCTGGACACTCACATGCTATCAGAGCAGGCCATCGGGCACTCGTTAGCAGAAGGCCACAGATGTCGATCTGGACACTCACATGCTATCAGAGCAGGCCATCGGACACTCGTTAGCAGCGGGCCACAGATGTCAATCCAGTGACTCACTCTCTACCAGAGCAGGCCATCGGGCAGTCGTTAGTCGCAGGCCACAGATGTCGATCCAGTGACTCACTCTCTATCAGAGCAGGCAATCGGGCAC
>Ga0307515_10025934_pt1 | contig 10112 bp, 2 predicted proteins | sample 17_EM_MG_FD_194513 | JGI IMG/M metagenome (GOLD analysis project Ga0307515, IMG submission 194513) | Populus trichocarpa ectomycorrhiza microbial communities from riparian zone in the Pacific Northwest, United States - 17_EM | ecosystem: Host-associated > Plants > Roots > Unclassified | place...
ATATATATTAACCTTAACTATCCTATAGCTCCGGAGGCTCGTATTAGATGGTTTCGAACCCTAGAATGTTAAGCATTAGACGGAAATGCTTACTCGTACTATATACTAACTCCTTAGGGGAAAGAATCCCCATACTTAGTAGGTTAGGGCGCTTCGCCAACTAGTTTACAGAATAGGGGATACTATACTTATTACAAAAACTGGTTTTAATAAAAGCATTATATTCTATGCTTTCTTAGTCTTAACTGGCCAGATTATAATATAGCTTATCCTATTAAGTAAGCTAGGGGGGGAATAGGTTAAGTTAATTCGTTAATACCCTGGTATAAACCCATGTTTAATATTAGCGGATATAAAATTCTAGAACCCTTAACTGCTTAAGGACATTAAGAATAGTATATATACCTATATACTACTTAGGCCAGAGCAAGCTATATCTCTTAAATTCCGGAAGATCTTATAGAATCCATTCTTCCAGTATTAAGTTGGACTAGTAGCTATTAATAAGTGTTATGTGCTCTACTAATAGAAGGAGTTTTAGAGTAACTTTGTTTTAATCTATAAGCTACACCGGTCTCTCCTATTAAGTATTATTTTCTTTAGCTACTCTACAACTATAGATATTAAGATAGAGTAAGCAGTAAAAAAACATAGTGGGTTTTAGCTGGAGGGAACTAAACTAGGTATGTTAGAGATTATCTAAACGTTTATTAACTAACCGGATATCTTAATTTATACGTTTCCGATACCAAAAGAAAAGATAAACTACTATAAGCAGTTATACTTCTTACTTAACTAAGCAGTTAAGTCTTTAGGCGGCGGCTTAACCCCTTAAAAAATTCTAAAAACAATTATATTTCTTAACGGTAGAAGATATATTATAGCAGTCTCTTAGTACCTTAAGGAGTCTTTTATCTAGAAGGGCTACTTAGCGCGTCTTATAAACTAGATAGTTAGGGTATATATATCTTATATAGCGAAGCATAATCAAGATAGGATATATAATACCTTTAGTAGTAAGCAGTTAAATATTCGGATAATAGTAGCCACGACTGCTCTTAGAATAGATATAGATATCCTAAATATTTATATAGTTGTCTAATAGAATTTCCTAATTATAGATAATATTAAAGATCTATAGCAGAGGTTCGGTTATATAGTAAGGGGTCGTAATAAAACTAGAGTAGCTATATTCTTTGCGCTATATTAGGCGTTTAATTGGCTAGGATACCAGAAGGAGTTAACTAAAGAAGTTACTAGTTAAATAACGTCTAAGCCAAAACGTAGACGTAATATGCTCTTACACAATCGCTAGGTAAGTCGGTTATAGCAATCATTTTCTTAAGGGAGCAGTCGCGAGTCCGATTTAGATTATGATAGTAACTTATTAGACTAGTACCCTTATTTAAACCAGGAACTTAATAGCATAGCTACTGACTAGTTAACTAGTAAGAATAAAGTTTATCTCTAGACAAAGTAGGAGATTAAAAGTAGGAACTCTATAAGCGATTATTGGAGGGCTATACTAAACAGCGACTACTACTATAAATACCTACTTAAGTTTCTCTAGGAGGACAAATGCGACCCTAAGACGCAAACTCTAAAGGTACTACAAGAGAATTATTGCAACGGCATAGGTTATAACCCTAATTTTCTTATTATAACCACTGCGCCGACTACTCCTATCTCCCTTTGAAAACTAACCTTAGGCTTAAAGTAAGGTATTGCTCTCCAATAGTTGGTTAAGTAGTGTTAAGTATAAGCGGATAAATTAGTCCTAATAGAAGAGAGATTTACTCTAATACCTTCTTTATATTTCTTACCTGGTCACTACTAGTAGGTAATTATACGCGCCTTTAATAAGGTTACCTTGGCTACTAAGTTTCTAATACAGACTATAGAAGATCTCCGTAAGTATTTCCTATTAAATAAGTAGAAGTATGCTATAGCTTAGGGAGAGTAGCTAGTTTAGTTCCTTTGCCAGAATGTAGATAGCATACTAGCTAAGTGGTTAGAGTCTAGGAAATCTAAGAAACTGGTATCTAGCACTAGTAACTCGTTACCTAGGGCTGGTAGCGCTAGTAATAGTAAGCTTATAGCTAATGAACGAAGGGTATAGGTTGTAGAAAGACAAACTAAGATTAATAATAAGACTGCTTTACTAGTCGCATTATAGCAGAAGAAGCTTATAGAGAACCATATACGCTTATTTGGCTCAGTATTAGAATTCACTTTCTTAATAGTGGCGCTGTCTTTAGCTGGAGGAGTCACTCCATCTTTCCTCGACTAGTGTAGTATGCTATCCCCTTCGCTATAGTATAACCAGTCGCTAGGATAAGGTTGTAGTAGTTCTTTACACTAGTTATAGCAGCGAGAAATTGAATATAAGTAGTCGCAGGAACTAGAATTGTAGAGTAGTAAAAGCGTAGTACTGGAGACTAAACTACTGGTGCTAGAGACTTAACTAATGGTGCCGGAGACTTAACTAGTAGACTCGCAGACTACTTTGCTAACTAATAGTATAGAGCCTAGCTCGGAACTACCTATAACTCCTAGTAGTAGAACCCGTAGAGGTAGGAAAAGAAGGGTAAGGACTGTAGATTCCACTACTAATAAGATATAGCGGGGTTTAGAGGGTATAGCTTCTATTTTACACAGGCAGTTAATATTAGCACCTATTAGTGAGAATATTAGCGGCCTAGTGTTAAAAAACTATAGTAAAGAGATAAGAAATGATGGGCGGGATAGGTGTAAGCGGTTGTTAATACTAAAAGCTATATATTTAGGAATGTGGGAGGTATAAATAAGACGGGCTTAGTATTCCTAGATAGTTTAGCTTTATTACATACTAGAAGGGTATAAGCAGTTAATTTCTAAGTAAACTTTTATATTAAATTAAACTAGAAAGCAGTTAAGGAATTAATTGGCCTATTTATTTAACTATTCCAAAGGCTATAAGTTACCACTTATTTATCCCAAAAAGAGAACCATAAACCTATTTATTAAACCATCTACTAAACTATAATCCACTAGTTATATATACGATTCCTAAGCAGCTTATAAAATATGCTCCTTATTATTATATATATCTATAAATATAGGCCTAGGCTAACAGGTTAATTAGGGAGGAGCCTAAGTAGTTAATAATAGAGGATCTTAAGTAGCCTAATTATAAGGAGTAAACCACTAGGAAAGAGGCTAGTAAGTTAAAGCGGAAGAAGTTTAAGGGGTTAAAGCTAAAGGAGTAGAGTATCGGGAGGGAGTCTAAGGAGTTAAGTAAGGATTTGTAAACATACGCGAGAGCGGCTAGATTAAGGAGTTAGGAGGAGCTGGCCGATCTACTAGTAGAGGTATACTATTATACCGCTTTATCTAGTCTAAAAACCAAGCTACCTATTTTTTGGAGTTACTAGTAAACCGGCCAACCAGTTAACTAAGACTTAAGATATTACTAAAGGAAATTAATAACGTGCGTATTATATTACTGTATAGCAACAACTCGTTAAAGAATAAATTAAGTGGTTGTACTTAATAGTTTAGTTAATTATAAGTATTGAGACTCGCCACCACTATATATTAAGGTAGAAGGAACGCCAAAGTAGTTAACCCGCGTATAATACTAATCACAATAGCACCTTAATAACTCGCCATATTGAGAAGATTGGTCTAACGTTCCTCTATTAAATAGACTAGTAGTAGTTAAATAGACGTGCTTAAGGCTGCGCTATAAGATGCTAGAGCACTATAACTATAACTAGTTAATATTAGAGTACTCTTACTAGTTAATATACGACCTACGAAGAAGGTATACAGCTGTCGTTGCCTCTCCCTAAGAGGCGTGAGCTCCTCGTTATCCGATAGCTCAATAGGGTTAGACTATTGCGACTCCTATAAGGTATACGGACGTTATTATCTCTCCCTAAAAAGCGGGGACTGCTTATTATCCGACTGCTATAACTGCCGCGACTGCCAAGACTACTAAGACTGCTCCTAGCCGGCATTACCCTTATCCTTATTACTGCTGATTATAATTAATTCACCGGCATCCTTACCACTCTTATTACTACTAATTTAAGTTAGCCTACTTAAGAGGCTAAAGCGGATAGCATATAACTAAAGAGGCTAACAGCGGTTAACTAAGTCGCGGTTTATATCCTAGGTCGACTACTAGCCTACTTAACCCCTATAAGCGACTACTACCCACCTATCCATAGCGACAGTATTAGAGGGGCCTATTAACTAGTCCTTAATATTATTTAGAGTTACTATGTCTACGCCCTTAAGTGGAGTTTAGTCGCGGAGCCTATTAGGGTGGAGGTAAAGCGATAGCTGTTGAATCCGTGACTTTAGAAACCTAGTAGTGTATGTCTTAAACGGGTTAAGATAGAGGATATTAAAAAAGTTAATATTAAGGAGAGAGGAGTTGGGACGGCTAGCGAAGCTATTAGGATTATAAATGCCAACTATAATAAGTGATCTACTATAAGTAGTTAGTAAGACGGTTTTCTTAAGATAATAATATAAGAGATGTTAGGTATGAACCGTGTAGTAACTTAAAGGGGTAGACTGTAAGGAGTGAGGAGTTAATAAGTAGTTGTTAACTATAATAAATAAGGCAAAGAGAGTAGAAATAAAGGTAGTCTTTAACTGGTAGTTATAAAAGAAGTGGTTAATAATAAGCTAAATAAGTAGTTGGGGGGGTGGTAAGCGATAAGCTGAATAGGTGGTTAAGGGGTCGAGGGGGTGAAGTGCAGTAGTTAAGTTAAATGAAGTTGAAGTGAAGCAGTTAATAACCTTTATCTTTAGTATAAAATATATTATTAATTGCCTCTATATAATCTCTAAGTGCTAATAGCTTAATAGTAGTAGTAGATTGCTTCTTATCTTTAGACGAAATAGAAATAATCTTATTAGGTATAGTAACATTTTAAAGATTAAATGAGTAAATCTTTTCTTTAAGAAGCTCTATACCATTTGCAAAAATATTAGTAGACTTAAATTAACCGTTATAATTACTATTAACTACTTAGATATATATATAACCCTTAGCCTAAAAATAGTGTATAAGACTAAATATATCAGCAAGTGCTGACTTTTTACTATATTTAGAATCGGCTTTTTAACTAAATAAAGTCTCCAATATAGTACGCAGTTAAGAAATATACGAACTAGCAAGCGTAACCCGTTTAAATATCTTTTTAATATCGTAAGTAGAGTTCTTATATAGTTTTATGTTAATAGTATAGTAGCAGTTAACATACTCTAGGGCAAGATTAATTGCTTTAAAGGTATTTAGTCGACCTACTAGATTTACTAGACTTAACGCAAGAATTAATTGTTAAAGCTTAGTAGTCGCAATCCGATCTATAAGAAGCTATTAAAAATAAAGCATTTTATACCTATACTACGACTGCTTAGCCCTATAGAACCAGATAGAGAGTAGATTAATAAGTCGGTGGATTAGACCAATATTACTATAATGGATAGTATGCCGTAGGACTATGAAAGCTTTAACCTGTTAGAGATACCGACACATACTAAGAAACTCCTTATTATTATACCCTTAACCGGTTTAAGCGGAGTAGGTAAATGCTTATTATTATACACGCTTAATTAACTTAAGAAATTAAGATGGAGTTAGCTATATAATAGCATTATTATAGGACTCTTTTCTATTATTTTCCTTGCTATTAACCCCTTGGAACTACCCCTTAGTGCTAAGTACGTTGTACCAGAGTGCAACTACTTAAGCCGTCCAGCCTTGTGTAATTAATGGCTTGATAAAATAGAATTTAGCATTCTTTTATAAGATTCTATGCCGGTCCCAGTAGCCAATATTATGAAGGAGTGTGGCCTTTAAGTAAGTGCTAGGAGGATTCTCCTAGTAAGTGCGAACTATAAGGTAGAGGAAACTTTAAAGGATATAAAAGAATATAGGTAGCCTAAGCAACTAGTCCTAACAGTTAAAAGCTTAACTGGTAAGAGACTACTTGGTTTTAATACTCCTAATATATTAAACGGTCTTCTAATCGCCCCAGGCGAGCTAAAGGCGCTGGGTAAAATGGCCTAACTTATCGTCCTTTTTAAGGCTAAGTTTGTGGATCTAGATATCCTAATGGACATTATATGTACCTTTAATTATACCCTTATTATAAAAGATCGCACCTAGCTGTTATAGAGCAGTCTTTTAAGGAGATAGTAGGTTAAGCTTTGGTACTATAGGAAAAAGACCTAGCTTACTGCTAAAAATATATTCAACTGCCTATAAATAAAGCTTGCGGATAGCAGTCGCAATAAAGTATATTAATAACTGCTATAAGATATAATCCCGTTGAAGACCTAGAGATGAAATAATATTGTTAAAAAGAAGCGGTTGTGACGGGTTAAATATTGACTGCTTAAGGCTAGTAGTTAGAATCTTAGGGCAAAGGACAAGAAGCGTAGTAGTTATATTACGCATTCTTATTTTAGAAGACCTAAGCACTTAATCTCTAATATTGTCCTTAAAATTAAAGTTATCGTAGACTAGTAGCGCTTAAGGATTAACTGTAAGGCTTAGTAGCTTATTCTTTTTATTAGTTAGCTATATAAAATATAAGCTAAGGGGTTAAACCTTCCTTTATATTATTAGCAATATCTATAAGGTGTTAATTAATATATTTATAATTATTATAGAGACCTAGCCTAGCTAATACCTCAATAACTTGACGCTTGACACCACTTTTAAGTAGGTAAATTCCTAACATTTTTATAAAGAAATTGGTAGTATACCGTGTATAACTCCTATAGATAATAGAAGTGATTAAATATAACTACTGCTAGACTATCTTGGAATTGCCTGACCCTTTATAACTACTCTAGCCCTGGCGTTAATTACTTATAAGCTTTTTAAGTAGAGCAGTCCATATAGGAGCAGTTAATTTAATTTTTTCCGACACTTAAAAGAAGTTAACCTTCTCTATAGAGGTAGAGTGGTTAAACTTGTTGAAATATGGCTGCCTAAGTAGTGCGTTAAGTTCTTGGATAAGTTCTATTAAGGAAATATCCCCTACTGATACATAACTAGTTAATTAAAGGGCTGTATAAACCTTTGCTTGTTCTAAAGCAGAATATAATAATAAGATCTGCTAATTAATATAGAGGCCACCTAATCTACCATTAATATCCTCTGTAACCTATGCCTTAAGGAATTTCCTAATATTAAAGTTGTTCCGCTGCTATAGTATTTATATCGCCTATAGCTTTTAGCGCTAAAAAAGAGGGCTCCGCCGTTGTCTAATTCGCCTTTAGTAACTAGTAGGGGGTACAGTTGCTTACCTTTAAGACGACCGAGATATAGAGGACGGTGTTAAGGGGGAAAGGGAGTCGATATCGGAGAGTAGGGAGGATAAGGACGCGTCGGTGTCTACCTAAATACTAGAAGCGCGTAACTTGTGAGGAAGTGGTGTTTTTATTATAAAAAAGTAATCGATTATAGAGGAGACTAGTCTGACTTGACTTATCAGCTTATTAGGTTAAATAGGTGTTATTAGGAAGTCAAATATATAGGTAAAAGTGTCTCTTATACAAAATTGCGAAAATTGAAGTTAAGCGCTATAGAGTTCCGCACTATAGGCCCTCAGACGGCAGGGTAAACTTAAGGTCGGTAGATAGCTAATTAGTTAAAAAAAAGTGGCGTTTTTTAAGACGGAGACTAGTGATACTTTAGTATTAGTAGGTGCGCCTTTAGTTTGCCCTTGCCGTCTAAGTCGCTTACTGAGATAACTAGAAGTAAGGGGTTGCTCTAAGGTTAGGTTAGCTAGCCTCGCTTCATGGTCTCGTGACCACGTTATATAACTAACATTCCGACACTAGAGCAACTCTAAAAAGAAGGCTAATCTATACTTTAAAGTCAAGTTTACTTCTAGACTATTTGTAGCGTATACGCAATAGCTAGAGATCTAATCAATACGTAATAGCTTCCACGCTCCTTTTATAGGTCCGTAATTGTAAGAAGAATTGTTAGGGGTAGCAGGTTAATATATTGCGAGGGCCACTAGGGCGCTAGTGGTAAGTGAGCTAATAGCGATTTTCTATCCCGGGGATGGAAAATCCTAATTGGCTGGTTAAATTTAGGGTCCGCAGAGTATAGCAGAATTTGGCTGACTTGGCAGAGAATTGCGGATATTGCGAATATTGCGGATCTTGCGGATGTCGAATATTGCGAATATTACGGATATTGCGGATATTGCGGATGTCGGATATTGTGGATATTAGACACTGGTGTCTTGGCGGTGTAAACAGGTAGGTATATATAAGGTGTTGTGGGGTAGTTTTGTAATACCATCTTGGCTACATCCTGGGAGCTCTTAGGGCTGCTAAGGGTAGCCTTCGGCTAGGCCTTAGCCACCCCCTATAAGCTCTTCAGGCTTATAGTCTCCTTCCTCCCCTATTAGTTCGTCTCTCTTTCTCCTATATGAGGGTATTGCCTACTCCTTACTGTACACCCAGGTAATGCCTACCCCCTATTGTATACCCAGGCAATACCTAACAGTTTGTTTGTTTAACCCACTCCTATAGCCCAATTAAGGTAAGGGAACGTCCTCTTACAGGTATACTGAAATATCTGCTGTGTCCGCCATGGCCGTAGGTTTAGGGTATTTGCGTAGGCGACCTCTACCTTATTTAGGTTATAGTAGTTGCGGTCCGTAAAGGTAGTATACGCTCCTTAACTGGGGTTTAAGATAATAGTTCTACGGGCAGGAACTCCCTGGCTGTCTATATATATCTTTGCTATAGTAACAGCTTCCTTATTGTATAAAGCTATTCCTTCTACCCCTAGGTCTAATTGCTGCTATAGGGTAGGTTGTGGTAGGGTAGGCTGCGGTAGGGGATACTGCTGTTGGCCAGGTTGCTGAGGGTTGTACTGTTGCTGGGTAGATTGCTGGGGTATAAATGTAATGGGTGGTTGAGGTGTTATAGGGGTAGGTATCTACGTTCTAGGCGGTGTTGTAGCTAGGTCGGTATTGGCAGTACTAGGGTAAAGATACTGGGTAAGAGGAGCACTAGGTAGGGTAGGAGTACCAGCAGGGGCAGTGGAGGCAGCGATTGGGGTAGCTGGCGGAGTAGCGATCGGGATAACTGGTGGTGTAGCAGTTGGAATAGCTGGTGGAATTGGCGGAGCAGCTGGTGGTGGAATTGGCGGAGTAGCTGGTGGTGGAATTGGCGGAGTAGCTGGTGGTGGGGTTGGTTGTGGTAGGGTAGATTGTGGTAGGGTAGACTGCGGTAGGGTAGATTACGGTAGGGAAGATTACGGTAGGGAAGATTGCGGTAAGGAAAATTGCGGTAGGGTATATTGCGGTGAGGTAGACTGCGGTACGGTAGGTTACGGTACGGTAGGTTGCGATACGGTAGACTATAGTAGGGTAGGTTGCGGTACGGTAGATTGCGGTACGGTATGCTGCTGTTGGGTAGGTTGCTGAGGGTTGTACTACTGCCGAGACAAGTCTTCTCTAGGGTTTAAGACGGCAGTTTTGTAGGCAGGAACTCCCTAATAAGCCTTCTAGTTATCTATATAGATCTTCGCAATAGTTGCTGCCTCTTTACTGTATATAGGCAGGTGCATAGTAGGGTCGGTATTAGCAGTACTAGGGTGAAGATACTGGGTAGGAGGAAGACTAGGTGGGATAGGAGCGGTTGCTAGAGGGAGGGTAGAGGCAGTTGCTGTAGGCGATAATTACTAATTCTGCGTCTGTAGGAGTTAAGTAAGAAAAGTAAGTAGTTAATTTTAGGTAGAGGTAGGTGTAGCTTGCTATTAGGTAGCGGTTGGTGCAGCTTATTGGGGTATAGATGTAATAGCTAGTTAGGGTGTTATAGGGGTAGGTATTTACGTTCTAGGTATTATAGCTATAGCTATAGGCTAGATTACAGGCGTTGGAGGTAGTAGAGGTAGTTAATGGTTTATAGGCGTCAGCACCATATAGGAAGGTAGTAGGCTATAGCGGGGGGTTATAGGAGCTGAAGAGGCTATAACTAACGGGGGTATAGCTTAATTTAATATTAAAGCTATTTATATTAAGTTAAGTTATTCTTATAGTGCCACTGTAATTATAGGGCTGACTTCCTTAAGAGCT
>Ga0307515_10025935_pt1 | contig 10111 bp, 5 predicted proteins | sample 17_EM_MG_FD_194513 | JGI IMG/M metagenome (GOLD analysis project Ga0307515, IMG submission 194513) | Populus trichocarpa ectomycorrhiza microbial communities from riparian zone in the Pacific Northwest, United States - 17_EM | ecosystem: Host-associated > Plants > Roots > Unclassified | place...
ATTTGCTAATTATCTCCTCAGTGTAGGAGTTTCCATAGATTTACGAAAACGTATTGAGCAGATGGAGAAAGCGAATCTGCAGCAAATGCAACAATACGAGGAGCTTCTGCATCAAAGCGATCACCAGAAGCGCCGCGAAGTCTTGGGCTGGGTGTCGACGTATAACTTTGAGGCAAAACAACAAGACCTTAGATCCATAAGATTTCCTGGTACTTGTACGTGGATTTTCTCTCAAGTGGAATATCTTGAATGGCGGGATCATGGCACTTCATTATTGCGTATTACTGGCGCCCGTAAGTCAAGCTCTACATTCTCGAAGCGATGTGCACTAATTCATTCTATGAAGCTGGGTCTGGAAAGTCCGTTCTGTGGTAATAGGTTTACTCCAGCTTCTGTTTTTGAAAGTACTAAGCTTGTGTAGCTCGGCGATTGTAGACGATCTACAGTTGACCCTTCCCAGAGACGAAGCCTTCGTAGCTTACTTTTACGTCAATGGACTTGAACCTCCTCTCGAAACTCGGATACCCAGTGTTTTGCTCAGGCAAATCTTAGAGCATCTACCCTTTATTCCGCCGTCTTTAATGACGATATACCAATCCAAATATGGCCGCCCAATGGAATACAGTGTCATCAAAGACATGCTGTTGGAAGTTGTCAAGTTTTTCAAAGCCCTATATCTTTGCATTGATGCTTTGGATGAAATCTCCGGAGATCAACTTGGTAGAACTCTGGAACTACTCAACGAATTACGGGATAAAGGGGCTCACATCTTATATACTACTCGAACTTCCTCCACCGCCACATATCAGCTCAACGCAACTGAAACTGCCATAGAGGTCAAAATGGATTCAACTCATATCCGTAATGATATCGAGGCCTTTGTGAGCCACCAAATCAACGAAAGTCGACGTCTAAAGGGGCGTCCTGAGTTACAGAGATATATCGCTGAAAAATTTTTAGAGCGGTCTAACGATTCGTAAGTAGATCTGCCTTGTAAAGTTGCATGACTTATGTAGCCAGGTTTATTTAGGTATCGCTTGTTTTGAAAGATGTTTTGGCGCAACGTAATCCGAAAGCGATGCAAGCTGCACTGGCTTCCCTGCCGAGGGAGCTGTCTTCAATCTACGATCGACTGTGGCTGGGGATCGAAACACTTAGCCCGCCTCAGAAACAGCGAACGAAAACTGCACTGGCTGTTTTGATGTATCGAAGCCCCCTTCCAGTGTCTTTTGTCAATGAGATCATACTGCAATTACATGAAGATATTCAACAGACAGGAGAAGACGATCTTGCTACACATACTGCCCAGGACTGGCTCAACACACGGTTTATGCAAACAAATGATGGCAATGTTGGTCTGATTCACGCTACCGTCCGGGAATACTTGAATCGCAATGAATCATCACTTGGCTTGAGCGTGGCTCAGCTAAACCGTCTCCCAGAATTGCTATTGCAGCACGAGATAAATTTCCCAGAGAGAAATGATGAAGCGGCGCCAAAGCAACACATTGGTATTCAGCCAATAGTCGATTCCGAAGACAATGAGTCAGTCGTCTCATTTACATCCTCCATTTTGTCAACGATTACTTCGAACAGTTCACAGACATCGATCTTCTCGCAACTGGAGACAGTTTCTGAGCAGTTTGCCAGGCTCTTTACCGGGAATCCACAGGCAAACAGTCTGATTCTTCGACTTTTGGATACGTCCGGCATTGCAGGATTCGAGCAATTTTTTGCGGAGCTGCTCATTCAGTACTCCAATGACTTGCAGGCAATCGCGTCCACCGGAGCCGAAAAAGTCGCATCAGTGATGGCCGGAGAGAGGACGCACCTCATTTCTCGACAGATAATTGAAATGTCGGGATATCTTGAAAAGGCGGTCTCTAAAAGTCCGAGCGTTTTTGATCAGCCAAAAACAGAAGCCTGGCTTGATCAATATCTTGCTCAACAAGATCGTGCCTTCATTAAGACAGCTCCAGCAGCTCAACAGACTAGGCCAATAACCGTAGCGTCTACAGTTCGCTCCACATCAAGCACAAAACGATACTCTCCGTCAGGCCCAACTTTAGTTGAAGACGACCAAGAGGTGTACGTCAATTTGGAACGAGTCAAACAATTCCTCACGTCAACCAAACCGTTTCGGTTATTCGTGGACAAAATGGAAGCACAAATACAATCCAGATCTAAACCTCCTTTGACCCAGCTCCCTGAAATACCACCAGTAGTCGAAGTGGATCTCCACACTGGCGCTTTGTCTTGGAGGAAGAGAGTGAGCAGACAATTGCTAAAGATCATTCCTGGTGGGGAACGGCCGCTAGACCCTGCAATGAAGCGCGTTCGTTGGACCTGCGTAAGTGTTTTTATTTAACACAAGTTCTATATAGTTAGGACCAAAGAATTGATAATTGGCAGGTATGCAAGCGAAGATTCTACGATGACTTCTACGAGGTCAGGCCTGGTGCTATCAGCCAGATGCAGCAAGGCTTCGATGAGATTTATGGCGAATCCAAGCGCGCTAATTACATTGAGGCCTATTTCATTGGAGGCCAAATGATGAGAGATCTTGGATTTTTTTTCTTAGTCTCGTTGATTCCTCTTCTTTGGCATTGGCGGAAGATTTCTCCAAGCCATATCATTATTTGGCTTTTCCGATTTTCATGCGTTCTTACTCTACTTCTTTGCATTTCTATCCTCGTAACGTATATTATACTTTTCAGTTACCAGGATGATTGGACATCAGATCATCAAGTTTTAGGTGAGTTATCATTTTGAGCGCCCCTTTTCGCGATATTGGATATCACTCTAAGAATGCTAGAACTTGAGAGTGCTTTCGATGACTCCACGGGAAAACCGTATCCCGTCTCTGGATATACAGAACTGCAACTATCACAAAATGAATCAAAACAGCCACATTCTGCAAAGGGAAAGCAAAGAGCTGTAGACCAGAGCCAAGATGCCGGTGAAGGGCCGTCCAACTGGGACATATCCGCATTTGATTCAAATGACCTGGCAGATTTCAAAAAAGATGACAACATAAGCGACTCAAACTCAGAAAGTAAGAAGACATATAAGAAACATTTGGAAGAAAAAGAGCAGACGCCCATGCGATGGGCAATACCGCTGTTTATGAATAGCAAAGATGAAGCCATTCCCGTCCACGTTAACTCAAAAAAGCGGTGCTCGGATTTCAGTTTATTCACAAGATTTCGCCAGAAATATTACAAGGTTTCCAGTTCATGGCAACGATGTACCCAATTACGTGGAGTTAGGGATATACACTTCGTCCGGGTATATTTCAAGACGCATATATATGAAGAAAATTACGCTAATTTCCCAAGTTTGTCCTATCGGAAGGCAAAAGAGCCGATGTTCGCCAGTTAAGTGTGTGGCCACCGGAGAAAAAACCAGTTGTGTGGGAATATCACCCATGTCCGGCAACAAAAGAAAACATCCCTCTCGTCGGAAAACGAATTTTAATGAATGTCTGGAATGATTCACATCACGCTGATCGTGCGGCATATGCATTTTTCCAACGTAACGCGCCATGGCACGTCAAATTTAAAGACTGGATGCGACACGTTCCGCACCGATTTTGTCAGTGGGTCAGAGATATTCTTGCTGACAGTGGAGATCTTGATGACGAAATTGAAATGAACGAAATGCCATTGCGAATGCAACGCAGAGACATAGAGCAACCGTCAGGGCAGAAACGGAGCGCACGAATATACAAGAGCATTCCAAAGAAGATTGGAGATAAGATCACATTCACTCCGCCAGCTGAGAACGAGGACGAGGACGAGGATGAGGGCGGCGAGAGTGTTGAAGGTTGGGGCATTCTATTCGAGGAAGGTTTTAGAGTTCACCGCCTTCTTACATTTTTGCTCATGATTTATGCGCTTGGAAGTTTGGGCGTATCCATTTTCTTATTCCTTCATTATGGTGTTAAAACACCGAGCTCATTGGGGCCTTTGATCAGCTTGATAACCTGGTTGTTGTCTCTTCTCGGGCTTACTTGCACGGTATGGTTTAAATGGGCTGAAATTCGTCCGCTAAATGACGTTTAAGCTTCCCTAAATCTGTGCTTATCTAATCAACAGACGACTAGAAGCTCTTTTCATTCCATGCTTGGAAACAAGTCACCATCTCATCTTTCCGGTGTGCCATGGCTTCATCCTGTACTACCCTGAGAGGCGATTTGGGGACGGCACGGTTATCTCAGTCAATGAATCTCTACGCAGTAATTATGACGAGGCGAGCTTGTTGCAAACATGCTGTGGATCTAACGTACGGAGTTTTTTGACAGTAACAACGTGACAATTCAAGTAACTAACAATCGAACTCAAAACATGAGATAATCACGAACCAGAAAAACCCTTTCTAGTACTGAATAACGCATCATATCGCGTCTAAGTGATCCCGTGATGTCAGCAGCAGCAATGCCAGAATGCGGTCGTCAACATCACGCTTTCGTCCTACCAGCTGCCTCCTCAACAATAGTAAACAGCATACCATTGACTTATCCCTAGTATGGCGCCAAACCTCGCAGTCTCGACACATAACTTAATACGCGACATACTTCTCAGTGAGTCCTTCAAGAAAGATGCCCTGATGGCTGGAGTTGCGCGCTACGATCCCCGCTCGATCAAGTATATCCGATCCAACCTCCGCTACTATGGCACTACCAAAGCGCCACGTAATGGCGGCGGACGCCCTCGATCCATCACCCACCCCATGCTCAATGCCCTCCGTGAACACTTGCTTGAAAGACTAGACTAATATCTCGACGAGATGGTAGTCTTTCTGTGGGATAAGTTTAAAGTACTGCCATCGTTATCTACAATCAGTCGAGCCTTAAAAGTCTATTAGCTGGTTAAAAAAAGCCTATCGCTGAGTAGCCAAGGGACGTATTGCTGACCTTGGAGAGTTCTACCTGCATAATCTATCATCCTTTCGCACCTATCGCCTCGTGTACGTAGAATTCCTGATGTGACAAATGGATCGGGTCAGACGAACTGGCTGGTCTCCACTTGGCGTGACACCTACCCAGGTTGCCCGATATTAGCGCGAGCAGCGGTACCAAATCTTGCCTGCGTATGCACAGGATGACATTCTCCTTTCACGTATCTTCCAAGGAACCACTGACAGTACCGTCTTCGGGGACTTTATTGAACAGCTGCGTCACCACTACGGTAGGTGGCGAACCGAACTCGGTACTCGTGATGGGCACCGCATCCTTCCGCCACACTGAACGGATCGAGCAGTTCAAAGTATTAGCTTTATTGCAATCATGGATGGTTGAGTTGCAGAATTTTGATCTACTTCCGTAGCAGCAAGACACTTCCGAGCAAGACGGCAGCAGCTATCCATCGGGTGAAACTCGGAAACTACACGTGACTTTGATGTGGAAGTTGGGATTCGCTGCAAGCCTGCAAAATAGCGGGCGAGACGACCCCTGCGATTAACGTTTCAAAGTTCACTCAAAGAGGTAAAGCGGCCACTTAGCCTTATCTTGGCGTGGCTGTGTTGAAAGAGAGTTGCACTTTTGCGGGGAAGCCGGTTTTGCAAAGCACTGTATGCTCTAAACATACGGAGGTGTGGGTAAAAAGTTCCTGGCCCCCCATTTTCGCGCTAGCCTTTGGTGGCTTATTGTGGCGCATATTAGGCCTAAGCTAGACCCCACCGGGGCTTAGCGCGTATAGTAGGGTCACCACGTATATAACTCTCTCCTCAACACCACACTCTAGAGGCTTCCAAAATACATTTTATATGAATTGCTTATCACGAACAGTAGGATATAAAATGTATTTTGGAAGCCTCTAGAGTGTGGTGTTGAGGAGAGAGTTATATACGTGGTGACCCTACTATACGCGCTAAGCCCCGGTAGGGTCTAGCCTAGGCCTAATATGCGCCACACTAAGCCACCAAAGGCTAGCGCGAAAATGGGGGGCCAGGAACTTTTTACCCACACCTCCGTACAGTCACTTGCGAAACCAGCTTCTGCCTCAATGCGCCCAAGACTAGAGTCGTTATATTCTTGGTGAACGCTAATGTTCTCACACAGATTATGTTGCCGCAGCCTAAGGTTGCCTGTTGCTGAGTCAACTAAAGCGCACGGGATATCTTAACGCGGACCAAGCTCGCAATAATTATAGTCCAACTTCGCGTGCGTACAGGTCGGCGCGACCACGCTAAAATGTCGGCCCGATAGGCGAAACCTCCGCCTACCACACCAAACCCCACCCAGCCTCTCTCAATTTGACCTTACCTTCTACCTTATCTTTTCTTATATATATATCTTAAAAATATTATAAAAATATTATAAAAATATAATAATTATTACCTTAAAGAGCTATATAAGCTATTTATAGCCTATTCACACGATAAAGTTCAACCACTATGCAATCGCCCGCCAAAGAAACCTACGAAACAAGCCCAACAGAGCTCCCACGAGCTCCAGAGGACTACAGAAACCCTTCCTATTAAAACCACACACTTTAATTCGGCGTTAGTGGAGGTATATATGGTGTTTTCCAATATACAGCCCTTAAAACCGGATCACAATAAACAAATAAACCCCTAGCCCTAACTACCCTAACCACCCTAATTAAACAGCGCGCCTTTTAAGAACGCGTTCTACAGACTATATAAACCGCAGAATAAACCTAGCAGGCACTATAGAAACGATCTCTTAATGTAAACGAGGAGCGCTCCACTATACTCTCCTTCCTTACTACCGCGATTATAACCCTTTAGATAGCCTTCGCTATATTAGCAGAGCTTATCTGGACCTAAGGAACCTAGAAGTAATATGCCTAAAACATAAAGGTAATCCGGATAGATATTGGCGCCCTTAAAAAGGATGTAATAATAGCTATAAAGAGCGGACCGACGTTTATAGGCCCACTATTGTATATATATATCGCTGCCACTATACCTATAATGCCCTAAGCTATAAGATAAGTTACCTATAAACCTATAGAAGTATATAAGATTACAATCCGTATAGGTAACGCCGCTAACTATAAGAAAACCTTAAAGCAGAATAGCTAAGCCCTAGTATATAAACTCTAGGCCGTAGGACCCCTAAATACCTATAAAATACAGGCTATAAAGAAGTTATAAAGCGGTAACGTTAGGGCGTATATTACGGATAAAGACGTAAAAAATAGGTTGCTATAAGAAATAGAGTAGATAAAGGTCCTTAGACGCTCTGCTATACTAGCTATTCCGCTAGTACTAGTAGAGGTCCACGTAGTACTTATAAGCCTTACTATTTAAGGCCTAGAGGCTAAGCAGATAATAGAAGATATAATAAAGCAGAACTATACTATAGTGGGGCTTATAGTAGAAAGGCTGGCGTAAAAAAGGCTAGGAAGAGTCCAAATGGGATAAAAGGTTAAATTATTACTTATTATAGGTATACAGTTAAAAGAGTTAGTAAATGCGCTATTTAATTAGGGCCTCTTCCTAGGAGGAAACTACTACCTAGTTATAAGGTATAAGATAACGTTTCTAATAATATAGTGCTTTAAATACTAAGGCTTTAACTATATAGCTAAGAGTTGCAGAAAAGAAGCTAGGTGCGGACGCTGCGCTAGGTAATATAATACTAGTGAATGTATAGGAGACTTACCTAAAAAGTATATTAACTATAAAGTAGACTACAAGGTATAGAATGGGGCGTATAGTATTAAGCGGATATAGTAGGAGAAGGCTATAGTAATTAGGGCCTATACGCTAATATACTACGTAGGCACCTATAAGGCACCTATAAGCGGATAGCAATTACAATTATAGTACGAGATCACTACTAAGGAGGTCTTATAATGAGCCAAGAAAAGGAAGCTAAAGGAGACAGTTATATAAGAAAGCTCTATATAGGCAAAGGAAGCCCCCTAGAAGGTTAGCCGGCCGCGGACTTTTAATTGTTCTAGGAAGAAAATAGGCCAGAGAACCCTCTAATTAATACTCTAAATAGCACTATATAGTAGTATATACGCCCTAATTTAAATTCTAGTAACCTAGAAGCCCCTACTAAATATAAAGTTTAATATAGAGGTGGAAGCAGAAGCTTAGATCTAGAAAGAGGCATTTAGAGGCTCTAAAACTACGTTATAAGGAAGCAAACGGACGCTAAAGGGCACTAACTTAGCTAACTTAGAGGCTAGCATAGACCTCTTATATTAGGACACTGGAAAACACTTATAATTATATAGTATAATACCAATAATAGTAGAAACGGCGTACTGCTCTACTTTCTATAAGAGGTAAAGTAGGCGGACTCTTAGCTAAATATATTAGCTATCTAAGAGCTATAGCGGAGGGATTAAGGAAATACAATATATACTATAAAATCCTACTACCTAGTATATACGGGAGTAGGCAATATAAGGGTCTGCTTTTATATAAATAAGGCTATTAACATAAATAAGTAGGCGCCTATATATTACTTAGCGGACGTATATATAATTAAGCTAGAGGGCTATAAGAGGACTATCTAGATTTATAATATTTATAACCCCTAATAGATAAATAGTAGTGTCCGTATACTACCGGAGCTACTAAGGGCTAAAAGAGAATATATACTATTAGGTGATTTTAATCTATACTACCCCTTCTAGGGGGGTATAATAGTAATATACGCGGATAATGTAGTAAATGACCTTATCCGCGCTATAGAGGCAGCTAGCCTAAGCCTAGCTATTAAGGTGGGCATAAAGACGTAGGTAAAGGGCATATTAAGGAGCATACTAGACCTAGTATTTACCTCCCCCTAGATTACTAATAGGCTGCTATAGAGTTAAAGATAAGACCGCTGGTATATAGGGTCTAACTACTTTCCTATTATTATAAAGGTTAATATAGAGACGCTAGAGGGGCCCCCCTTACCTAGAAGACCGCTATAGAAGAAAGCTAATTAGAAGGTAGTATAGAGCGAGCTAGAGGGCTAACTCTAGCCCCTATATAGACTCCCGTGCAATATAAGAGATAAACTAAATATATTAGCGGAGGCTATATACTAAGTAATTAAGAACACTATAGCAAAAATAGTACCTAACGCGCGGCCCTTGCTGTAAGCCTCTAAAGTATAGTTAGAGGAATATATAGAAGTGATAAAGGAAACCCAATAGGCCTTTTAGGCATAAAAGGTCTCTTAGTTAATGCCTAACTAGATTAACTATAGAGTTATATAGAATAAGAAGAAAAGGGTAATCTAATAAGAGGCTAATAAGCTATAGAGGAGAACTGTTAAAAAGCTAATAAATAACCCTAAAGGGATATAGAGGATAGTAAAATAGGTGCGTATAGTAGACGGGAAGCCGAAGGCCCTACTATAATTTTCTCTTATTAGTAGACCAGGAAAGGAGACCCTATACTATAATAATAAGGAGAAGGCCACTATCCTTATAGAGTAGTTCTTCCTACTGCTAGTAAAGGCGGACCTTAGCGACATACTAGGGTTTATATACTTAGAGCCGCGAATAGTAAAGGAAGTAGTTAAGGAGGAGGATATTATTACGGCCCTAAAGGGGCTTGCCCCTAATAAGGCCCTAGGTCTAAAGAAAATTACTAACTAATTCCTTAAGACATACGGAGAGCAGCTAGCCCTAGTGCTGGCTAAACTCTTTAACAGCTATATAGCAATTAGATATTACCTAAAACCGTTTAAAAACTTTATTATAGTAGTCCTCTAGAAACTATAGAAGCCATCCTATACTATGGTAAAGGCCTACCAGCTAATCGCGCTGCTTAATATTATTAGGAAGCTACTTAAGAGAATAATAGCCAGCCAACTATCTAAAATTATAGAGGAAATAGGTATGCTACTAGCTAGTTAGATAGGAGTAAGGCTAGGGCGCTTAATATAGATAGTACTAGAGCTACTAACCTAATAGGTATATACGGTATAGAGGAGTAACCTAAACCTAGTAGCCTTATTACTTAGCCTTAATATTTCTAGGGCCTTTAACTAAGTCTCCTATAAAAGAATAATCTATAATATAAAGGCCTAAGCTATACCCTACTAGATAGTATAGTTTATAAAGTCCTTCCTTAAGGATTAAATAATAAGGCTCTTAATTAGAGGATATATAGCATAAATAATATAAAC
>Ga0307515_10025937_pt1 | contig 10111 bp, 8 predicted proteins | sample 17_EM_MG_FD_194513 | JGI IMG/M metagenome (GOLD analysis project Ga0307515, IMG submission 194513) | Populus trichocarpa ectomycorrhiza microbial communities from riparian zone in the Pacific Northwest, United States - 17_EM | ecosystem: Host-associated > Plants > Roots > Unclassified | place...
TTTAGCTTTTTTTTTTTTTTTCGTAGCAGTTTTTTTTTCTCTTCTTCTTTTTTTTTTTCTGTAGCAGAATTTTTTTTTTCGCTTTTGTTTCTTTTTTTTTACTTGTTTTTGTTTTCCTTTTTTTTTTTAACTCAAAATTGACTTCTTCTTCTTTTTTTTTTCAAAATTATCTTTGCTAATTTTTTAAAATATTGAGTTGATTGAAAATTTAACTATATTGTTTTTTCTTTAAAACATTGTGGATTGCTATAATATTCTCATACATTGTTTTTTTTATGATTTATTTTTTTTCTCCAAAATGGTCTTTGTAGATTTTATTTTTTTATATTAGGTTGGTTGAGAATTTAGCTTTGTAATTTTTTTTTAAAAATATGGATTACTACAGTGTTTCCCCTACATAGTTTTTGTTTTGCTACAGTGTTTCACCACATATTTTTTAAAAAAATTATCTTTATTGAATTTATTTTTTCAATATTGAACTAGCTGATAATCTAGCTTTGACTATCCCCCCATGTTTTTTTTAAATTTTTTTTTGTTTTTCTTTTTTTTCCAAAATTATCATTTTTTACATATTTTTTTCTTTTCAGAATTATTTTTGTTGATTTTATTTTTTTACTATTAAGCTGGTTGAAAATTTAGTTTTTTTGTTTTTTTCTTTGAAACACTATAGCTTTCCCCACGTGTTTTTTTTCCGCTTTTTTTTCCTTTTTTTTACATGTTTTTTTTTTCATTTATTTTACACAAAATTGACTCTTTTTTTTTCAAATAGTCTTTGTCGGTTTTTTTTATATATTGAGCTGGTTGAGAACTTAGCTTTGTAGCTTTTTTCAAAAAACAAAAAAAAACACTATGGATTACTATAGTATTAGCTTGTTTTTTCCTTTTAATTTTGTTTAATGAATTTTTTTTGTTTGATTTAGTTTGTTAGTGTTAAATTTTTTTTTAATTTAGTTAACAGATTTTCATGATACAAATCTCGGATTTGATGGGTTAACCTGATTTGACGAGTTATTTTTTCCATATAGTTTTGTTTGTTAAAGTTAATTTTCTTTCTATTTAATTATCAGACTTTCATACTTTCATGACACGTATCATGAGCTTGACGGGTTAACTTGATTTGATGGGTTAACCCTTCATTTTTTTTTTCTATTTAGTTATCAAACTTTCATGACGCGAATCTCAAGTTTTACGGGATAACTTGGTTTAAAGGGTTAACCCAATTAATTTAATTTTTTTTTCTTTTTCTTGATTAGGTTTTTTCTTTCCTGTTTTTTTTCCTTCCTGTTTTTTAATTAATCTATTTAATTATCACACTTTTATGACACGACCTTATAGCCAAACCCACATCCAATATTCTTGGGTCCGGTGTTGTAGCCAGGCTCACTTGAACTTGGATCATGCAAGTTTAATTTTATTATAAATATTACTCTTAGGTCAGACATTGCAGCCACGCCTAAAATTCTTGAGTATAGCTTTGCAGAACAACCCAAAATTTTTATTTTTTTATTTTTTTAATATTTTTTATACAAAAACATGACCCGCGACATCACGCGGGTCATGTATCTAGTATGTTCTATTTCTCGTATTAGTGGAATTTGGTGTAATTTATACCATGCTTGAGTTGGTTTTCTATATCGTGTCTGAGCATATTTCAGTTGTTAAAATCGCCATGTGTTTTGATATTATACAATTTATTTCCTGTAATTTTGTACTTATTCCTTTTTAATTCTTGAAAGAAGATTTTCTCACTCGCGTGGATTATATTAGATTGATTTATAATAGTCTCATGAGCTAATTATTACTGTCATAGTTAATGGTATAGTTGAAGTTACAAACACATAATTCGTTAGTAAAAATTGTTTATTTATGATGCACCATCAAATCAGCCATTCAAAAGCCATACAAACCACGACATTCTTGGCGGTGGACAGCCGTTGCGGCATTCTGAGGCGGCTCTTTCCCTTATGCTACGAGCTCTAAACCTGACATCGAGGAAGAGGATCATGGCAAATCCAAGGATGAGTCTACACAATTCTTAACACACGATTAATAACTGTAAATGTTTAATGAGGGGTAACTTTAATTAGATAGGTTTTAGGTTTGTTTTTTAATAGTCACGAGTTCGAGTTTTATCAGGATCATTGATGATTTATATGATCGTTAATTTCAAGACTCGTGTGATTAGTTAAGATATACATAAATTAATTTAAATATTCATATTAATAAAAAAAAAATATGAATGTTTTCAGTACTTGAGATAGATATAGATGAATCATCGAAAAGGTTTCTTCGTCTTTATTGATTTCTAGTGCAAATGATTTTAGTCTACACTTTAAGGGTTTAGGGTTTCTTCTAGAACTTAAATCTATTTTATTGAAATTAGTCATCCGAGTATTAGAAAACTAAAAAGTAAAAAGCACTCCCCACTAGGCTTGGAGTAGATGCCCTAGGTTGGATGTTTGGTGATTAGGTGAGGTGTGATTTCTAAACAACAACGAGGTGGCGTAGCTTCTGTTTTTTCTTTTTTTTATTGAGGTAATTGTTCCTTGGAATGCTTTCTCTTCAATCCCACGCCACTAGCTTTGACTAGACATTACTTAATTATAGTACGCATTACGTCGTGAGCATGATTAAAAAAAATTAATATAAAAAAAATATTTAGGTATTTTAATGTTTTTTCTTGTAAATTTTTTTTAAATTATGTGAAGACTATTTTGATGTAACTTGAGGGGTCAAAAAAACATCATTTAACTCGTAATAAATATTCAAAATAATATTTTTTATAAATATTAAAATAATAATATATTAGATATATTTAAGTTAACATGTTAATTTGCATGAAAGTCATGATTAAAAATAAAAAGCACTTTTCTATGGTAAATAAATAAATATTTAGCCAAAGATTAAGTATTATAAAAAAAACAATAACAAATTCAGCATAGATTAATAAAAAACTAACATAAACTCAAAGTGACACGTCATCATCAAGCTTAAGAATATCTCATATTAAAGGACTCGAATATAAAGTTGTCAAATGTTAATATAATATATAATAGAAGAATCCCATTAATTATTAATTATATTAGTAAAAAAACCCGACTAATCAGAACTCAAAGGTTAAAAAACACTGGACATGATTAACCTGAGAATAAATGGCTAGGGCTCATTGTGGGTCATTCTTGAGGTGGTTGGTTCATCCAAATCATGACAACGTTCAGCAACAATAATTTCCAATACCCTCAGTAATTTGTTTTTCCTACCGGAGGATGAGGCTATGCACACACACATGGTAACTGATATGCTTGAAGTAGAAACACAGCAATCATTACTCAAACGAAATGATACGATGTCTTGAAAACAGAACAAAGCTGCAGAACAATGTGCATTTCTTTCAAGACATCGTATTTATATTCTATCACACACAAGTACAGACCAATCACTAGCATCTGTGAATGCAATCAGCCTGGAGCAACACACCTTAAACGAAATATAACAAGATTTTCAAGAAAATACAACGCAATTTCAGTTCTTTAAAATTCATTTTTTTTTCTGGAAGTATACAATACTTCAAAGCTGTAGCTCACATAGTTAACTGCAAGGTTGAACTGCTTCATGGACTACAGCAAAACCCCAGGGATACAGAAGGCAGTCGGAGAATTAACCATGATATATTGGCTAGCTTTATACGTAGCCCGGTGTATATATACTTTATGCCTGACCACACTTACTCAAACAAGCCATCCCTTCTTCTAGATAATCATCTCTGCTAATCCAGAACTCAGGTGCATCCTGCATCAAATTATCCACAGGATACAGATTTTATTTCACAACTAAACCACCAGAAGTTTAAACTGCTTTGGGAAAATAGTCACGATCTTTTAAGGTTGAGAGAAAGAGAGAGATAGAAGCATGTACCTTCATAATTCCTGCAAGAACTGCACCACCAAGGTAGACCATATGCTTTCTTCGTGGTGGATCTTCAATCCTCAATCGAAGTTTCTGTTCACAAGTTATAATGCCAACCCCAATATGTTACTTCTACATCAAGTGTGCCAAAGCCATCACAGACACTTTCATAAATTATTCAAATGAAAAATTAAGTGTTTGGTAATTGTTTCCCTTTTGTACGTCATATTATAAAAGACTTGGACCTTACCTTTAACCCGTCCTTGTTTCCCTTGAGAACTGCATCTAGATAGCGATCCAGTATTTCTTTCTCCAGCCTGAACCATAAATAAATAATAAACATGTAAATAAATCATCCGGTGGTTTCCAGATTCCACACTTGCAAGAAGCACATCCATTTGTGCCAACAGAAAATGATAGAAGCCACTGGGTCCACTATTGACATAGATCATGAAAATCTCTAAACCAAAATTTTAAAAATCCTTGAACATTGTGTGATAATGCAGGGAACCAGAAAAAAAGGGGATTGACTTCACACTAAGAATATCACAGTATTAGGAATAATCCTATTGGCAGCCACCATAGGACATCATTTCACATTTTATGCTATTTCCATCATGCATGACATCAGGCACTTGAAATTTTTTATCAGTGTTGACAGAAATTTGTAAACATGAACCTAAAAATGCATGCTAAAAGCAACATAAAACATATCTGGAATGAGTGAGTATTTTATGCAAGAAGAAAGTGAGCTGTGTGAAGGAATTAAAGATATTACCGGCTAGGTAATCCAGGATACATGGTGCTCCCTCCACTTAAGACTATATGCTGGTAGAGCTGCACAGAGAAAGAGAGGGGAAATTAACATGAACTCAACCCGAGTTCAGCCCTTTGAGGAATTCTACATGCAACCCAGCATAAGAAGAAAAGATGGCAAGACTGGGGACCAATATATGGACCTTCCCTTAGTGCTACAGTCTTCAGATTACTTAATAACCAATCTTCTGGACTACAGAAAGAATATAGACCCCAACCCTATTGCTAGCCACATCCACTAGATTGTTGTATGAGTTTATTGCTTTGTGAGGCAAAGGGATTCTAAAAACACCGTCACAAAATGCTGCAGCAAGTACAGGAGATGATTTGGCATGTGCACAACTAAAATAGAGAAGACAACATACTGGAAAGACTTTTCAGAAGCAAATGAAATAGGAAAAAAGATGAAACATATTCTAATCTGAGAAATCCATCACTTAATATGAGAAATCATAAACTGAGAAAGACAAGTTTTGTAAAGTTAAGTTCTCATGTTAAATAGGTTATAGTTTTAATATCCCCACCCAACAGTTTAACAGGATAATCAAAACCGTTAACTGCATTAAGATATTTATCAGGAGTACAATATGGAAAAAATGCTAGTACCATCATACGGTTGTCGATATCCATTTCTTGAATGCAGCGAAAAACCATGTCAGCCATCCCATCACCTTCAACATCTATGAGTTCCTGCAAAAAGGAACCACCTATAACTTTCCAGATCTTAAACCTATCAACATCTTGTTCTAATTGCATGGCCTCTTATTGTCTGTCATGATGATTATAAATAAATAAATAAAAACTCAAAAGCCAGTGCTATTATTATGGCAACATGATCAACTACTCTTTTGTTAAATGTTAGCAGTAAACTAGATTAACATGTAATGAGTTGACAATATACAATGTGAGCTGTAACTCTGCATCTTACTACAAGCCCAAAATGATTGTCCCTTGGATAAAATACATATATCAAAAAATTGACTTGTTCACACCATTTAACAGGACCTATAGATAAGTTTGATGAAAACAAGTCAATGAAATTAACCACTTAATATTCAGATGGACCTTGTAACTGCACAATATTGTAATATGAAAATTTAAATAAGATGACTTGAAAAGGAAGAGAGAGGCGGAGCTATAGACTTACCGGTGTAAAAAGAGCCTCAGGGGCCTGGAACCTTTCAGTGCCTACTTTAATGATCCTTCCATCTGGCAGCTGATGAATACAGCAATATCAAGCTATTATTTAATAAGGTAAGTAGTTTTTCACTAGATTGTTCAGATAATATGGAAGTTAATACCAGCCCAAAACCCAGAAGCACCTTATTGAAAAGAACCCGTAGGGTATATCAAATTGAACATTATGAACAAACCTATACAGATAGAGTAGTTGGCTAAGGCTTTCAATTATTAACTAGATCTCCAAAGTTTGAGCCCCAGGGCTACCAATACATATGACGCAAGTGATTACACACATAATCAATCAAATGAGGGGAAAAGCATAGAACAAAATAAAGCATGAACACACTAACAATAAGAAGGCAGCTAAAAGATGAATAGAACCTATGCAAACCATGCATGCTCTTGTTTGACAAAGCTATTCCTGATAGTATAGTAGATGCAGCACTTACCAAGAAACAAAAAATAATCATAAGATTCAACTTACTGTATAGTTTTTAACCAGTATGGTGGTCTCAAGTCCCAATTGATACTCCCTCTTGTAGTCATAACTGTAGATAATATATTTAGTATTAAATCACAATGCAATAACCCATCTAAAGCATAACATTGTAGCTTCTTCACCTAATATAGCAGAGTTTTTCTTTGATTTCCCTGACAGTCTCAAAATCAGCAGTCCTATTCATTGCATACCTACAGAAATAGAGTAAGACATTCCAGTTATCTAATTGTATCATAGTGAACAGGGTAGAATCTATTAAATTCATCATACAATTTATTTAACAAGAATTTTGGCCCTCACCCTCTTCGTGAAAGTAAATCAACAAGATAGGATGTAATGTGTCGACCAGCTACGTTCATTCGCTTAGTTAGATGAGGGAATGAATAGCCATCAACAACAGGAACCTGGAGAGAAAAGCCCAAGTATCATGCTTTTGGATACTGCCAGTTAGATGGACAAGCCATAGCTTTTACCCCTAGATTAATTAGTCGTGACCACAAATTGCATAGAGCATTGAGAACAGCATCATAAACAGTGATGGCTCCATTGCTTTTTATGAGACAATGGCAAAAATTCATAATTTCCATCGCAATCACAAGAAAATAGCAAAACAGACTGAACTAGTATTGAGTTTTGGAGGAAGAACATTTCCTTGGAATGAGAATGGAAATGGAAATGAAAATGAAAATCATACACTATATAAATGTGGCAAATGATTTGATTTTAGTTCATTGCAAGTGCAACTAACAGAAGAAAGAAAGAAAATGAAAACACAAGAAAAAACAGATAAAGTGGGTGGCAATATTTGTGAAATCTAACTATGAATGGATCTCAAGTAGTTTACCACATGAGTAACCCCATCGCCAGAATCAATAACTAATCCAGTCAGTAAACCTGCACAAACAATACGATGCTGAAGCAAATATCCAAAGACAAGGGAAAATAAACAAATAAAGGGGGGAGGGGGGGGGGTGTTGAGCAGCAGCAATAGAAATAACAATGACATTGAGCATTCCACAAAAAAACAGTAGTATAAGTAGTTTCTAAGGCATTCAAAGGTAAATTTTCCAAAACTCTACATCTCATGATTCACATCACTAAGAAAGAAATATGTCGATCAATAAAACATAAACCTTCAATCATCTCCACAAGCACCTTGGGCATACAATGTTAAAACAGCTTGGATTTGAATGAAGACACCAGCAAAATTGTATTTCTCAAACATTGTCTCGACCTGCATATCAAGTGAATCCAAATCACCATCACATTATGGAGTGACTGAAAATAACAACAATGTTACAGAACATTACCATAAAGAATTAGATCACAAACCATTTTTTCACGATTTTTTGAGGGATTAAGAGGTGGGTCTGTGAGTAAAATCTTACATTCCATTGGATCTATCTGTCAAAAGAGAATGTAGGGCACGGCTAGTTATGATCCAGTCAAAATTACACTAAATACAGTTAAAGAAAAACTTAAAACATAATTCTGGAGGGCAAAACAAATGGAAGGCGCCACCGGATGTATACTTTAAGTTGATTATAAAAGGCATGATCCCACACATGACCCATATCATCCCAGTTCTGAACGATTCCATTGTTAACAGGATAAGATATATCTAACTGATGCCTCAAGCCAGCACAAGCCTCTCCAACAACGATATCCTAATTCAATCAGAAAAAGAAAAATAAACTAAAAAATAAAAGCAAAAGCATTAACTTGCACACACAAAAGTAATGCAAATACACATGATGATAATTACATTATAGTTGAGATGTTTTTTTACCTTCAATTGATGTTCCATTAGTGATTCCTCGTAGCGTAGCATCGGCCTTCCAACCACACACGGGAATACAGACGTCGGGAAATTCTCTCCAGCAAATCCACACTTTACATACTGCAACAAAAATAACTCTCTAGTTATCAAACTCAACAAATCCATAATCATCATACTCTTAATTTTTAAACAAATGTAAAGGCTAACAAATCAATCAATTACAAATTACAAAATCATTAACTAAAGAAAACAAAATTATTATCCATAAAAACAATTGATCGTGCTGTTTTACACGTTCTTCTCTCCTAATTACGCTTTCAAATTACAAAATTTTCAAGCCAAATGCAATTCTTAAAAAATAAATCGAAGCGATCATTCACAAGGCTGGCACATTTTTCAATAAAAAAAAGAATTCGTGGATTAAGCATACATGAAATGCAGATCAGGGAAAATTACATGAACTGATAAAATCAAACAAGAAGCGAGTGAAAACAGAGATCCATTCTTTGGATCGAGAACAAATGAGGGATGGAGGGATACCCCTGTGCCATTATCGCAAACGACGACGTTTCTACTGTCCATGATGAGGCAGCTCTGCGATGATGATTTTCTTCAAACTTTGGAATAAATTGAAAGTGCAGTCAGCTAAGGAACGTTGTTGGGATGACTTGGGCTGTCCCGTAATTCTTTATATTTTGTGGTTAATTTTTAAAATATTTTATTTAAAAATATTAAAATAATACTTTTTTTATTTTTTTAATATCAAATGTATCAAAATAATATAAAAATATTAAAAATAATAATTTTAAACAAAAAATAAAATTAATTTTTAATATATAATATTTTGATCGCAATACCGAACACGATTTTTCTCAACTTAATTTATGTATATTTAATTTTTTTTAATTTAGATTTAAAATAAATATTGATCGCAATAAATAATTATCATTGAACTTTTATTATTTACAATTTTACTCTTCTAAGTTACATTAGCATGTTTTTTTTAAAAAAAACAAACAATTTACATGTTCTCGCATGTATTGAGTTTTGAGTGATATTCCACAATAAGTTTGATCCCTGTAGTTTTATTTTTCTATCATATAGTCTAGTTATTTTAACCATTCATGTTTTGATATCAAACTTTATCGTATTCACATTTTAATCCTTAGATATTAAAAGAAGAAAGAGAGAAAGTCATTGAAAAACATAAAGGAGCGATAAAGTGTTGTGATGGTCATATTTTGGTTAGAAAAAGAGAAAGAAAGTCATTGAAAAATGTTAGAGGGTAGAGAAAGTGCTCGAATTGTAATATTTTGGCTACCAAAAAGGTTGATTTTTGAGTCAATAGGTTTTTCTTCTTAAGAGGAGTTCAATGAAGACAATGTTTTCCTATGAACATGCCAAAGAAAGTAGATCGGTATCAGTTAAGGTTTTTTATTTGTTTAATCTTCATTTTTTGGAGTGAATAAAGAGTGTTTTGAGATTGAAAATGGATTTATGGAGGTCTCAATAAGGTTTTTGAGGCGTTTTCTAATGAAAAAAAAGTTGAAAAATGATTTTGTAAATCCATCAATTTAACTCTAATTTTTCGATCATCAAATGTTATGGAAAAACTATCGAGCAAGTGACAAAGCTAGTCGCCCTTATAAAAAAAATATTAGAGCCTTGAAAGAAACATCCCAAGTGATTGAAACTTTTGATATATTTGCAAAATATTAAATGTTGTTTATATATGAGAGATTCAATTAACAAAATATTAAGTATCTGTTTGGTAGTATGATGAATTGTGGCTAAAAGCCTGAAACTATGTTTTGCCTCAACCACAGTTTTGAAAGTGTTTGGTAATCAACATACTTCATAGTTTGCATGTGTTTTCTTGAAAATTCTATATTAAAATCTTGGTTGCTGAAAAGCTACAATTTCTAGCT
>Ga0307515_10025938_pt1 | contig 10111 bp, 10 predicted proteins | sample 17_EM_MG_FD_194513 | JGI IMG/M metagenome (GOLD analysis project Ga0307515, IMG submission 194513) | Populus trichocarpa ectomycorrhiza microbial communities from riparian zone in the Pacific Northwest, United States - 17_EM | ecosystem: Host-associated > Plants > Roots > Unclassified | place...
AGAATAAACCCATGTCTCGAGAGTGTCCGGGATACTATGGACTCGTTCACGGTACCGACAACGCGGTTCGCTTCCAAATCTCCCTCCGACTCGTGGATGAACGGGGGGGGGGATATGCAAACTACTACTTACTGAGCGCTGAGCCTTTGAACCGGATGATCCGGCCGGCGCGATCGGCACGGCACACATCGTCAAGCGTGAGGTCGATACGTTTCATCCCAGACAAAACCCTCCTCCTGTCGGAGTCGGGGATCGAGGAGAGTCCGGGCGACAATTCTGTAAGACGTCTACCCCGTACCTCGAGAGTATCCGGCGTACTGTGGACTCCCCCACGGTACCGAAAACACGGTTCACTTCCAAATCTCCCTCCAACTCATCGATGAACGGATATACAAACTGCTACTATGATTTTTCCCAAGCCTAGTCATACCGGTGACGCTGAACTCTTCACATAAACAAAAACATACTGTGTCCGACAACGATCAATCGAATTGCAAGCGGCTGTAGTCCGCCCCAGTTTGGTCGCACCTACTCTTCCTGCATGAAGGCGTGCTCGATAACAAACTGTGTGCGGTTGCGATACCGTTGACGGCTATTGGAACACCGAACCGGATGATCCTGCCGGCATACATCTTCAAACACGAGGCCGATACGTTTTATTATGGACAAACCCTCCTCCTATCGCTCCTATCGGAGTCGGGGATCCCCGCCTCCAGATGCCTCCCCTGCTTCAAGGAACACATTCCCGGGAATATGGAGACCCGACGGTTTGGTCTTGGCATGGTCCAATTGGCCAAATATATTTTCAAACGCCCGTTGTCCTCAAATGACCGCCAGCACTCGAGCTTGAGCCCGAATGGCCTACAGCTCCCCACTCCCTCGTGTCCGAGGACCACGCTTCTTGGTCGCCCTCGGTGCTGCGTGCACTCTATTTTTGCTTATCCGGTCGTCAGACATCCGGCTCCACCAGGTGTCTCTATTCCCCACCAAAGTGGACACCACCGATGTCTCAATACTTCTCGTGTCGGCGTTTTTCCCCCTCGCAAAGTCAAAACATTCCCACGAGGACTACATCGGTTGGCTCAGAAAGTACCTCACCAAGGTCACAACCCACATCTACTTCTTTTCACCCCCAGAAATCGAGAACATGATCAGGGAACTGCGGGGAGACCTCCCCATGACCCTCAACACATCCTTTTCCTCACCTTTCGACATCCCTCCTCTTCGGGGTTTGAGAGATCGCTACGAAGTGATGCACGAGCTCGACCCGGAGAAATACATCCACTCCCCAGAATTGTACGCAGTGTGGACTTGCAAAACCTACTTCCTGGAGGAGGGCCTACGGAATAGCAAAACCAACGGCTTTGATTTCACTTGGGCGTTTTGGAACGACGCCGGGAGCTTCCGTGACGATCAAGAGTTCACAGTTTGGCCAGACCAACACCGGATCCGGGAGATTTTCCTCGAGGGATCCAACCTAACTGGAACGAGAGCCAAGGATCTTTTGTTTATGCCAATATGGAACAGCCCAGGCGACGAACTGAAGGGGTGGCAGGAAGACGACGGGCCAGTCCAACCGCATGATTCTGTGTCCGAGGGTGAGTTTACTTCCTCGTGACTGCGGGGTTCGATTCAATCCAACTTCTCGACTTAGGCTCGTTCTTTGGGGGACACGAAGATGCGATCACTTGGTGGAGAAAAGCCTATTTCGCGTAAGCGGATCGAAATGCTGTCCTGCCTGCCAGCAACTCAGTCACATCCAGGTACCACGACTATTACCTCTTCAAACACAAGGAATTCGTAGGCAAGGATCAGAATCTTTACACCTCCTTATTCTTCCTCTTCCCAGAACGGTTTATTACTGTATGGCAACACGACAACAGAGCGCCCGAATACGTCGGGCTTGCTGAGGGTCCGCTCGGAAACTGTGGCGGAACTTGGTGGTACTTCCAATTCTTCGTAAGCGGTGAGCGGGATCAGGCGAAGATGAGGAGTTTTTGGTCTCCAGGCGAACCAGTGCCCTCAAAACTCAATCCGATATTGTCGAACACCTCGACAGTATGTCGGATGACCAGAGTGTTGGATATGGAGCATGTCATCAAGAGGAAACATGGCGAGGACTGGAAACCTCCGAACAGGAAAGTCGATATTGACGCCTCACAACGGGACTAGCTAGGTGCGTCAGGTCAGTCGGTTACTTTTGTGTCGTTCGCTGTTGACCACTCACGGAAAGGATTGTCTCCTAATTATTTATAGATCGATCTGAGCGTGCGCTTCGCTCCTCAATTCACTCATCTCCTCCCATCTCCCTCCCGACCATATCGCGGACAACTTACAAATGTAATGCAATACTAGGTGTTTGTGTTCTCCCCATATGCCATCTGGGGCCACATGCACCCTACCCCCATCTTTAGAAGAAGATCGCCGAGAATCCGGTGGTTCCCATGAATTGAGCCTCGCGATGTAGCACACGGTACCCTGAACTAAATCTGGCTATTGTCTTACCAGTGTGGCCGTTCCTTCGTGATAAAAGTCTGTTTGCTTTGGGATGATGTCTTTTGCCCCCCCCTCCACCGGTGCAACGGCTGGTCTTCAGACGGATATGGATGGTATGGCTGGCATCGCCCACGCAGAGAAACAACTAAGCCCAGAGAAGTCGCACACCCTCGATTCTGACTCTTCACGCGGCCACAAAGGTGGTCTGGAAGCACAGGTCCAGGACGGCATTCACGACGGTCTCGAGTTTCCCACAGAAGAGGAGAAGGAGACGTTGAGGAGAGTTGCGGATGCCATCCCCTGGAATGCATATCGTCAGTAGCTGGCAATCACGCAGCTCTGGGAGTTGCTCATCGTATTCGTTGTCTAGTCGTCGCGTTTATCGAACTTGTCGAACGCTTCTCCTACTACGGTACCACCGTGGTCTTGACTAACTTTATCCAGCAACCTCTCCCAGAAGGTTCCCGTACCGGTGCAGGTGGTCACGACGGTCAATCAGGTGCATTGGGGAAAGGCCAACAGGCTTCTACAGGTAACTTGAGTCTTACGAGAAGTATATGTCTTGCTTACGCGAATTATTTGAAGGACTCACTACATTCAACTCGTTCTGGTGAGCCCCATCGAGTCTTTGGCCATTTGTGGATGTATAACAGGTTTCAGGGTTTACGTTGTCCCTCTTTTTGGTGCTTATGTTGCCGATACCTACTGGGGTCGGTACAAGACAGTTTGCGTTTCAGTTGGCATCGCAATATTCGGACATATCCTCCTCATCATCCCGGCTCTCCCTGGCGTCATTGAACACTCCGATGGAGCACTTGCGTGCTTCGTAGTCGCCCTTGTCATTATGGGAGTCGGTACCGGTGGCTTTAAGGCGAATATCTCTCCCATGGTCGCTGAACAGTACAAGAAGACAAAGCTCTTTATTCGGTATACCAAGTCCGGGGAGAAGGTCATCGTTGATCCGAGTCTCACAACGTCCAGTATCTACATGGTAAATGCCTGCCGCCTGAAACCGGCGAAGGTATTAACTCTGCTGTCCCAGTACTTCTATCTCTTCATCAACATCGGGGCCCTGGTTGGTCAGGTCGGGATGACGTACTCAGAGAAAGTAAAGTCCCTTGTCACTGATTCCAAAGCTCAGGTTCGCTTACTTTGTTTTTAGTACGTTGGCTTTTGGCTGGCTTACACGCTCCCAACAGCCTTGCTCCTGTTGTGTCCCGTCGTTCTCTTTTACGGTCGAAACAAGTATACTCGGTCCCCTCCAACCGGATCTGTCCTTGGTCAGGCCGTCCGCGCCTGGAGGTTTGCCGCGCGTGACAGGTGGTCATGGAATCCCATGAAGTGTTACAAGCAGATGAACGCCCGTGGTTTCTGGGATGCTGCCAAACCGAGTATGCTTGCGCCGGGGGAGCGGCCCGCCTGGATGACCTTCGACGACGTATGGGTCAACGAGCTCAGAAGGGGGCTGGCCGCTTGCAAGGTTTTCGTCTGGTTTCCAGTCTACTGTGAGTGCTCCAGGTTTCTGCTGGGTCTGATATGGAACACCTTACATGCGGTTCCGCTCAGGGTTAACATACAACCAAATCTACAATAACCTGACATCCCAAGCTGCAACGATGGCCACGCACGGTGTCCCAAATGACGTATTGTCTAACTTGGACCCCTTCGCCCTGATCATATTCATCCCAATATGTGATCTCTTCGTGAGTCTTCTGAACCCGGCATTAGTGCCCTTTTTCCGCTGATTCCGCCAACTTAGTTGTACCCCGGGCTTCGCCGTCTCGGAATTAACTTCTCCCCACTCAAGAAGATCACATTCGGCTTCCTCACTGGAGCAGCTGCAATGGCATGGGCTGTCAGTCTCTTAGTACCCCGCACTACCCACGAAATGAACCTGAAGTTTCTACTGATTCAGGCCGTCTTGCAACACTACATCTATATCACTAACCCTTGCGGATACTACGTCGGCACCTGTAAGGAGACCTCAACGCTCAACGTTTGGACCCAAGCCGGTTCTTACGTCCTAATCGCGTTCAGCGAGATCTTTGCGTTGATCACTGGCCTGGAATACGCTTTCACAAAGGCTCCGAAAAATATGAGGAGTTTGGTCATGGGCGTGTTCTTGTTCACCAGCGCTATCAGTTCAGCTCTCGGGGAGGCCTTCGTCCGTAAGTCGGCTTTTATTCACCCTGTCGAGGCGCTGATGAATGGTGTAATTTCCACAGCACTGACGGCTGATCCCTTGTTGGTGTGGAACTATGGCTCTATGGGTGTCCTTGCTTTAATCGCCGGCGTGCTCTTTTGGTTCACATTCCAGGATCTGGATGCGAGTGAAGACGAACTCAACCTGATCCCCGAAGGGGGGTACGAGAAGCCGTTACATGTGTGAGGAGTGCTGTACGTTTACCCTTTGTATGGTGGGACTGCAGGATATTAAATTTCCCGATGAAACTGGCATGATGTATCGTCACGGAGACCGCACGGACGCGTCCGAGTCAGAGTTGCCGGTGGCTTATTGAACGGCTTCCAATGCCAATCGCCGTTACTCTTCTATGTAAACTGTCCTCCAACTCAATTTTGCATTGAGACGTTGGTGTCGCCCCCCCTCAAAACCCATAGTTCCGCCTCGTTGTCCGGTCAGCTGGCGTTTCTGAGTCGCATCACCGGCGGTGCTTTATTTTCTCTGTCTCCTCGTGTTGCTCTGTCGTTTCCCCCACTTAACTGCGGAGAGTTAACACGGGAGTCTTCCAGTTAATCGTGGGAGTGAATTCAGCCACGAGTTTCACATTGGTTCACCCTGCCATGTTACGGCACCAATCTTCCTCGCGGTCTGTTGCCTGAATCAAGGAATTTCTCCTACCCTCTAGGCGGTATCCTCCGTCATGTCCCTGCCTACTAGTACTCTCCTCGGACACCGGTTGTTTCCCCAATCGACCGTCATTACTCTTCCCCCTTATTGCACGACGACGACCGCTTGGGGACGATGATTATACGCACTCCATTCAGAGTCCGTATGGACTCGGGGGACCCGTCGAGCCTGTCATCCAGGACCGTCGATGACTCCGGGTCGCTGGCCGTAAGGTCCTGGAGATCTCGAGTGAAGAGGCAGGACGGCATCCCCCCTTGTCCCATCGTCGACCTTGCGCTCTCTTCACCGTCTGTTGCCCCACCCCCAATCCCTTCGTCGTCTCTCACCACCGTCGCTCCTTCATTCCCGCCTGTCGTTCCTTCATTTTCACCTGTCGTTACCAGTCCCACACCTTCACTTTCGAGTCCCAGGACACCCCTCGAAACTGCGGTTGCATCATCAAGTAAAATCTCTCCTTCAGAGTCTACCCCCTTTTGGAGCTACCCTCCTCCAGTGCCGGACACTCCTACATCGGAAACCCTAATTCCTACGTATTACACGGAGAGCAGTACAGGTGCGTAACTCTTTTCAAGGTACACCGATGCATCTGAGTCGTCAATGTGTTAGAAACCACCTCCGTTTCCTCCCCGCTCACTCTCTTACCCATCCCGACCCCCACGAAATTCACCTCCGACGAGTCCCCGATATTGTTGTCAACAATTACGTCTGCGAATAACGAACCCGATGTAAACGATAACGGGTAATTACGATTGCTCGAGTTACAAGTGTCATCCACACTCACGTTCAGGTTCCAGGCTCGATACAAAACCTAGACTCAACTCCGCGGTGATTAACGTGAATGATGTCACTCTTGACGCGATGAGGCAAGAAGACACGACCGGGGCTCATACCAGGATGATTGGTGCCATTGTCGGCTCGGTATTTATGGTCGGTCTGGTATTATCCGGAGTTATATTCTACCTGCGGCGCCGCGTGAGAAGGAAATCGTTACGTCGAGGAGTTGTCACGACTCGCGCGACGCCAGACGTACCGTCACACCCTGTTTCGCCTCGGGTGATGGAACAACAAGAGAGTAGGATGAGCACGCCGGCTCAGGATCCGTTCCCTGGCCGCAGCAGCGCGTCGATACGCGACTCGGTTCTGACAGTGGCTGCAACGCAGGGGCAATGCAGCCGGCTGAGTCGATACAGCCAGATTTCAGCATCCTCGTCCTCTAAGTCAATGAAGTTTGTGGTAAAGGGGAGTTATCACTCCCCCACCAGTTCCGATTCTTCACAAACCACTTTGTCGGTGGTGGTAAAAGATGCTGCTCGCCCCCTTACCGGTGACCCCTTCGCGGGCCCTGCGTCACCCCACAGTCCCGTCAGCGCCGACACGATTACCGACCACTCGGCGCCTTGGAGGGGCACAAACCTATCAAATATAATCAATGCCGCGCGCGGAATCAAGACCTAGTAATTTCATGGAATCCTTGGGAGATTTTTCTTTGTGCGTAGGCTTATAATTCCACATTCCCATTCTTCTCCCCTCGATTCACTTGCTCCTACAACGGACCTCCGTTTATTCCTGCTTTTCCAGTTGTGTTATATACTACGCTTTGTTACTGTTGGTACCAGCCTCGCCCGTGTATCCCTGCCTGATGCGGGGGTTCGAGACTTCAGATTAATGCTTTACATACCGATTGCCTATTACTCAGGAACGTAAATGATTGGATGCCAGCATGGGTTACCGTTGGTCGTCGCCGATCCGTGCGCGTGGAGCCTCGAAAACATCCGCGCACCGTAAGCTACAACAATGGACGCATTCGGCTTCCCCTTGATAGGTATCCAAATCCGAAACGCCTCGTATACTATGGCAGTGGGACTAAGGACGAGCGCACAAATTCTATGTTTGGATGGAATTACCTCATCCTCCGGGTGGAGGCGGGCTGGCGCCCAGCAGGCCCGGTCGCTCTTTGTTTCCCCATCGAGGAACAACGATGTACTTGGTCTTCCCTCGCGCGAGGATCTTGTTTCTCGCTGCTGTCCTCACCCTCTGCATCCTCTCCTACTCCTTCTACGACCCCAGAAGCTATGGTCATCGACCTGACGCCCAAGATGTACTGGCCGAAACCGAAGAAATAAAACCAGCCAAGATTCTGCTCGTCTCGGCCTTCTTCCCCCTCTCAAAAGCCAAACACTCTCACGAAGAGTACGACGTGTGGTTGTCCAAGTATCTCTCCAGGGTATCGACCCACATCTATTTCTTCGCCCCGCCAAGCATCGAGCCCGTGATTCGCCGCCTGCGAGGTGATTTACCCATGACGCTCAACACAACATACGCCTCTCCCTACGACATCCCTCCGCTCGTCGGTATGCAAGAAGTCTACGAGAACATGCACGCACAAGACCCCGAGAAGGAGATCCACTCCCCGGAGTTGTATGCCGTCTGGACATCGAAGGCCTTCTTCCTCGACGAGGGGCTGCGGAATATGGAAAAATCAGGCGTCAAGTACGATTACGCCTTCTGGTGCGATGCAGGCAGTTTCCGCCTCAATCAGGAGTTCGAACAGTGGCCAGGAGCGTATAGGATTCCCGAAATTTTCGGGACCGGTTCCCGTCTGACTGGCACCCCTAGCAAGGATCTGCTTTTCATGCCCCTCTGGGGTTCCCCTCCCCATTCGATGAGCGACTGGAAGGAGGAGGATGGTCCGATCAACACACCCGACGCCATCTCTGAAGGTTGGAATTTGATCGCCCAACGGGAAATCACACTCAGTCGAACTAACCGACAACATTCCATTCCACGCAGGTTCCTTCTTCGGTGGCCAGGCGGATGCTATTGCCTGGTGGCGTAAGACCTACTACGCGTGAGTGTGCCTCTAACTCGCGCAAGAATGCGACGTAGTAACCCTTCTTGTCGCTCCCAGGTATCACGATTATTACATCTTCAAGCAGGGAAAATTCGCCGGAAAGGATCAAACTGTCTTCACAACCTTGTTCCTTCTTTTCTCCGAACGGTTCATCACCGTGTGGCAATTCGACCGCGATGCCCCCCAGTACATCGGCGTGTCGGAAGGTCCTCTCGGAAGTTGCGGTGAACCGTGGTGGTACTACCAGTTCTTCGTCAGTAGCGGAAGCGATCAGGAGAAGATGAGGGACATCTGGACCCCAGATCGGCATGACCCCACATCCAGCAAGTGGAAGCTAAGAACTTCGAGAGTGTGTCGCTTAACGAGGGTGCTGCCCATCCGAGACGTGCTGGATCGGTCCTTTGGCATTCTCTGGAAGCCCCCAAAGGCGACCGTTGACACTGACCGATCTCAACGCGTATGACCAGTTTCCGTTCGTTTTCTCGGTACATGTCACGACGGTTGCGAGGACCTTTTTTTAAAAGGTTTTGGTGACGGTGCCGGCTTACACACACGGACATGTGGATCCGCGGTCCGCCGGCAAGGCGTATTTTTGTTGTTTATTCTGTACGCGGCCATTGTTCATGATCGTGTATTGCTTTCGGAGGTTGTACAAGTTTTGAACTGCCTTAGAGTACGATGAATATGTAAACACGATTACTTTGACAGCATCAACTACGGATGTCGAGGCAGGTCAATTTGATGCAGGCGTGGAGTGGACAAACAAAGGGCAATCACCTTGACGAATTCTTCATAGCTGATTTGACCGTCACCGTCCACATCAACCTCACGGATCATCTCATCAACCTCGGTGTCGGTCAACTCCTCTCCTGTGGAATGTAAGTGAGGACCCACAGGGGAAGGAGGTGGGTACCTACCGAGGCAGGCCACGGCGTGCTTCAGTTCGGCTGCGCTGATGTAACCGTTTCCGTCCTTATCATGACCCTTGAAGGCCTCTTTGATGCCTATCTTCCTGGACATCAAAGTCAAAAACTTGGGGAAATCGATGGTGCCGTTGTCATCGACGTCGACCCCTTTAATCATGAATTGAAGTTCTGCCTCTGTGGGGTTCTGGCTCAGGGAACGCATGACGGTGCCAAGCTCCCCCATCGTGATGGTTCCGTCTCCACCTACCATCGCGTGATTAGATGTCGATTATACAGGATCCAGACATCGGGGCGCATCGTGAAGTGGTTTTTAACCTTTATCGAACAAAGAGCGAGCCTCTTTGAATTCTAGGGGAGATAAGTTAGCGCTGAGGTTCGTGGCCAGAGGTGGATCACGTACCCGCGATCTGCTCTGTTTGACCGAGTAAATCAAAGAGGGTCAGCGTTCGCGCATCGCTCGAAGATGTGGGCCACGATTGGGAATGGGGCCGAAGCGTACCTTCGGACTGTGGGGGAGACACGATAAAAGGGGGCGCAATCAGTTCAGGTTTTCGTCAATCGAAAGTTCAAGACGAGAGATTCTTACCAATTGGTAGTCCATTGCTTATCAGTGGAGACCGGCAGTGCTCTGCCAGGTCTGCTTCCGCCATGTGAAGTTCCCACGAGGGCCCGTCGGAGGGCAGGAGACCAACAATTGTAATTAAATATACGGAAAACATGTCTTGCTCAAGGCCAGGTACTGTCAGTGGCAGGATAAAGCGCACCCACGAATGGTCATTCGGTTTTGCTCATAATTGTGCTAAATGGCAAAGAGGCCAGGAACCCGAGATCGAGCATTTCTTCAGAGAGGGGCTATGCCGTATGCCGTTCGAAATGCACAAAAAAGAATTTGCACCGCGCAAATGTAAGTCTCGCGCGCACGCACCTCTCGCACGTCGCACGGATGCCCTGATTTCCCCTGGGGGGAAT
>Ga0307515_10025939_pt1 | contig 10111 bp, 7 predicted proteins | sample 17_EM_MG_FD_194513 | JGI IMG/M metagenome (GOLD analysis project Ga0307515, IMG submission 194513) | Populus trichocarpa ectomycorrhiza microbial communities from riparian zone in the Pacific Northwest, United States - 17_EM | ecosystem: Host-associated > Plants > Roots > Unclassified | place...
CAGGTTGCGGGCTTGTCCAGTTAACCCAGGATTATTCAGGTTTTTTTTCAATGTTTTTTTTCAATATAAATTTTTTTGATTTAGTCCTTCAACATTAAGTTATTGAGTTTTGAATTTCGTGGCTTTTATCATATTTATTTTTATGAGTTTATCATCATCTTATATTTTTTATCTTAAATTTTTTTTTGATTGTTTTTAAAATTAGTTTTTTTTAAAATTTTTTTGTTATTTTAAGTCACGTTAATCAAGCTACCCGGCTTGACTTGAATTATCATGACTTGAATATAGTTTTTTTCTGCGTAGCAAACTGTGTAGCGTTAGAATATGAAACAGCAATTTTCGGCGCATAGTCACAGTATGAAGAGATGTCGGGCGGATAACAAAGAGTGTGATTGCAAAGCAAAAGCAGTGGCGTAGCCGCATCAGCAAACCAGCGAAGTAGGAAAGAATCTAAGTTTAATGGACAGCAGACGTGCTCACAAAGTATATTGATTTCGGCATTCACGTAGATTGATGGCCACTAGATGTACCATAAGCTGTCTTCTTATCTTTGTTGAATTTCTTTCTGTATAGTTCCAAAATATGACGGAAAGGGATTGAAAAACCCACCTCTCAAGTCAATGGTTTTCGAAAGAGAAACCCTTTCTATGAGATAATGTCTAGCCTTGCTATGGGATCATTTCTCTGTGTTCATGGCAAAATCATGCAACCAAAAATCTATATCTGGGATTGGCCTTTTATTCTGATAAAAACAGAAAGTTGATTCTGCTGTGAACCTTGGGTCGATTCTCTTGAATACAACAGAAGCCGAGGTTTTCCATATATAATCGGAAGAATGATAATCATGTTGCTTTTGAACATATCATGGTGCGGAAAAGGCCAAGCGAAGAGAATTAATGCCTACTTAACTTAAATTTCATGGCAGGCATGGTGTGTGAAAAGTATATGCAGAAAAACATAAGAGAGATGGATCTTTGGTTACGAAGATTCTCTGATACACATTTATTTATGAGACTGGGGCAAACTATCATGGCTGAAACCAAAAACAACTACCACCCTGCAAAAAAGTATGAAACCCAGTGAAAGAAAGGCTAGAAAAATTAGAAATAAGAGAGCAGGGAACTCGCAAACGCAGCTAACCATGAAAATAAACAAACTTGAGGGGAAAAAAAGGCAGATAAATCCTCTCTGACACATATCATATGCTAAATGATATGAAAAGTAGCAAGAAAGAAGCTCAGCACCCCCCTTGACAAACCAAAAAACATGGAAAGCGATGAAAAATTGAAAGGATAGGAGCTTAAGCAACTCGATCATGGCCAAATAAAATAGGAACAGTATAAACTAAAAGGGAAAGGGAAATAGTATCGTCCCCCTTTTCTGGTTGAGAGTCAACACAACTGTTTGTTCCAAAAATATCATAACACTATGAAATAAAATTATTTGAGTGTATTTAGTGTTAAATAATATATTTATTTTTATTTTATTTATTAAGAGTAGAATAATATTTTCAGTTTAACCTATATATAATTTCTTTGTATTTAGATTAACTTGAGCACTTTAAAATAAACAGATTAATGAGAATTTCAGTCTTCTTCTCTTTTATGTTCGTATTTCTTTTATGGAATAAGGTTTAATCCCGAACACAGCTTTCACGGATCCAAATTTTTTGGAGTGATATTTTATCTTCCGCTTATGCAAAATCTAGTATTTCGTCTTTTCTTTAGCTTTTGTAATTTGATATTTGCGTTCAATTTCTGCAACTTATGTTGTGTTTTGGAGTAACTGTATAATTTCAAGAAGATATTTGTTTAGTTTCTGCAATATCTATTCAATTTCTACAATCTAGTACTTTGTCTTTCGCTGCTTTTGCGTTTTGGTTCTTTTTGTTTGTTAATTTTGGCTACCGAAAGAGATGATTCGCTTCAGTCTGTGAGTGTGAGGTTGGATGGAAAGAATTATTCGTATTGGAGTTATGTAATGAAGAATTTTCTTAAGGGTAAGAAGATGTGAAAATATGTTAGTGAAACTTACGTGATACCCAAAAATACTAAGGAGGGGGATGTTGTTATGATATATATACATGGAAAACAAACAATGCAAAGATTATTACTTTGATCAACAATTCTGTTGAGCATTCCATAGGTATGCAGTTAGTGAAGTATGAGACAACAAAGGGGGTTTAGGATCATCTGCAAAGGTTATTCACGCAATCAAATTTTGCAAAGCAGAATCAGTTAGAGGATGACATACGAGCTATTCATAAGAAGAATATGAGTATTCAGGAGTTTTATTTTGTTATGACAAATCTTTAGGATCAATTGGCTCTTACAAAATCGACAGAATTAAAGGCATGTGGTGCCTATATTGAGCGTAGAGAGCAACAAAGATTGATACAGTTTTTAACAGCACTTCGCAGTGATTTTGAAGGACTTAAAGGTTCAATTTTGCATTGTTCTCCACTGCCTTCTGTTGACTCTATTGTCAGTGAGTTATTAGTTGAAAAAAATATGTCTTCAGTCTTATTCTGAAAAGGGAATCCTTTATGCTTCGAATCCTTCTGTTCTAGCAGTACCCTCTAAGTCATTTTCTAATCATCCGAATAAGCCTTACACAAAGGTTAGCTCTAACGAGTGCAATTTCTGTAAGTAGAAAGGTCATTGGAAGGCCCAATATCCCAAGTTGAGACAATAGAATCAAGCTTAGAAGCATGACAGTCAATCACAATCTAATGCTCATAGACCACCTCAGGGTTATAGACCACCTCACTAAAATACTGCAACAGTATCTTAATCAAGCTATATCACAGATCCTAGTACTCTGGCTGAGCAATTTCAAAAGTTTATCACCTTACAACCACAAGCAACGTCTGTTTCAACTTTTATAGGTTAGTTGCCTCATAGTTCCTCAAGTATGTCACTTTATAAATGGGTCTTAGATTTTGGTGCTTCACATCATATGTCTCCAAATTCTTCATCTTTGACCTTTATGTCCCTTTCACCTTCCATTCCTGTTATAACTGCTGATGACACTCTCATGCCCTTAGGAGGTGTTGGTTCTGTTGTCACACCTCACTTGTCTCCTTCTAATGTTTATCTTATTCCAAAGCTCAAATTGAATCTTGCTTCTGTTGGCCAATTATATGATTCTGGTGATTATTTAGTCATTTTTTCATCCTCTTTTTATTGTGTACAGGATCTGCAGTCTCAGAAGCTGATTGGGACAGGCCGTAGGGAGAATGAACTATACATTTTGGATGAGTTAAAAGTGCCAGTTGCCACTGCTGCTACTATTACTCTTGATTTTTCTTCTTTTCGTTTAAGTCCTTCATCTTATAGTTTTTATTTATGGCATTCTTATCTAGGTCATGTTTCGTCTTCTTGTTTGAGATTTTTGGCATCCATAGGAGCTTTAAGAAATTTAAAAACCTATGACATTTCTGATTGTAGTGGATGTAAACTGGCAAAATTTTCCGTTTTACCTTTTAATTGAAGTATTTCTGTTTTTTCTTCACCATTTGACTTGATTCATTCTGATGTATGGAGACCTTCTCTTGTTGCCACAAAAGAAGGGTCTCGATATTATGTTTCTTTTATTGATGATCATACTCGTTATTGTTGGGTTTATTTAATGAAACATCGTTATGAATTCTTTGAGATATATGCATCCTTTCAAGCTCTTGTTAAAACTCAACATTCTGCTGTAATTAAATGTTTTAAGTGTGATTTGGGTGAAGAATACACCTCTAATAACTTTTGTCAGTTGCTTGCTTTAGATGGAACCATCCACTAAACTTCATATATAGATACTCCTTGGCAAAATGGAGTTGTTGAAAGAAAACATAGGCACATTATCAAAACTGCTCGTTCTCTCTTGTTGTCTGCTTCTGCTCCTAGTAAGTTTTGGGGGGAGAAGTTGTCCTTACTGTTGTAAGTTTGATTAATACAATTCCATCATCTTATAGTTCGAGTTTGTCTCATTTTGAAAATATATAGGTATGTTCCTATTATTCCTCCTTTAGAGTTTTTGGTTGTACTTGTTTTATTCTTCATCCTTATATAGAATGCAGTAAATTGTCCTCTCAATCTGCTATTTATGTCTTTCTGAGTTATGTTGAAGATAAAAAGGGGTATCGTTGTTTTGATTCAATAACTCATAAACTTTATGTGTCTAGTCTTGTTGTCTTTCTTAAGTATATACCTTTCTTTTTTATTCCATCAACTACTCATACCTTGACTAGATCTGATATTATTCGTATAAATCCATTTTCTGAGAATTCTGGTAGTTTATCATCTCAGGCTTCTAGTACCTCAGGTACTCCTTCCCATGTTCGATCAATTTGTACTCATCATCCTGCAGGTACTGACACTTTACTCTCCAGCACACCTGAAGCTCCATTCTCATCTACAACCCCCTAAGCTTCGTCTGAGATTATGGATCCACCTCTACGCCAATCCATATGCATTCATAAGTCCACAAAACTACTAGACTTTGCTTATTCATGTTATTCTTCATCATTTAGTTCCTTTTTAGCTTCTATTCATTGTCTTTCTAGGCTCTCTTCCTATAAAAGGGCTTGATCCTCTTTAACAGCAAACCATTGATGGAGAACTTTCTGCTTTACATAAGACATATACTTGGGATGTGGTTCCTCTACCTCCTGGTAAGAGTATTGTTGGTTGCCATTGGGTGTATAAGATCAAGACTAATTCTGATGGGTCTATTAAGCGATATAAAGCTAGGTTGGTTGCAAAAAGATACTCTCAACAATATGGTTTGAATTATGAGTAGACATTTGCCTTTGTTGCAAAAATGACTACTATTCGTACTCTTATTACAGTAGCTTTGATTTGTTAGTGGCATATCTCCCAACTTGATGTTAAAAATGCCTTCTTGAATGGAGATCTTCAAGAAGAAGTTTATATAGTGCCCCCTCCTAGTGTTTCATATGACTCTAGGTATGTTTGTAAGCTTAAGAAAGTATTATATGGTCTCAAACAAGCACCTCGTGCTTGGTTTGAGAAATTCTTTGTTGTGATCTCGTCTCTTGGATTTGTTTGTAGTAGTCATGATTCTGCTCTTTTTATCACTGATGCAGGTCATATCATTTTATCTTTATATATTGATGACATGATTATTACTGGTGATGACATTGATGATATTTTAGTTTTGAAGACAAAGTTGGCTAGACAGTTTGAAATGAAGGATTTGAGTTATCTTTGATATTTCCTGGGTATTGAGGCAGCTTCCTCACCTAGAGGTTATCTTCTTTCTTAATCAAAATATGTTGCAGATATTCTTGAGCGTGCTGGACTTACGGATAACAAGACTATAGATACTCCTATTGAGGTTAACGCAAGGTATTCTTCTTGTGACGGTATACCTTTGACATATCCTACTTTATACCGTACTATTATTGGAAGCTTGGCATATCTCACCATTACTCGTCCATATATTGCATATGTTGTTCATGTTGTTAGTCAGTTTGTTTCTTCTCCTACTACTGTTTATTGGGCAGCTATTCTTCATATTTTGCGATATCTTCAGGGTACAGTGTTTCAAAGTCTTTTACTTTCATCCACCTCTTCCTTAGAGCTGCGTGCATACTTTGATGCTGATCATGGTAGTGATCTCATAGATTGCAAGTCTGTTACAGGTTTCTGTATCTTTCTAAATGATTCTCTTATTTCTTGGAAGAGCAAGAAACAATCTATTGTTTCTCAATCCTCAAATGAAGCAGAATATCGTGCTATGACATTTACTACCAAGGAGATTGTTTGGTTTACGTTGGTTACTTACTGATATGAGAGTTACCCTTTCTCATCCTACTCCTATGTATTGTGACAACCAGAGTTCTATTCAGATTGCTCACAACTCAGTTTTTCATGAGCGAATTAATTATATTGAGATCGATTGTCATCTTACTCACCATCATCTCAAGCATGACACCATTACTTTGCCTTTTGTTCCTTCTTCCTTGCAGATTGTAGATTTCTTTACCAAGTCACATTTCATCTCTCAATTTTTTTTTAGTTGGCAAACTCTCGATGCTTGTAGCTGTCGTACCGTGAGTCTGAGGGGAGATGTTAAATAATACATTAAATTTTGTTTTATTTATTAAGGGTAAAATAATATTTTCAGTTTTAACCTATATATAATCTCTTTGTATTTAGGTTAATTTGAGAACTTTAGATTAAACAGATTAATGAGAATTTCAGTCTTCTTCTCTTTTATGTTCGTATTTTTTTGTGTTAATCCGGATTAATTTAACATTTAGAATTTCATTATATAAATTAGAATTGTTTAAAAATTTATTACATAATTTTGAACAATTTATTAAAACTAAATTATCATAAATTATTTAATTATTAGATCTTCGACAATAATTCAGAAGATGAATGTAATACGTAATACAGAAGAACTGTTAGCAATCTACCTGCCATTCCTAGAAAAACATTGCGAGAATTCCAAAATGAAGAGTCAGCCTCCCATAGCCTGAAAAGGCAATCATGAACACATGTTCTGGACAGTGCTTTTAATGCACAACCAAAGCAACCAGACAGCTAAAAAGGCCATGAAAATATACCAAACACATCACAAAGAAAGGGGGAAAAAAGCACAACGGGAAAAGAAGAGAAGCCAGAGCATGCAAGCAACAGAGAAGAAAGAGAAAAGGGAGAAACAATGACCTGAGAAGACGCAGAATCAAGGAAGCTCGATCACTGTTTGAATCCATGTTATTTTTTTATTTATTTTTATGTGTCAAAAATATTTTTTTTTAAATTATTTTTTTTTAAATTATTATTTTTTTAATATTTTATTTTAAATTAATATTTTTAGATATGTGTTGATATCAAAAATAATTTTTTTAAAAAAATATCATTTTAATGTATTTCTAAATAAAAAATACTTTAAAAAATAACCGTAATCACACTTCCAAACAGGCTAATTCAAATCTTATTCTACAGTGTTTTTACCTGTACATTTAGTATTTTTTTTAATTTAATAAAAAAGAAGAGCAGTAATATGTATTTTCTTTCCAATGTTGCCATGGCACTGGCAGGACTGTATTCCAAGTAGTGCACTCGTGCTTACTTCTTTCTGCATTGACCCAAAAAGTAATGTGTTTCCCTACAGCAATATTTATTTTCATTTTATATCACTAAAAACTGTTTATTTTATGAAAAGTAGTTTTTTAGAGATTATTTTTTAATTTTTTTTATATTTATTTGTCATTTGAAAAATTAATCAACAAAAAATATTTTCTAATAAAAAAAAAATTTAATTTGGTTTCCAAGAAAATATTTTCCTTTTATTTTGAAAGGAAAACACTTTTAAAAAGTTATGAAAAATTTAGAAATATCATATAATTTGCTGATTATATCAAATTTGACCCTTAAACTTTTGATTGCTAAATATTTTTTTTGATTTGTTTTTCAATTTTATCCCTTAGAATTTGATTTAATTTGATTTTTATATTAACTTTGGTCCTTATTTTTGTTATTGTTATTTGTTTTTCTCTTATTATTTTTTTTAATTGAAATATTTTATCTATAAAATTTGGTCCTTATTCTTTTTATTATCACTTATTTTATTTGAAATAATTTATGAAATTGTAATTATTATTATTTTAATTTCATCATCTTTTAATTTTTTTTATCTGTTAAATTTGATCTCCGTTATTTTGAAAGTCATTTACTTTATTTGAGATAATTTATGAAATTAGATTTTTTTTCAATTTCATTCTCATTCAACTTTTTAATTTCTAAAATTTATTCCTTATTATTTTAATAAACTTGAAAAAAAAAATATTAATAAGTTATTTTTCAACTCATTTTCCATTACATAATCAAACATTGAAAAATATTTTTTAACTTATTTTTTATGACACTACCAAATATAAAAAAATAATTCACTTTTCAATAACCCACTTTCCAAATAAAAACTACTTAAAAAAAAAATCTAGCCAACAGGATCTAAATGAATTGTCCGTCCTATCAATGCATGTCATTAACAAAGTTAGCATTCTTTAAATTATGAGTCAAACCATCCAAAAAGGTTCTCCAAGTGGGCAGTACTGTAGCTCTTACCCTTAGTATTGGTTCTTGTGAATCATAGATCATCTTCTTTGTAATACGATGAATGGTGCCGATTGTCCAAATTATCGGCATATGGAAGCCATTTAAAATTGTCAGGCACTTTCAGGACTGATCTGGTTAGTGGCAGACTGATTTTACAATTCAGTTTGTGCCATCTAGCAGCCCTCGGCTCACCATGTTTAAGTAGATTAGGACACTGAGGTCCCAGAAGTGGGAACCTCTCAAAAGCCCATTGCTGAACTATTTGCAGGCGACCTGAAACGGTAATAGAACCCGAAGCAGCAGCAGCAGCCTGTTCTTTCAACAATCTTAAGTTCTTATAAAGACTTGCGAGCACAGCAGGAGCTAGTGCAATCTTGGTCCCTTCAGACAAATGGATGGCAATTGCAAAATCATGCTTTTGAATGGTATGTTCAGGAAGAGAAGGCAAGACAAACCTTGACAACCGTAGTGCAAAAACCCTATATGCTCGGACTCACCTTGTTCATAAAATGCTTGAGCCAAGACCCATGGTGGGCTTTCTTCAACTTGCTCCGATACATTTCCTTTCGATGTTTCCTCATCTCTTCTTCAATTTTCACCGAATCCCCCGCAATAGGCTTTGTCACCAGCTCACGAAGAACAGGAAGCCCAACAAGATTCACGATATCTTCAAGAGTAATGGTTGCCTCTCCCCATGGGAAAACAAGAGTATTGGTTTCAGGAAACCAGTATTCCAAGAGCCGAAATATTACATCCTCGTGACAACGAAGCTCATATCTAGAACTGATCATTGCATCACATATACCACTTTGGTTCCAAATGGAACCGTGATCTTTGGCTAGACAATCCAAGCATTCTTCCCATTGTTTCTGGGGCATGCTCCAGCCTTTCAACAGAACATCTGATGGCCATTTCTGCCTGTTCTCGGAGAAAATTCCAGACAACAATGGAATGTGAGGAACCTTGGTTGACACTCTGAACAAGTGGCTTGAGAAACCTAGCAATTCTCAGTGTGAATCCCATCTTTTGAAACCATATTCTCATCTCTTGCTTCTTAAATAGAATACCACACTTCTTCTCCCTCTGCCATAATGATTCAAGAAGTGAAAGAGAATTATGAAAAAGATGGAAAAGTTGAAGGAAAAAGATGGTAGTGAAATACATCCAGGAACTGAGAGGCAAGGAATCGGATTCCATTTTTTTTTTTATGCAGATATGAAGCACTGAAAATAGTAGCAAGTACCATGGATTCTGCGTGCTGGGCGGCCATATGAAAATGGTGATCAAACTAAAAAGAGTGTATGGCCTTGTAAGTAAAACATAGACTGAAGGAAAAAAGCAAACGACTCTTAGCATACCCCCTTGCCCTTGGCACCACTAGGAGGCTCCAATCGTTCCCAGCCCGATGCTCATTTAAAAATCTTCTTTTTCCCAATTACGTTGGGATTTGCTTATTTATTTCTACATTTATTTCTACCGCTACCGCTACCGCTACCGCTGAAAGTCTATCTTACGCATCAAAAAACAAGTCATTTACTAACTGGACTTTTGGTTAACACTAACAAAATTGCCGACGCTTTGCTGCGAGTCACGTATTAAGCTAGTGCTCGTTATGCTCGATAAAAAAGGACTCGATAATTTTATTTTTTTTGTAAAGTTATTTGGAGCATCTATAACAGTACATAAATCAGTTTTTATATTGTTTAAGGTTATTTTGGTGGAGAAATTTTTATCTTGCTAAAAAAGACTAGACAAACTTATTCAATTCTCTAGACAAAGATTAACTCAAATTAATTGAGTAAAAAAAAAATGATTATTATCATAATTTTAAGATTTAATTAGAGAGTCGATCTGGAGCAAGGTCTAGGTCACAAATCGGTTTGATTATTGACCTAGATCAATATAAGAATAAAAATGTTTATTATTACAATTTTAAAACCCAACTTGAGATTACTTTGGGCAAAGCCTGGGTTATGGGTCGCGTTAACCATTGACCCAGGTAAACATAAGAATAAAAATGATTATTATCA
>Ga0307515_10025940_pt1 | contig 10110 bp, 7 predicted proteins | sample 17_EM_MG_FD_194513 | JGI IMG/M metagenome (GOLD analysis project Ga0307515, IMG submission 194513) | Populus trichocarpa ectomycorrhiza microbial communities from riparian zone in the Pacific Northwest, United States - 17_EM | ecosystem: Host-associated > Plants > Roots > Unclassified | place...
TCCTTACCACCATCTGCCCATATCGTATCCGGGTGTCTTTTTTTGTTATTTTTTCTTTTCAAATTAGCACTTTAAACGTAAAAAATTGGCCCAGTAATATCGTTTTTTACATAAAAACCTTAATTCTATGAGTTTTTTTCTTCTAATTTTTAAATATATTTTTATAAATTAAAATATATATTTTTATCCAATTTGTATGCTAAAAAATAGACTTCGATTCAAATCTTAAAAAATTATTGTTCACACAGTAATTATCTTTTGTTTTTCAATGTTAATGATGTAGTCGGATTTATGATAATAAATGATTCTGAGCAGTCATGTGTATGTGTCTATCATAATTAAATAAGGATTTGTTCTTAAATAGATTACGTGAATAGACTAGCAGATGTATTTAATGATCAGTAAAACAAATATAAGCTCAAGAGAAGATTGATCACGTTATACCAGAATAACAGAACAAAATGTTCATTACTTTTGATTCAGCTGTTATATCGCACTTAAATTACAGGAGTTTCAGAATATTATTTTTCTTATAATAACCACTAAGTTGCTACATAAATCATCAAATCTTTAGATAACAAAATTTTCCTTGGGCTCCTGGTTTTAACGGTTTTAATTTTTTTTTATTTTTTAAATTGATTGATCAATTTCACTGAATATTATCGTGCTTCATAATAACGATATGAAGCGTAACAAAGTGGAAATATGCTATATATTTCACCAATTTTTTCTTCAAATAATATTATTCCATTAATTGTTTACGTTTACTGTAGTAATTTCACAATTTATCCATCGTATCCTCGAAGTCCTCCCATTCCTGTCGGTAAGCAAGCTGTCATCATTATATGCTCCCCCACGCAGACCTCCTCTCCTTTCTCTCTGCTTCTCTGCATTTGTGGTCTCTATCTTTTCCATCTATTTTCCTTTTTTCCCTTAATTTAACCAAAGAAAAAAAACTGGTTTAACTTGAAGTACAAGGTGGTATTCTGATCGAGTAGAGATTGCGTTTAATAGATATATTTAAAAGTATTTTAAAAAAATAATAGAAGGGTGGATTGTTTTTGTGTTTTTAAAATATTTTTAAAAAAATTTTATTATTTATTTATTTATTTATTTAATTTAATATTTTTTAGTATTTTTAGATCATTTTAACTTGTTAATGTCAAAAATAATTTTTAAAAAATAAAAACAATATTATGTTGATATATTTTTAAATAAAAAACACTTTAAAAAACATCCATTATCATACTCTCAAATACACTCTTGAACAATTGATGAGTTGACTCAGCAATTTGATATCGAATGGTTTTAATTTAAATTATTTTTTATATTAATATGGTTAAATATAAATATCATTATAAGTTTATTCGTGATTTTATTGAACTAATCAAACTCGTTTTAAAATTAATTAAGTTAAAATTAATATTTTTTTAAAAGTAAAATAATATTATTTTGATAAAAAAACTAAATTAACCTATAATTAAAAATTAACTTGATAGCATGTAGGTTAACAATCAACCCGAGTTAAGCTTTAATTAATAGAATCTACCACCTATGATTAACGATAAGAGGTAATTGCATAATTTCCCTTCATTTTGAAGCAACATACCAAGATTTTAATGCCAAGAAGGGCATACATACAGTTGTCGTTTTGGAGTAAATAAGACCATAAAGCGGTCATGACAGGATCATGTGGTCCTGTCATTTATTTATTTATTCATTTATTTACATCATGGTCCTGCCAGCTAGCTTCTATATCTTTTCAATTATTTTTTAATATATATATATATACCTAACTGTTTTTCTGATTCTTTTATAATTGATATGATTTGATTTAGAATGTTTGAAAGTATGATAACAAATTTTTTTATGTTTTTTAAAATTGCATTTAATTTTAAAAATATTAAATTAATTTTTTTAATAATTTTAATGTTGCAGTATCAAAAATAAAATTAAAAAATTAAAAAAATTATTTTAATATATTCTCAATATATTTTTAAAAAAAAAACAGTTTACACCACCCTACATTACAATATTAATATTTATATTCTCATGTTGAGAGAAGTACGCATTCCACATCTATAGCATCTATAGCTAGCTAGCCGGCTAATAACATGCATGGTTCTCTCATAGTCCCAATCCTAGTAAAATTGCTCATATATGTGCAACAACTAGCCATTTAAGTGTGTGTTTACAATGATGGCAGTTTTTATAGTTGAGGTTTAAGAAATACTATAAATTGAAACTTTTTTCAAATTTATTTTTTACCATAATTTTAAAAACAGGTTTACACAATAAAAACCAAATAATTTTAAAATTATGGTCTATTAAAAAAAACATTTTCAATTGCGCTACTCCACAATCCCAAACGATAGTTTTATTAAAAAAAACTGAGAGGGGTGATGAATTCATTGCTCCCTTAGATATATTTTATTGTGGATAGGAACAATGAATTTATCATTTTACCCTTTAGAAAAAAGTTTTAGTTTAATGGTTTAGAATATAGTTGTCTTTGCAATAGGGGCATTTTGATATTTTTAAATGAACGGACGAGCAAGATGTGTATTTGCCTTTTAAATTGTATAGTAAATTATTTTAAATACCCTTAAGATTATAATATTGTTGGATGTTATTGAGGGGTAGGTTTGTGTTTTTAATTATAAAGTGTATACTTAAATAGCCAATTTGTCCAATATATACGAAAATACTTTGATTGTCAAAGAAGGTTGTTTTGGTCTTATCCTTTTAACTTGAACAATCAGAATTCCTCCTTGTCCTTGGGGTTTGAATTTTTTTTTCCCGTTGGATTTGAGGGCATTTTCATTACTGCATTAGTGGTTTTTTTGTTTTTGATATTGGGTAAAGTGAGGGTTAGTTTTGTCTTCTAATAAATTAAAAGTATTTAAAAAATAATTGTTGACGCGTGATGAGTATGCATCAGTGTGTTTTTCACTCTACCGTATTTGGATGACACATGCAACTAATTCTGACAACCAAAAATGTCATTCCAGTACGCCTTTAGATTCGTCTCAGTGTCTCCTCCATGTAACGGTGGAGTATGTAGAAAACAGAGCTCCAGTTTGGCTTCGACAGCCATTTCATTTTTTTCTTCTTTCTTTCCTCTCTCTCCCTCGAGTTTTGCGTCTTGCCCTGCAATTTTTCAAACCAACCCCTTTTTTTATTTAGTCCATGTTCTTCTAGTTGATGTTTGTTTTATTTCAAATAACTTATGAAAATCACATTTTGTTTCAATTTCATTCTTATTGGATTTTTTTTACTTTTCTTTTTTTTTTATTTAGTCCCTGATCTTTTGGTTGCTATTTATTTTATTTGAAATAACTTATGAAAATTGAAAGTTGTTTCAATTTAATCCTTATTTGATTTTTTAATTTGTCAGATTTGATCTCTATTTTTTAATTGCTATTTATGTTATTTGACATAATTTTTATAATTTAATTTTTTTCGCGATTTCACCCTCAATCATTTTTTCCTATAATGATTTATCCTTATTCTTTTGATTTTTTTTGTTTTGCCAAATTTTTTAGTTTGATATTTTTTTTACACTTAATTCCATCATTCAACATTAAGTTAATTTGAATTTGAGTCTCCACTTAAGCCCGTTTTGGAATTTCATGAGTTGTAGTTTGAAAAATTAACTCAATTTAAGGATGTTCGCTAGGGTTTGCTTTGGTTTTTTTTTTTTTGTTATTCTTTAACGATAATATTTTTTTCAATTTTATCATTCAATATTTATTTTATTGAAGATTAGGCTCTATGTTTTCTTTATATGCTTTATACATTCTTTGTTTATATATATATATATATATATATATATATATATATATATATATATTTGGTTGAGTTATTTGGGGTCTTTTTATTTTTTGTTCTTTGTTAAATATATTTTCTCTAAATAAGGTTTTTTTCTTGAATAAAATAGAATTGATTAATTGAATAGACGAATACTCAATTTTTTTTTTCGATTTGCTTTTCCAGGGCTTTACTCTAATGAAGGTGGAGCTTGAATCATTTCACCAAACTCTTTTGGTTATGAGTGATGTCCACGGTGGAGTGACGGCGGGTCTCCAATGATCTTTTTTTTCTTTTCTTTACAAATATAATATTGATATTTTATTTTTTTAGTTAATTATTGCCAAGTATTTTTTTATGATTCATTTGCTATTGTTAACTTCAATTTAAATTAAATTATTAAATTAACCAATCTTATATTTTATTAGATATAGACAAGTTAATGGCTTGAGTGCTAGAGTTTTTTATTTTTTAAGAAAAACACTATCATTGCATGAACATCTCTTTTTTACATTAAAATAAAATAAAATTAGCATGAGGCATTACGCGAGCTCCTAGTCTAGCTGCTACTAAGTGGCATACTGTCCTGACAATATAAGCTAATGTGTTTTCTTGCCTGTAATGATTTCTTTTTCAATAATAATTAGGTATTGAGATCTGCTGTACAAATCTTTGGAAAACAGTTAAATTCATTTTTAACGAACCACAATGTGCTCTCATTCAATATACATTTAATTCAAGAAACCTTCTCCCACATGTAAACCTGCCTTTAAAAGGAGCTTCAATGCATGGCAGTACTGGCACACCATTACTACAGCAGCAAATACTTTCTTGATCAGATTTAGTACGATAGAAATATAGAGAGACAACATGGCAAGGTGTTATTGCATTCTAGTTTTAATTGCTCTTGTTATTGCTCAAGCAAGTGCTAGGGACGTGCCCAAAGACGCTGGCCTCAATGACCAAAAGAACTTCATCGCATATGGCGGTGTAGGTGGCTTTGCTGGAGTTGGTGGTCTGCCAAACCTTGGCGGTGTTGCTGGTGGCCTCGGTGGACTTGGTGGGGTTGGTGGCTTGGGTGGAGACTCAGGTAGTGGTGGAGCTCTTGGTGGAGGTGTTGGTGGAGGTGTTGGTGTTGGTGGAGGCTTGGGCGGTGGCAGTGGAGATTGTGCTGATGGTGATGCTGGCTCTCTCTTCCACCCTTGATTTCGCTCCTCATTGGCTCTTCGTTATATATCTACTTTAATAAGTTGCTATACGTAGACATTGTGCTTTTTAATTCTTCTCCTGTCATCTTTCATTGCTTTCGGATTACATAGGTAATTTGTCAGCAGGCTCTTCATTTGATTTGCGAGGATCTTTATCTATCTATCTATTTATCTGTCCTTCCTGTACTACGTTTTTCTTGATCAAGCCAATTTGTATTCAAGTCTTACTATTTCATTGAAAAATAAGAAATTAAAATTAGCATAAAATTGGTCCATTTGTTAATGTGGAAGAGCATTACAAGTTTACAACAGCTCAGAGGAGCTATAACAATGGTGCCCTGGAGACAATTCTCCAGAAGCACTCACCAGTCAATGTCAAAGAATTAGCCATCACAGCACTCAGTCATCTATATATGAATACAATGGAGCAAATAGTTTTCAAACAAGCTGCAACAGTAGTAGACAATTGTTTAGAAACCAAGAGGATCAAAATCAGTAAGCATCACTACTACTAGGTGTTAGAGAATAATATAAATCATATCCTGAGATCTTATCTAACAGCTTAAGCTATTGGGTTGAGATGGTTCTTTGACATGGTATCAGAGCCTTGATAACCAAGTGGTCTTAAGTTCGAATCTCACTATCCCCATTTATTTGATAAAAAAATTAAGCACAAGGTAATGTGGGTCTGTGCAAGTTTCAAGCCCAAAAAGCTTTCACTTGAGGGGATGTGTTAGAAAATAATATAAATTATATTCTGAAACTTCACCTAACAGCTTAAACTATTGAATAATTGAGATGATTTTTTAACAGTGGGCTAGTAGCAGAAATAGTATGCATACTAAGCTGTAGTAGCAGAAGAGGGGCAGCGCCCAAAGATAGCAACGATCAGTGCCTAAGTAAGCAGCACTTGAGACAATTAAGTATCCAATGGTGCGAGGATAAATGGGAGCATCAGGGAAAATTCTGACAAGAGAAAAAAATTCCAAGACACTCAGCAAAGAGGAAAATCCCATTCTGTCCCTGCTCCCAGAATCAATGACCGAGCTTAACATTGTTACTACTGACAGCTAAAAATTGGAAGGATTTCTTGACGTATGCTTCTTAACACAGACAAAACTAAGAGTTGCAGACGTGACCACAAAGAATTTCAGGACAGTACTGTAGCCAATCTTAATTCTGCAATTTCACCACCGAATCTTGTTCCTGATTTGACCAAAAGATGTTGTCATCAACTTGGATTAATTCATCTCGGATCGAGTAAGTTAATTTCTTTAATCCTAGTTGTATTTGTTGCCTTAATGTAATTGCAAAGTAATCAGAAGTTTTTGTTATCCAAATTCATGAATTAAGCTTCAGCTGGAAAGTTCAAATTAATGCATTACATATAGCCAACCAGTAATGATTAATATTATATAGTTGTCCCGAGCCATGCAAGTTATATCAAATATTTTTAATATAAAAAAAATATCATAGTGTTGCTAATATTTTTCTAGTAGAATAAAATTTAAACTGTTTGAGAGTTAACTTGAAGTAATTCGATCAACATGACAGTTTCCAAGACAATCTAGATGGCCTATAAAAATATAATTTAACTAAATAATTTTAAAAGACATCTTTTTTTAAATAAATATTAAAATAATAACATATTAGAACAGAGTCAGCCCAAGTTATCTTGTTAAATTTGTATTATGAATCATGATAACCTTATATAAACAAACAAAAACAAAATATGAAGTCAAACTCTCAATTAATAATATGTTGAATAATGAAATTGAAAAAAAAATCAATAAAATCTAATATCCACATAGAAAAAAAGAGAAAAAAAACCTCAAGTTGACTCGCGAAACGGATCATGAGGTGAGATAACCACATAGAAAGCAAACAGTGATAAATCATGAAGTCTAATATCCAATAAACCACATGTTAAATGATGAAATTACAGAAAAAAAAATAGATTAAAAAAGGCAAAAAACAAAATCTACTATAATGAATAATGTTTTGTGAGGTGGTGCTCATAAAAAACACCACCTCATTTACTTTTTTAGCAAACCACAATAAATCATGAGACTCAATCTCCAACAAATCAAATGTTGAATGATAAAATTAGATTAAAAAAATATTATTGCAATTAATAGTATTTTGTGAGGTGGTGCACAGTAAAAACACCACCTCTTTAAGTTTTTTAGCAATCCACAACAAATTATAAAGTTCAATCCCCAACAAATTAAATTTTGAATGATGAAAATTAGAGAAAAAAACATAGATTAAAAAAAAGACAAAAAATATACTATTATAATAAATAATGTTTTGTGAGGTGATGCAAAATCAATCTCCAATAAATCATGAAACTCAATTTCCAACAAATCAAATATCGAATGATGAAATTAAAGAAAAAAAACATATTTTTAAAAAAAGAGAAAAAAACTATTGCAATGAATAGTATTTTTGTGAGGTAATGCACAGTAAAATTACAACCTTTTTTTTGTTTTTTTTTTGTTAATTTATCATAGTTAATTGAGAAAATGTTAAGAATAACTTTTGTTAAATAATAATATAAATCATATCTTCGGATCTCACTTAACAATATAAACTTTTTGATTGAGATGATTCTTTGACAAGGTATCAAAACCTTATCCACCCAGTAGTTACGAGTTTGAATCTCACCATTCACATTATATTTAATAAAAGTAAGCACAAGAAAGTAATAGCTCTATGCAAATTCCAAGTTCAAAAGGCTTTTACTTGAGAAATGTATTAAAAAATAATATAAATCATATATTGGAGCTCCACCTAATAATTTAAACTTTTGGATTGAAATAGTTCTTTGACAATCTCCAATTTTATATATATATATGTTAATATTGCCTCAAAATAAATCTTTTATTATCAATTTTACCTTTTAATTTAATAAAAAAGTTATTAAAGACTTTCATCCTATTGTTCTTTTTTTTAATAAGTGAATTCATTTTGCAAAAAAAAAATTCATTAATTAGTCTACTAAAAATCTTAATTGAAAAATTAAAATAATTTATAAATAACATTAACGACGGTATCATAATAACATGGGATATATTTCTATATAAAGATGATTTAAAAATTCTTTTTGTTAAAAAATAATGAAGATTAAAACAATAAAGACTATTTAATTTTACTTTATTTATTGGGTGGTTAATTTAAAATGCTCAAGTATTGTTTTTATTCGTTTTTAATTTTCATGTCTTTAATTGCGGATCTTTTATTTTCTTTATAAGTTTCCTGACTTGAAAAACTATTTATATTTTTTCTATTATATCATGTTCTTAATGGTTATAACATATGCTTTATAATCATGCATAATTCATAATTCATAATTCATAATTCATAATTCATAATTCATAAAAATAAAAGTATGGGTATATATTTTGATGTTCTGCCCTGATGATCTGTAAACGAGGACCGGCCCTTGCATTCCAACCACATGTCATAATGGGGACAGTCGTGAAGTGCCCTGCTGCCTGCCAACAAACCATGTGTCACAATCAGCCATCCATCTTACTGGCAAACCCATGCCTGCATGAGGACACCTCTGGCCTAAATTTAAATTAACTACACTGTTGATTTCCTTGTAATTGTGTTTATTAGCTTATAATCAAGGCTGTTAAGACTAATTAAAAGCATGTTTAGAAGTGTAATTGTTTTTTTAAATTTTTTTTTATTTAAAAATATATTAGAATAATATTTTTTTTTAAAAAGTCATTTTTAATATAGGATATTAAAATGATTTAAAAATATATAAAAAAAAATTAAATTTTACAAAACAGCATTTGAAACGCTACGGAGGCTAAGTCCCAAGACACGAACTTGAATGTCCATCCACATATACAACCAAAAAAGCCTTTAGACGAACACACAAACTCGGTGCATGGAAAATTTGAGAGCTCAAAACTCTGAACACGCATTCAACTCCATTTACTACCCTCAACTGCCCCTACTGCTCAGTTGGCCTTTAAAAAGAGGAACCCAACAAGCACTGAGGTACTAAGAAAAAAGATTCAGAGCTAGAGAGATGGCAAGGAGTTACGTTTGTGTTGTGTTAGTGCTTGCTCTTGCAGCAGTGCACACTAGTGCTAGAGACGTGCCTACTGAAAAGAACATGCATGTTGCTAGCACCAAAAATGCGCCAAGTGATGCTGGTCTCACTGACCAAAAGAACTTTGTTTCATATGGTGGTGTTGGTGGCTATTCTGGAATTGGTGCTGGTGGTCTCCCATTTGGTGGCGTAGGGGGGATTGGTGGAGTTGCTCCTTTAGATGGTGGGTTCGGAGGACTGGGTGGTGGAGGCGGCTTGGGCGGCTTGGGTGGCGGTATTGGAGGCTTGGGTGGCGGTGTTGGAGGCTTGGGTGGCGGTGTTGGAGGCTTGGGTGGTGGTGTTGGAGGCTTGGGTGGTGTTGGCGGTGGTGTTGGTGGCTTGGGTGGTGTTGGCGGTGGTGTTGGTGCTGGAGGCGGTGTAGGTGGGGGTGTTGGTGGTGGAGTAGGCGGTGGTGTTGGTGGTGGAAGTGGTGTTCTTCCTTACCCTTGAAATTAATATTTGCTCTCAAGTTTAGTTCCTTTTTAGTTTGTCTCAGTTAAGTTAGCTGAACGTGCAAGTGAGGTTGTCGTCTATGCTTTAGTTACCATACTGTTCCTTTTGCTGCTGTATCTGGTTTTACTTGTATTTCCTTAATTTGGTGTCTTTTACTTTGAGATATCGTTATTGTCATGTTTGAATGGATATCAATTAATTATGTCTAAAAGCTTAATTAGTTCCTTGTCGTTCTTGCAAGTCTTCTACATTTGAGTTTGATGTATTTTCTACATTGCCAATAACTCAAGAACTGATAGCAACACTAATTAACTGATAAATAGTTCTTTCCGTTAGCAGGTAAATTAAGTTAAAAATACTTTCCTTTAATGCCGATTCTGGGTAAGTAAATTTCCTATAACTTTGCAGATGTTTCTGTGTTTTTTTTTTCTCTTTTAATGGTTATAACAGGTTTTTAATAGATCAATCGTAATTACCTGGGACGATTTGTAATGCCAATTAAAGAGTGGTACTAGCTAGCAATCCCAT
>Ga0307515_10025941_pt1 | contig 10110 bp, 9 predicted proteins | sample 17_EM_MG_FD_194513 | JGI IMG/M metagenome (GOLD analysis project Ga0307515, IMG submission 194513) | Populus trichocarpa ectomycorrhiza microbial communities from riparian zone in the Pacific Northwest, United States - 17_EM | ecosystem: Host-associated > Plants > Roots > Unclassified | place...
CTGTAACGGGAGCTTTGAGCTCCATATTGAAATGACGCCAAGAGCTCCATTTCAATAGCTGTATACGGTAAAGTTGCCAATATTTTAGCGTGCTATTCTGGCGTTTTGCGAGCGGTGAGAGGAACATTAAAATTTTGAGGCTGTGCAGACAAAATCACTCCGAATGAAATGGAATATAAGGCCTCCATATTGCAACCGAACGACCCCTAAAAATCTATTACGAACTTTAGATCTCTGCCAAAATTATATATATATATTTCCTATTAAGCGGGCAAGCAAGCAAGCAAGCAGGCCCTCTTTTAGCTTGCTGGCTTGCTTAATTACTAATTAAGTAAGCCAAGCAAGCTGTCAAGCCAGCTTACTTAATAGCAAGTCTGAGCACAGGTGGATAGTGGCACTGTTGTAAGATCAGGCCCAAGAATTGCTCACATACTATATCTATGCGATACTAGAAGCGAGGATCTTCCCGCCACAACCGCATTGCGAAATCATAGGGTCGAAAAGTTCGTCCGGACTCCGCCTCGACGGCGAGGTGTTAGACGGACAAGTCACTTATAAGAACTCTGTCGATTGAAGCTAGCTCTAGAAGCTCTCTATATACATAAGGTAGGGGCAAAAGATTAACAATAACACTGACGACGACACTGACGACGATTTGGAACTATTACTCAATCGCCACCATGTTGATATTGCCACTTAGTCGGTAATAGGTAATAGAAATAGGGTATAAGTCATAAGGTGGTACCTGACAGTGACCTTAACGTTTAATATACCCCCCTAGCTGCTTAGTCAAGACTAAGCAGCTGAATAGAAAATAGAAAAAGTTATAATACCAATTTGGTATTAAGTAAAAGAAATCCTCTATAGAGTTACCTTGTCTAAATATTATCCAAATCAAATTAAATTAGATCTTAATATCTTATATAGGTGACTTAAAAGCTCTTTCTAGTTCTTAGGTAGAATCGGAAACCTTTTACTGTATATTTACTGTTTGACATTAGTTAGGTAGGCTTAGTGTTATATTAGCTACTTCTTCCGTCGTCCTCCTTTTACAATTTTACTGTCGCCTATATTATCTTAAATCCCCTGCCTTAGGCAGGTTTCCTTTTTTAGAATATATTTAAATTGTGATCCTTAATTAGTTAATGCAGTTAATTAAGGCTCTAGTAACTAAGCTAGGGTAGGAAGGCTAGGTAGAGGATCGTCCCTTAAGGCTCGCGGGCCTATTACGTTATCGTCTTAAGAATTAAGCTCCTCTTAATTAGTTGCTTAAACTTAATTTCCTCCAGAATCCACCTATTGACTTCCACCGATATCTACTTAAGTCTCGTCCTCGTCCTCTAACGTCTCGTTAAGCTCTTCCTATGACGTCTTATGTCATGCCTTGCGCTACCCATACATCACGTATGGGCTGGAGAGCTTATAAGACATTCCAACCGGCAGTCTCCCCAGTCGCGAGACACTGCTACCTTTTTGGAGGTTTATATGGCCAGGTGGGTTGGAGCCTTGGGCATAACAATTTATTAAGCTCTTCCTAAGGCGTCCTTTTTATTAAATCCATTATAATGCCTTAGTTAGCGATTTAGTTATTAAAATCACCTCTAAGTAATATCTTATTGTCCATAGGTGTCCTTTCTAATACTACCTTATAAGCTTTACTAACTTTATAAGTCTTATATTTAACCGTTATAGAGCCTTCTATAGCCGCTCTAGTTACTTCTTTAGGCAGTCGCCTAACCGCATTAATTCCTACGTGTCTAAGTTAACTATACGAAAACCATCCGTCTACCTTTTAATTTAGTAGAGGCTCCGTTAGTTAAGCCGTGAAGGGCGCGTCCTCCGTCGTGCTTAGCTTTAATTTGTTATATTTAAGAGTTACCTAATTATAGTAATATCCGCAATATGCGAACTTCTTACTACCGCGACGGTAGAGGTATTTCCCCTTATTGTGCTAAAAGACACCCTTTTTATTAAGTCTTTAATTATAAACTAGATTTATATAAAATCCTAATATATACACAGCCTTATTTAAATAGATCTTCTACTTTCCTAATAGGGTAATAACTGTAACTTTAGCTGTTCTAAAGCCTTTAATATATTTTATACTAGATCTGGTATATAACTAATTACTAGCTAGTCGGATATTGCCTATAAATCTTGCTCGGTTATTAATAACATATAGGGTTATTATAGGGTTAAGAATTATATTGTTATAGAGAGCGTAATTAGATATAATATAAGCTCTAGTTTAATAAACTGCGAAGCTCCTAAGTAGGTTACTAGGTAAGCTCTTCTGCTCTATATTATCTAGCTTCTTATTAGATAAGGCCTAGCTCCTTAATTTTAGGTAAAGAGTTAGCAAGCCTCTACTCTACTAACTGCTCTACGGCCTTATTCGGCCTCCATTCTGTTGGTTATATTGACTTAACTAAATACCAGCAGTACTTAAATGGGTGCTGCTTTCCGCATAGGCACTACTTCTAATCCTTCTTCTCCTCCTCCTTCTTCTTTAACTTAGCGTCTAATTTGGGCTTATTAATTGGCTTTTTCTTAGAGTTAACTGTATAGGATTCGTCCTAGCTCCTTACATTCTAAGCAGACACTAGGCGACGGTGATTTTAGTAAACTTTAATAATATTATAAAGGGTAGGTAGGCGTTCCTTCTTCCACTTAAGTCTTTATAGTTTGCGCCCCTAGTATTCTAACCAACTTAATGAGATAGATTTAATGGTATGTACAAAGCCCTTAACTGGTTAATCGCCATCTACCTTAGGTAGTTTAACCTTCTTATAATCCTTATATACCCTCTCCTATTCGCGGAGCTACTTCTTAATATTCTAACTCTTTGGGGCCCTCCTTATTTTAAAATATTAGGTAGCTAGGTTAACCTTCCAAGCGTTATTAGTTAGAGCGACTGCCTGCTTAAGTGATATAAGGATATTGTAGATGGTATTTCCTTTAAAGGTATATTTAATGTAGTTATAAGAGATTGTGCTAATAATGTAGGTGCGTAGAGATCTAAGGGCTGCTTCCTCCTTCTTATATTGCTTATAGGCACGGTTATAGTATTTTTATAGAGCTCGAAGCTCTTCCTTTTTATTATTATCGAGAGTTAAGTATATCGTTTTTTAAGGATTAACGACTAATAGTAAGGGCTCTGCCGGTGCTCTATGTTTAAGTAAATCCTGCTTCTTAACGCTTAGATCGATATATTCCTATATACCCTTACCATCGGCTCTATACTTAATTACCCCAATCCATTGGTCCTAATTATTTAGGCCTGCGAGGATTATAGTATAGGTGGTAATAAGCGTTTTGGGTTGTTAAGAGGACATCTTTAAGGCTTCTACTGTGCGGTTAATAATAAGGTGATTAAGACTTTAAATTAAAAGAGAATGCAGTAGATGGCCCGGGCTTATAACTGTCGGACGGACAAGTCACTTATAAGAACTCTGCTGATTGAAGCTGGCTCTAGAAGCTCTCTATATACATGAGGTAGGGGCAAAAGATTGACAACGACACTGACGACGACACTAACGACGATTTGGAACTATTACTCAATCGCCACCATGTCGATATTGCCACTCAGTCGGTAATAGGTAATAGAAACAGGGTGTGAGTCATAAGGTGGTACCTGACAGTGACCTCAACGTTCGACACGAGGCCATAAAGCGGCTGATCGTCTCACTACAGATGCTCAAGCTACGACTGTTGAACATGGAGATATGCTATCCGCTGCTAGGTCAGAATCAGACATGCAGCGAACACTTCTAGAAAACCAGTCACCATCAACCCATCTAGCGCATGGTGTAGCTCGATTTCCGCCAAGCCGCTCTGTGGCTGCCCCTGCCACATTTAGGGGGAATAGAGAAGGGGAGTGGTCACATGTTCCATACGGGAATTTCCCAGTTTACGTTGACGATATCCTTCAAGTGTCAGAACGCTCACCCAATGACTCCAGGTCTGTCGGGGATAAGGAAAATATATCCCCTCGCCAGAACAGCGACATTCGTAATCCTCCAAGACTTCCAAACCCGCTCACCGACTTCCCAGTTTTAGGGCCTATGACTTCGCTTGAGGATAGAGGGGAGGGAATCTGGGATTTGATGATTCACACGCAACCTAGAAGGGCAGGAGGCGAAGGTTGAGTCTTGGAAGAATATCTGATGGTACGGAAAAGCTTAAGTCGTTGAATTGACAGCTTTTGAGACAGCTTCTGAGCTCTATGACTGATGTTAACGGGAACCAGTAAGTGGTGGGATGTTTTACTAGCTATGTAGAGAATGAGCTTTCGTTAGGCACAGCGCTTTGTCCAATATCTTTCGACTTGCTCTGTTTTCCAATATTGCGTCCATGCCATGTAGCGGGTGATGGTAACAAAGAGTATCATCCTCGGCACGAGAACATGGTGCTCTAGGCTCGGGTGAGGGAGCTTGACGACGACGGACTGGGTCCCCCTGTGCGTGGCAGGTATCGGCTGCCTTTTGTGCTACTGTGCGATTCTTTATGGTTTGTGCAATAACGGCGGCTATGGCCTCATCGTTATCTCTCTCATCCTGAGAAGACTAAAACATAGGTGGCTCGAGTTTAGTATCCGGAGTATGGTCTTGGAGATCCGCTAGAAAGGCGTACTCATCTGATGGATAGTTCATTGAGGGGATGGATGTTTGATATTAAGTAGCTTAATACAGTAAAAATAAGCCGAGGAGGTTTTGATAGCCGTGTTTCGTTTTTGCAGGCTTAAAAGTCTTTCTTGTAGCCCTGTTCGGAGAGGAAGCGCGTTCTGTAGCTCTGGCTAGCCAATCTTAGGTAGTAGGGTAGAAACGTGTGCAAATTGAGGGGCCAGAGGGGCAAAAGACTACCAATTCTAAATTCTCTATTTGAGCTGAAGTGGCCGTTGACCCGGGTTTCTTCGATTTCATTCTGTAATCCCCTAGGCTAGAAAATGACTGATTGAAGCACGTCCGTATGTCGTTTACTTCCCCTGCTATAAGGGGCAATTTGGCTGTGGTTTGGTAATGCTTAGAACTACTGATAATTTCGTCAATTCTCAAAATGAGATTCATGTCGCTTCTAGTGTTTTCGAAAGCCTCACTCGATTCAGTACTCAAACAGGTCGGAATACAACGGATAGATCGGAAATTAGTTAGACATAGTTGCCACAACACTGCGTTAGCTGTCAAGAGATACTATGTTGTCGCCTGGCGGATTAGTAACAAGGTAACAAGGGCAATCAATTCTTTAATAAGTCGAGGGAAATAATGCAAAACTCATTGAGACGATAGACGCAACTTCGAGCATAGAGTTGCTAGGGCGCTGAAGAGGAGGCGAAACGACTAAAGCTAAAATAACTAAGATGGGGTGGCTTGTCCAAACCTGTTGCATATTAGGACGCTTACACCAGTATCTGAGCCATACTCAATGTTAGCTCTTGAAAGAATCTAGTTGCCTAATAACTCTACCACGTATAGTAAATAGGATGCCAATTGAAGCTCGTTCCTTTATTTTGCTAGCTGCACCAGCTTCAACGTCATATGTACAATCACCATGGTTTAAAGCCCGCAAATCATACAAAACACCTTCTATTATTCCATCCGCCACTTCGTTGAATTGCCGCTACATTTATAGCTTGCTGATGAAGAGGCGTGCAGCCATCATGCGGACCCTCTGAGGCAGGATGTATTTAGACAGGACGTAGATGAGGGAGGGGAGCAGGATGAAGGCGAATGTGGTCTCGTTGACGAAGAAGAATGGGATGAGTTGCGGCATGGCAGAATGCATCATTGTCTACGGCTGTTAGAACCGATGGCGTAGGTTGAAGAGTTTCGGATAATGTACCAATCTCTTGTTGGCCTCGGACGGAGCCGCAGTCTGCTTAGACTTGACTTGAGCAGTGGCGAGAGCGGGACGAGCAATAGTCGACCGGCAAAGTATGGCTGGCTGGCGCTGAAAAGCCCTTGCGAGCGGGCGGAAAAGGCGAGTGGAGTTCATGGTGGGCTCTACGTGTTTTGGCTTTAGAAGGAAGGCTAAGGTTAGGCTGGTGGGGGAATTGACGTACAGGCTGCTCGGACAAAGGCTGAGAGAGATGAGTTTTGATGGTGTTGCGATTGCGGCTCTTGAAGCGTCGAGATGATGCTGTTCGGAAGATGGAGAAAGTCGGGGGGCTCTAGATCACGTGACGTGGGATTTGCGGAAGCGATCTCATCACTTGCATTAAATATTAGAGAAGTTTCGCCATCAATCTAGAGTCCTCTCCATCGCAAGTTTGATGGAGTATCCGCAATACCGTTAGAGCCTCCTTTATCCCTCCTTTCCTCAGCCTCTCTCCTTCCTGGACAATGACTCCCCTCTTGCGCCGGTCAGGCCATTTCGCGAGACTATCTAGACAGACTATCAATACCGCTACAAGAAACTCACAATACTCTCGACGCCCTGCATCTTTACCAGAGTGTGCCTTTTCTTATTACCGCGTACGTCGGTATGCCACCACCAAACCCGACGACCATAAAGATCCAAAGAATGGGAAGGAAACAGAGTGGGAAAAGAAGGGAAAGCAGGTAGCGGGGGATCGTAATCGGCCTGGAAAGCCTGCGTCGGGGTTCGTACAATTTTACAACAGCTCCAGTCCCATGTCTCCACAGCCACCCGGAAATGAACCAGAGGGAGGAAAAGATGGAAAACCAACTACGTCAAAACTTACCGCTGAGGAGGAGAAGGCGCTGGATCAATTATCATCCATTGTTTCAATGGGCATGCCGGCTGAGCAAGTGAAGCATCTGCAAAAAGCTTTTGAGGAGATCAAAAAGGAAGGAATCCCAACCGAGGTGCGGGAGATGTTGGATAAATTGAAGAAGGGCGAACCGCTGGATCTAGCAACCGCGGCGAAGATATCTCGAATGACATCGCAGATGGCCCGCAAAGCTGCGGAACAGAAAGCGTCTGCCACGGAACCTGTGGATGATGCACCAAAGCAAAAATCCAGCGCGCACGACCCAGGCCCACAGACGAAAGAGCAGAAGAAAGGGGGAGGCATACCAGGGGTAGAGGTGAATATGGATATGAGCACATTTGTCATGTCTGCTTTTGTAGCATATCTCCTATACCGGTTGATGGTCCCTGGAGAGAATTCCCGGGAAATAACGTGGCAAGAGTTTAGGACAACCTTTCTGGACAAGGGACTGGTAGAAAAGATTGTAGTTCTCAACCAGAGCAAAGCGCGTGTGCATTTACACCGAGAAGCTGTCGCGGCAATGTATCCGGACTCGCCTGCAGCGCACGGCAATTTCTACTACTACTTCACCATTGGCTCGGTAGAAGCATTCGAGAGGAAAATGGATGAAGCCCAAAACGAATTAAATATACCTAGTTCAGAACGTATTCCCGTTGCTTACTCGAACGAAATATCCTGGTTTGCTACGATCCTCTCTTTTGGTCCCACGCTACTTTTCATCGGTTCAATATTCTACTTCTCACGACGTGCTGCATCTGGCGGAGGGGGACAAAGTGGTATATTCGGCATGGGCAGGAGTAGGGCGAAGCGATTTAACCATGAAACGGATATCAAAGTTAAATTTTCTGATGTTGCTGGTATGGATGAGGCAAAGCAGGAAATTATGGAATTTGTTAGCTTCTTGAAAGAGCCGGGAGTCTACCAGAAACTTGGTGCCAAGATACCCCGTGGAGCTATTCTCTCTGGACCTCCCGGTACCGGTAAGACGTTACTGGCGAAGGCTACTGCAGGTGAGTCTGGTGTACCGTTCTTCAGCGTCAGCGGGTCGGAGTTCGTTGAGATGTTTGTTGGTGTCGGTCCGTCTAGAGTGAGGGATCTATTTGCAAATGCGAGGAAGAACACGCCGTGCATCATTTTCATCGACGAAATTGACGCTATCGGCAAATCTCGAGCCAAACAAAACTTCGGCGGCGGCAACGATGAGCGAGAAAGCACACTAAATCAGATTTTAACTGAAATGGACGGCTTTAATACATCGGAGCAGGTTGTTGTCCTGGCTGGTACCAATCGTCCCGATGTCCTTGACAAAGCGCTTATGCGGCCCGGCCGTTTCGACCGACATATCGCCATCGATCGACCTACTATGGATGGCCGAAAACAGATATTCGCGGTGCATCTTAAGAAGATTGTGACAAAAGAAGACCTCGAGTTCTTGATGGGTCGACTAGCAGCGCTTACACCCGGCTTCTCTGGCGCAGATATCGCTAACTGTGTTAATGAAGCTGCTCTTATTGGTAAGACCCTTAGGTTTTCCTGCTAAATTGTCCTATACAACTTTACTAACGTATTCTAGCTGCCCGTTATCAAGCTGACTCTGTCCGTATGGAACATTTTGAACAAGCCATTGAGCGGGTAATTGGTGGCCTCGAGAAGAAATCTCTTGTCCTCAAACCTGAAGAAAAACGGACAGTGGCCTATCATGAGGCTGGACACGCCATATGCGGCTGGTACTTCAAATACGCCGATCCGCTCCTCAAAGTCTCCATAATACCACGTGGGCAAGGCGCCCTTGGCTATGCCCAATATCTCCCTTCTGGCGACACATATCTCATGAATGTTAACCAGCTTATGGACCGTATGGCTATGACTCTTGGCGGTCGAGTGAGCGAGGAGTTACATTTTGATACAGTGACTAGTGGAGCCTCAGATGATTTTAAGAAAGTCACGGCTATGGCGACAGCTATGGTGACTAAATGGGGCATGACGCGCAAAATTGGCTACATCTACTTCGAAGACGACGCCTCGCAGCAACTGCACAAACCGTTCTCGGAAGAAACAGCCAAGAACATTGATAGCGAGGTCCGCCGCATTGTCGACGAAGCATATAAACAATGCAAAGATCTCCTGACCGAGAAGAAGGCGGAAGTGGGACTTGTAGCAGAGGAATTGTTAAGAAAAGAGATGCTGGGTAGAGACGACATGATTCGGCTGCTGGGGCCGAGGCCTTTTGAAGATCCTCAGGATTTCCACAAATATTTTGGCGGCGAGAATGGAAAGGTGCCTGGGCTTATAGAGCCCAACGGGACGGCCGAGAAGAAACCGCTGGTTCCACCGAGTTCGGAGCCGCCAGCGCCCGCACCTACAACGTGAATAGGTTAAGTGTGACGGTTGAAAAATCCCTCCCCTATCATATTGATACTTCGAGGCATATCTAGTAGCTGTACTTTTTTGTTGGCATTTACGGTGCGTTGGTTGGCACATCCAAGCAGTTTTCTTGCATGGTTTTGGAATTGTTTTGGCTCTAATCCCACACCTTTCCGCTCTTGTTTGCGCCCCGGGGAAGGATGTATTGTAGTATAGAATATTTGCGCCACTGGCGTGTATAGTAAAGCAGTAGTGGAGCAAATACGGAATTTGTTCAATGACAAATTTGAACTACATACAGAGGCGCCTTTCAAAAGTCTTTGCCGCCAAGAAATTGACCGCTTTGGCTCACCGCCTTCCAAACCTAGGTATCGGAGGTCCGGGTTAGGCTTGGCATAACCTCGGGTTACGCACGACCCCCCAAGGTCCGCGACATATCGTCCAAATATCACCCCCCCCCTTGGTAGTGGCCCCTACTTTTCGGACGCGTTTTTAAGGCCTAGGTTAGTACTAGGTTAGTATAGGGGACCTCATTACGCGCCTTTAACCTTACCATTGCCTTAATAATCCATTTTTTATACTCTTTCTATTCTTATACCTACGCTAGCTCCTAGCTTACGCGGGGCTTCTAATTTTATATAGAACGGCCTACTATAATTCTAATTCTATAATATAAAGCTCTCTTCTTCTCCTCTATTAATATTTACGCATTTAGTAGCTTTATTTACCTATACCCGCGCCACGCTTACGCGTCTTCCCCCTAACCTCTTACGGAGATAGAGTCTTTTAAGAATCTTCGTCAGGAAAAAATTTAGCAGCATTTTGCCAGCATTTTTAGCATTTCGCAGCATTTCGCAGCATTTAAAACAGACTATACGCATTAAGCAGCATCTAGGCAGCTATATATATATATATTATATAAAAAATTTATTTTTAGATAGATAATTGGATATAGTATATTATATAATAATTTTTTTTATAAATTACTTATAAATTACGTAAGTTATTCTACTTTT
>Ga0307515_10025942_pt1 | contig 10110 bp, 6 predicted proteins | sample 17_EM_MG_FD_194513 | JGI IMG/M metagenome (GOLD analysis project Ga0307515, IMG submission 194513) | Populus trichocarpa ectomycorrhiza microbial communities from riparian zone in the Pacific Northwest, United States - 17_EM | ecosystem: Host-associated > Plants > Roots > Unclassified | place...
CGACCATGGCATCTTCCAGGTCAACTCCCCGGAGATACGCGGCCCTTGGACCCTCCCGCACCTCGTCAAGGAGGGCAAGGGACTCATCGACGCCTGCCCGCTGTGGGACGAGGAGACCGGCGAGGCGTATCTCGTGCACGCCTGGGCCAAGTCCCGGTCGGGCGTGAAGAACCGGCTCACCGGCCACCGAATGCACCCCGAGGGCACGGGAGTTCTGGACGAGGGCAAGGTGATCGTCGACGGCGACCGCATCCCCGGCTGGTTCACCATCGAGGGCCCCAAGCTCTACCGGCACGACGGCTGGTTCTGGATCCTGGCGCCCGCCGGGGGAGTGGAGACCGGCTGGCAGGGCGCCTTACGCTCCCGCGACTTCTTCGGGCCGTACGAGGAGCGGATCGTCCTGGAGCAGGGGGACACCGACGTCAACGGACCCCACCAGGGCGGCTGGGTGCGCACGCCGACCGGCGAGGACTGGTTCCTCCACTTCCAGCAGCGCGGCCCGTACGGCCGGGTCGTGCACCTCCAGCCGATGCGCTGGGACAGTGCGGATGACGGCTGGCCTGTCGTGGGTGATTCCGGCAGCCCCGTCGCCGTACACCGCAAGCCCGATCTGCCCGTGCAGCCGCCCGCCGCGCCCGCCACCGACGACGACTTCCCCGGCGGACGGTACGGCCGGCAGTGGCAGTGGACGGCCAACCCGCAGGACGGCTGGGCCACCCAGCACTCGGGGGACGGGCTGCGACTGAGCTGCGTACGCCGTTCCGACGCCCACGACCTGCGGAAACTCCCGAACGTCCTCACCCAGCGGCTGCCCGGCATCGAGTGTGTCGTCGAGGTGGAGCTACGGCTCGACAGCGAGGAGCCGGGGGCCCGGGCCGGGCTCGCCGTGCTGGGGGACTCCTTCGGCTGGATCGGCCTGGAACGGGCGGACGACGGGACGGTCCGGCTCGTCCACCGGTTCGCGGAGTCCGTCGCCGAGCGCGAGCGGGACGCCGACCGGCCGAGGGTGGCTCCGGAGGGGCGGGTGCGGCTGCGGATCGCCGTCGGGGCGGGGGCGCGCTGCCGGTTCTCGTACGACCTCGGGGACGGGACTGGGGGCGGGGACGGCTGGGAGTCGTCCGGTCCGGTGTTCGCGGCGACCCCCTGGCGCTGGGTCGGCGCCCTGCTCGGGCTGTTCGCGGTTGCGCCCGTCGGCGGGGGACACGCCGGGGCGGCCACGTTCACGCGGTTCAGGGTGGTTCCGACTTCCTGACTCCTTTGTAACTCGCCTTATTCGTATGCCTGTTGGGAGCCGCAATGACGCACTTCCCTAGCAAGCGCTTGCCCGGCGTGTGGAGAACCCTGGCCGCGGTCGTGGGCCTGCTGGCCGCCCTTGTCGTGGGGGCGGCCGGAGAGACACAGGCCGCCGCCACCGACTCGGCGCCCGTCACTCCCCGTTGGACCGACCGGGCGCACGGCTTCGCCTCCCTCGACGGTGGCACCTCCGGCGGCGCGGGCGGCAAGGTCGTCACGGTCACCGACCAGGCCTCGCTGGTGAGGTACGCGGCGGCCGAGGAGCCGTACGTCATCCGGGTCGCGGGCTCGATCGCCGTGGCGCCGTTCGGGGCGGACGTCGTCGTGGCCTCGGACAAGACGATCGTCGGAGTCGGTGACACCGGCGAGATCGTCCACGGGGAGCTGCATCTCAACCCCGGTACCAGCAACGTGATCATCCGCAATCTGACGATCCGTGACTCGTACGTCGAGGGCGACTGGGACGGCAAGACGACGGACTTCGACGCCATCCAGATGGACACCGTCGACCACGTCTGGATCGACCACAACCGCTTCACGCACATGGGCGACGGGCTGCTCGACATCCGCAAGGACAGCCAGTACATCACCGTCTCCAACAATCAGTTCGCCAACCACAACAAGGCGTTCGGCATCGGCTGGACGACCAACGTCCTCACCCAGATCACCATCGACCACAACTGGTTCACGGGGACGAAGCAGCGCAACCCGTCCGCCGACAACTGCGCCTACGCGCACCTCTACAACAACTACGTGTCGGCGCAGGTCGCCGACGGCGATCCCGTCTGGACGTACGGCAACTGGTCGCGTGGCAGGACCAGGATGGTCATCGAGAACAGCTACTACGACGGGGTCCAGCATCCCTACCAGGCCGACACCACCGCCGAGTTGGTGCAGCGCGGGTCGATCCTGAAGAACGTCAGCGGACGCCAGGATGCCTGGGGCACCGCCTTCGAGCCGCGCGACTTCTACGCCTACCGTCTTGACCCGGCCGCCGCCGTACCCGCGTTGGTCAAGCGCTTCTCCGGGCCGCAGTGGGGGATCGGCGCGGTGGTGACGCTCCATGTCCCCGCCGACTATCCGACCGTCCAGGCCGCCGTCGACGCCGTGCCCGACGGGAACACGGGCCCGGTCACCATCGCCGTCGCGCCGGGCACGTACCGCGCGAAGGTCCTCATTCCGGCAGGCAAGTCGAACATCCTGCTCCAAGGGACGGGTCGCAGTCGCTCCGACACCGTCATCGTCTACGACACGCCTGCCGCGTACGGCGGTTCGACGGGGAGTGCGACGGTCCGGATCGCCGCGAACGACGTCACCGCCCGCAACCTCACCTTCAGCAACGACTTCGACGAGGCCGCGGTCGAGCTGAACGGCGAGCAGGCCCTGGCCATGAAGACGACCGGCGACCGGATCGTCTTCGACAACACCGCCTTCCTCGGCAACCAGGACACCCTGATGACCGACAGCCCCAAGCTGGACGTGATCAGCCGGGTCTATGTCCGCGACTCGTACATCGAGGGCGACGTCGACTTCATCTACGGGCGCGCGACGACCGTCATCGAGCGGTCGGTGATCCGCGCGCTGAGCAGGGGCTCCGCCACCAACAACGGCTACATCACGGCCGCTTCGACCTGGACGGGCAATCCGTACGGGTTCCTGATCACCCGCTCCAAGGTCGTGAGCGACGCGCCTGCCGACTCCTTCCATCTCGGCCGGCCCTGGCACCCGGGCGGTGAGCCGAACGCCGTGGCCCAAGTCCTGTTCCGGGACACCGAGTTGCCCGCCGCGGTCAAGGCCTCGCCGTGGACCGACATGAGCGGCTTCTCGTGGCGCGATGCTCGCTTCGCCGAGTACCGGTCGTACGGGCCCGGTGCGCAAGTGACGGTCGATCGGCCGCAGTTGAGCGCGAGCGACGCCGCTTCGCTCACCGTCGCCGACTATCTGCGCGGTACCGACGGCTGGGCTCCGTACGCCCGCCGCTGACCCCCCACAACTTCACAGTTCCGTCTGACCCAGAAGAGATCCAGAAGTGATCCAGAAGAGAGAGTGCCGACCAATGAAGATCAGCATCCGCAGAAGCAGGCGCGCGGCCATCGCGGTCGCCCTGGGATCCGTGCTCGCGCTGACCGCCACCGCCTGCGGCGACGACGGCAGCGGAGCGGGCGGGGACAAGGGCAACGAGGGCTCGGGCAAGGGCGAGATCACCTTCTGGGACAACAACGGCGGTGTCCGAACCGACGTCTGGAAGGAGATCATCGCCGACTTCGAGTCGGCCAACCCCGACATCAAGGTCAAGTACGTCGGGATACCGTCCGAGAGCATCCAGTCCAAGTACGACACCGCGATCCAGGGCGGTGGCCTGCCCGACGTCGGTGGGGTCGGCGCGGCCATGCTCGCCGGTATCGCCGCCCAGAACGCCCTGGAGCCGCTGGACGACCGGCTCGCGAGCAGTTCGCTGAACGGCAAGCTGACCCCGGGCATGATCGACAGCGTGCGCAGTGCGGGCGGCGGCGACGAACTGTTCACCGTCCCGACCTCCGCGAACAACGGCACGCTCTGGTACCGCACCGACCTGTTCGAGGCGGCGAAGCTGGAGGCGCCGACGACCTGGTCGAAGTTCTACGCCGCCGCCGACAAGCTCACCGACGCGGACAAGAACAAGTTCGGTTACACCATTCGCGGCGGTGAGGGGTCGATCGCCCAGGCGCTCGACGCGATGTACGGGCAGTCCGGCATCACGTCCTTCTGGAACGCCGAGAAAACCACCGTCAACGATCCGAAGAACGTGGCCGCGCTGGAGAAGTACACCGCGCTGTACAAGAAGGACACGCCGTCCGCCGACGTCAACAACGACTTCAAGAAGATGGTCGCCCAGTGGGACAGCGGCGACATCGGCATGCTGAGCCACAACCTCGGCTCGTACCAGGACCACTTGAAGGCGCTGGACGGCAAGTTCCGGGGAATTCCGAACCCGACGCAGGACGACGGGACTCGGGTTCAGGTCTCCAACCCCGTTGACGGGCTTGGTCTGTTCAAGTCCAGCAAGAACAAGACGGCCTCGTGGAAGTTCATCGAGTTCGCGGTGTCGCACGCGTCGAACAGCAAGTGGAACGAGTCGGCCGGCGCCATTCCGTCCAACACGGAGGCGGCGAAGGATCCGTGGATCCAGTCCGCCGAGGCGACGAAGCTGGCGGCTGAGTCGTTGAACAGCGGCACGATCAAGATCGTGCAGTTGCCGTACTACCTGCCTGACTGGAACACGATCTCGAAGGCGGACAACGAGCCGAACTTCCAGAAGGTGTTGTTGAAGAAGATGAGTGCGAAGGAATTCTTGGACACGTTGGCCGATCAGCTTAACGCTGCTCAGGCTGAGTGGAATGAGCAGATGGGGTAGGGGTCGTTCTTGGTCGTTGCTGGCTGCGGGTTCGTTGTGGCTGGTCGCGCAGTTCCCCGCGCCCCTTTGGGGCGCGGGTTCCCTGGCCCCCTCTTGAAAGGAACCCTGTCGTGTCTCTCAGCCGTCGACAAGTCACCTCCGCCGCTCTTGCCGCCGCGCCTATGGCTGCTCCTTCCTTAAGGAGTTCTCCACGTGTACGCACCCTCTACATCGCCGGGGATTCCACCGCTGCCCAGAAGTTCGCTGATGCCGCTCCCGAGACCGGGTGGGGAATGGCGCTGCCGTTCTTTCTCGGGAAGGGGATTGGTGTTGCCAATCATGCGGTGAACGCGCGTAGTTCGAAGAGTTTCTTCGATGAAGGGCGGCTTGACGCCGTTCTTGAAGTCATCGCACCCGGTGACTTCCTGCTCATCCAGTTCGGGCACAACGACGAGAAGATCGCCGATCCCGTGCGGTACACCGAGCCCTGGACGACGTACCAGGACTATCTGCGGCTGTACGTCGACGGGGCGCGGGCCCGTGGGGCGCGGCCGGTGCTCGCCACCTCCGTCGAGCGGAGAAAGTTCGACGCGGGCGGCAACGCGCTGCCGACCCACGGCGACTACCCGGCGGCGATGCGGGCGCTCGCCGAGGAGGAGCACGTTGCGCTGCTCGACATCCAGGTCCTGTCGATCGCGCTCTGGCAGGAGTTGGGGGTCGAGGAGACGAAGAAGTACTTCAACTGGACCGAGGCCGAGCAGGACAACACGCACTTCAACCCGCCGGGTGCCATCGCCGTGGCCCGGCTCGTCGCCGCCGGGCTGGTACGGCGCCGGGTGCTGGCGCACCGGGACGTGCGCCGCCTCGACGACACGATCCCGGAGTCCTGGATCACCTGGCCCCCCGCCGCCTAGTCCCATTCCCCGACCTTCCCCATCACTTCCTCCAGAAGGAGAGCCGCATCATGAACGTTCGTGGGTGTCATGATCATGTCAGCGTGAAGGCTGCCGTCCTGCTCGGCTGCACCGCCCTCGTCCTTACCGTCACCGGACCCGTCGCCGCCCAGGCCGCCGCCCCGGCTCGTGACCTGGGCCGTCAGACCCTCGCCGCCGGTGACGGCTGGGGCTCCGACGCCGGCGGTACGACCGGCGGTTCGGCCGCCGACGCCGAGCACGTCTACACCGTCACCACCTGGGCGGAGTTCAAGGCCGCGCTGAAGAACGGCGGCAGCGCGCCCAAGATCATCAAGGTCAAGGGCATGATCGACGCCGTCTCCGAGGGCTGCGAGGCTTTCGTCACCGGCGGGTACGACCTCCAGCAGTACCTGAAGGACTACGACCCGGCCGTCTGGGGCAACGACGAGGTCGCCAGTGGTCCGCAGGAGGACGCGCGGGTCGCGTCCGCCGCCAAGCAGGACTCCGAGATCAAGGCCAACATCCCGAGCAACACCACCATCGTCGGCGTCGGCAGGAACTCCGGCATTCTCGGCGGCAGCCTCCAGATCAAGGCCGTCTCGAACGTCATCCTGCGCAACCTCACCATCGAGGCCCCGCTCGACTGCTTCCCGAAGTGGGACCCGACCGACGACAACAACACCGGCAACTGGAACTCCGAGTACGACGCCGTGGTCGTCTACGGCACCGATCACGTCTGGATCGACCACAACACCCTCAGCGACGGCCGCTACCCCGACAGCGAGCGGCCGAGCTACTTCGGCAAGGTCTTCCAGCAGCACGACGGGCTCACCGACATCGTGCGCGGAGCCAACTACGTCACCGTGTCCTGGAATTCGTTCAAGGACCACGACAAGAACATGCTGATCGGCAACAGCGACAGCACCGCGACCACCGACGCGGGCAAGCTCAAGGTCACCATGCACCACAACGAGTTCGACGGGATCCTCCAGCGCTCCCCGCGCGTGCGCTTCGGCCAGGTCGACGTCTACAACAACCACTACGTGGTGGCCGAGGAACAGGCCTCCGACTACTACCTCTTCGGCGTCGGCATCTCGTCCCAGCTGTACGCCAGCGACAACGCGATCTCGCTGCCGGCCGGCGCCAAGGTCGGCAAGGTGCTGAAGAAGTGGAACGAGTCCCCGCTCACCGCCGAGAACAACTACGTCAACGGCAGTCAGACCGACCTGATCGCCGTCCACAACGCCGAGATCCCCGCCGAGACACTCCAGTCGGGCGCGGGCTGGACGCCCACCCTCCGCACGAAGGTCGACTCACCGCGAGCCGTGCCGTACGTCGTCAGCCGGGGTGCGGGCGCGGGCAAGGACTGCTGATCATGGCCGGCCCTCAACTCCCGCTCAGCAGACGCTCGTTCGTCGCCGCGAGCGCCGGGGCCGCACTGGCCCCGGTCCTCGCGACCCCCGCCCGCGCGACCGGCCGCACCCGCTTCGGCCGCTACGGCTCCCCGTCCCGCCGCCTCACCGCGCAGACCCTGTACGTCGACGCGGCAGGCACCGGCGACTTCACCACCGTCCAGGCCGCCGTGACGGCCGTGAGCGGCACCGGATACACGCTGGTCGTCGCGCCCGGCGTCTACCGCGAGACCGTCGCCGTCGACGTCACCCGTACGGAACTGACCTGGATCGGCGCCTCCGAGAACCCGCGCGATGTCGTCATCGTCTACGACAACGCGGCCGGGACGCCGAAGCCCGGCGGCGGTACGTACGGCACCACCGGCTCCGCCACCACCCTCGTCCAGGCCGACGGTTTCACGGCCCGCTGGATCACCTTCGCCAACGACTGGCTGCGCGCCGACCATCCGGGATTCACCGGGACCCAGGCCGTCGCCATCAAGGTGCAGGGCGACCGTTCGGCGTTCCACCACTGCCGGTTCCTCGGCCACCAGGACACCCTGTACGCCGACTCGATGAACCGTGACGCGTACGCCCGCCAGTACTTCGCGCACTGCTACGCCGAAGGAGACGTCGACTTCGTCTTCGGCCGGGCCACCGCCGTGTACGAGCACTGCCACTTCCGCACCCTGAACCGCACCGACCTCACCGGCGCCCCCTACGGCTTCGTCCTCGCACCCTCCACCGTCGGCACCAACCCCCGCGGCTACCTGGTGACCGACAGCCGTGTGACGAGCGAATCCCCGGACGCCTACTACAAGTTGGCCCGCCCCTGGGTCCCCAGCTCCGACACCACCGCCCGCCCGATGCTCACCGTCCGGAACACCCACCTCGGCCCCGGCATCGACGCGGTCGCGCCCTACACCAACATGTCGGACACCTACCCGTGGCAGAGCCAGCGCTTCGCCGAGTACCGGAACACCGGCCCGGGCGCGGTGATCTCGGTACCGGACAACCGGCCCCAACTCACCTCCGCCGAAGCCGAGTCGGCGACCCGCGAGATCTACCTGGGCGACTGGACGCCGTGGCAGGGGCGGTGGTGCTGAGATGCGCCGACGTGCTCTGCTCACCGGATTCGCCGGAGGACTGATCGCCGGCGGTACGGCACCCGCGTTCGCGTCCGCCGCCCGCCGTGTCCTGCACGTCCGCCCCGGCGGGTCGGTCCAGGCGGCGGTGGACACGGTGGTGGCGAGGGGCGGAACCGGCTGGACGGTCGTCGTCCACCCGGGGACGTACCGCGAAGTCGTCAACATCCCCGCCCAGGCAGCCGAGTTGACCGTGCGCGGCGTCACCCCCGACCCGCGCGACACCGTCATCGTGTACGACAACGCCAACGGCACCCAGAAACCCGACGGGTCGGGCACCTACGGCACCGCCGGCTCCGCCACCTTCACCTCGGCGGCGCCCGGCCTGACCGTACGCGACCTGACCCTCGCCAACGACTGGCTGCGGGCCGACCATCCGGAGATCACGGGAACGCAGGCCGTCGCGGCCTATGTCACGGGCGACCGCACGCAGTTCACCCGCGTCCGGCTCCTCGCCCACCAGGACACCCTGTTCGCGGACACGACGGCACTGACCGCCTTCGACCGGCACTACTACCGCGACTGCTACATCGAGGGCGACGTCGACTTCGTCTTCGGGCGGGCGCGGGCCGTCTTCGAGCACTGCCACTTCCACACCCTCGACCGGGACGTCGCCTTCAAGCCCGAGGGCATGGTCTTCGCCCCCGCCACGGCCCGCGCCAACCCGTACGGCTTCCTGGCCCTGAGAGGCCTGGTGACCTCGGGCGCGGAGGACAGCGCGTACAAGATCGCCCGGCCATGGGTCCCGTCGTACGAGACAACCGCCTGGCCCTCGCTGGTCGTTCGGGACACCTGGCTCGGTCCGGGCATCGACGCGGTGACCCCGTACATCAACATGCGGGACGCCTACCCCTGGCAGACCATGCGCTTTCACGAGTACGGCAACTCCGGTCCGGGCGCGGTGATTTCGGTGCCCGAGAACCGGCCGCAACTGTCCGCCGCCGAGGCTGACGAACATACGCGGCGGACGTATCTCGGGGACTGGTGCCCTTAGCCACCCCACCTGCACAGGACGACGTCCTCACATGGCCGGACGCCGTCAGCTGTCCCCAACTCCCCTCCCGTTACGACGAAAGGACCCGCACGTCATGCGTCGTATCACTCGTTCCACCGGCGTCAAAAGCTCGCTCACCGCGCTCGCCGTCGCCACCGCCGGTGTCGGTCTCGCGGTGCTCCCCACCCCCGCCCAGGCCGCGACCGTGGTCGTCGACACCTCCGCCGAGCTGAGCAGTGCCATCTCCGGTGCGACCGCCGGGACGGTCATCCAGGTGCGCGCCGGGACGTACTACCCGACAGCCACCCTCCAGTCGACGGCCAACGGCACCTCCGCCAGCCGAATCTACCTTCAGCCGTACGGCTCGGAGACCGTCAAGATCGACGGGTCGAACCTGCCCGACGGCGACTGGATCTTCAAGCTGACCGCCGACTACTGGACCGTCTCCAACATCACCTTCCAGAACTCCCCGGACAGCGCGGTCGTCTGCCAGTCCTGTGCCTCGACGGTCTGGAGCAACATCAAGACCATCAACGGCGGCGACTCCGGCTTCACCCTCACCGGCGACAGCACCACCAACAACACGGTCAGGAACATCGACTCCTACGGCCACTACGACCCCGCCAACCACGGCGAGAACGCCGACGGCATCGCCGTGAAGTACGGCTCCGGTACCGGCAACCTCATCACCGGGGCCCGCCTCTACAACAACTCGGATGACGGGCTGGACTTCTGGTCCTTCTCGTCCCCCGTCACCGTCGAGCACACCTGGGCGATGGGCAACGGCAGGAACCGCTGGTCCGACTCCGCGTTCGCGGGCGACGGCAATGGCTACAAGCTGGGCGGCGACGGCGAGGTGGTCGCGCACGTCATCAACAACTCGGCCGCCTGGGACAACGCGGGCAACGGCTTCACCGAGAACAGCAACACCGGCGCCATCGTCATCAACCGCACCACCGCCTACGCCAACGCCAAGTGGGGCTACTACTTCGCCACCGGC
>Ga0307515_10025943_pt1 | contig 10110 bp, 7 predicted proteins | sample 17_EM_MG_FD_194513 | JGI IMG/M metagenome (GOLD analysis project Ga0307515, IMG submission 194513) | Populus trichocarpa ectomycorrhiza microbial communities from riparian zone in the Pacific Northwest, United States - 17_EM | ecosystem: Host-associated > Plants > Roots > Unclassified | place...
AGATCTACCGACATACGTTCCCACTTCGCTCATTAAGTGGGGACGAAGACTGTCAGCTCTGCCGTGGCGCCACAAGGACGCAGGTAATTGACCGCTTACCCTGCTTGGCGTTGCATCGGGTTCTCGTCTCAAACCGCCTTCCCGTCTGCATGTGACGGGGCACGCGCCACGCAAGGTCCGCAACGCAAACCGCATAACCGTCCGCGTTTTGCTTCGTTTGCCGAAGAACGACTGGGACCTAGCCTTGCTCGGTTTTCGCATGAGACCCGACATGAGTAACTCAGTTCTCGATGAACCCGAAGTCCTGACGCAAGCCCGTGAGGCTGCGCAGGCCGCTGCCCTGACCTACGCGGGCACCGTTGCGCCGCGCGATGCCTGGGCCCTGGTCCAGGCCGGCCGCGCCGTCCTTGTGGACGTGCGTAGCACCGAGGAGCGCCATTTCGTCGGCCATGTGCCGAGCAGCGTGCACGTGGCCTGGGCCACCGGTACTTCGCTGAACCGCAACCCGCGCTTTGCCAAGGAGCTGGACGCCAAGGTCGGGCCGAAGTCCGGCAACGAGCTGCCGGTGCTGCTGCTGTGCCGCAGCGGCAAGCGCTCGGCGCTGGCGGCCGAGGCTGCCACCAGGGCGGGCCTGGCCAACGTCTTCAATGTGCAGGAAGGCTTCGAGGGCGACAGCGACGACCAGCAGCAGCGTGGCCACTTCAACGGCTGGCGCTTCCATGGCCTGCCCTGGGTGCAGGACTGATGAGCGCTGCTGACCCGGCCGACGACCTGGCTGGCATCGTCGCCGCCCTGCGCGGCGCACGCCGCCGCTGGCGCGAGGAGCACCGACGCTGGGACGCCGGCGGCCGCGAGCTGCCGTCGCGCGAGCTGCTGGCCGTTGTCGTGCAGCAACTGGCCGGCGCCTTGTTCCCGATGCGCCTGGGGCCGCCCGACCTGCAGCCCGAAGGCGAGGACTACTACGTGGGCCACACGCTGGGCGCTGCGCTTTCCAGGCTGCGCCAGCAGGCGGCGCTGGAGCTGGGCCATGACGCGCGGCTGCGCGGCGTCGAGGCGCCGCCCTACAACGAGGCTGCCGAGCGTGTGACCCGCTTCGCGGCCCGCCTGCCGGCCGTGCGCGAGCTGCTGGACAGCGACGTCATCGCTGCCTTCCAGGGCGACCCCGCCGCGCGCAGCGTGGACGAAGTGCTGCTCTGCTACCCCGGCCTGCACGCCCTCATCAGCCATCGCCTCGCGCATGAGCTCTATCGCCTGAGCCTGCCGCTGATCGCACGGGTTATTTCAGAGCTCTCCCATGCGCAGACCGGCATCGACATCCACCCCGGCGCGCAGATCGGCGCGGGCTGCTTCATCGACCACGGCACCGGCGTCGTCATCGGCGAGACGGCCGTGCTCGGCCAGCGTGTCCGCATCTACCAGAACGTCACGTTAGGCGCCAAGAGCATTCCCACCGACGAAGCCGGCCATGCCCACAAGGGCCAGCCGCGCCACCCGCTCGTGGAGGACGACGTCGTCATCTACGCCGGCGCCACCGTGCTGGGCCGCATCACCATCGGTGCCGGCTCGGTCATTGGCGGCAATGTCTGGCTGACGCGCAGCGTGCCGCCCGGCAGCCGGATTTCGCAGGCGGCCTCGCAGGCCGATCCCAACTCAGCCTTCCAGGCGCTGAGCGCCTGACCCCTTTTTAACCGGTTCACCCCACCCACCGCCCCCAGGAGCCCTTTTCCCCATGGCTGACACCCCTCAACTCGCGCTCAGCGACACCGCTGCGCGCCAGCTTGCGAACGCGACGAAAACCGTCCCGCAGCTTTCCACCATCACGCCGCGCTGGCTGACGCATCTGCTGCAGTGGATCCCGGTGGAAGCCGGCATCTACCGCCTCAACAAGGTGGCCGACCCCGAGGCCGTCAAGGTCGCCTGCGCCAAGCGCGACGAGGCCGAGCTGCCCGTCACCTTCGCCGACTACGACGCTGCACCGCGCGAGTACTTCCTGAACGCGGTGGCCACCGTGCTGGACGTGCACACCCGCGTGTCCGACCTCTACGGCAGCCCGCATGACCAGATCAAGGAGCAACTGCGCATCGTCATCGAGACGATCAAGGAGCGCCAGGAATCCGAGCTGATCAACAACCCCGACTACGGCCTGCTGGCCAACGTCGCGGACGAGCAGCGCATCTCCACGCTGACCGGCGCGCCCACGCCCGACGACCTGGACGACCTGCTCGGCAAGGTCTGGAAAGAGCCCGCCTTCTTCCTGACCCACCCGCTGGGCATCGCCGCCTTTGGCCGCGAATGCACGCGCCGCGGTGTGCCGCCGCCCACCATCAGCCTGTTCGGCAGCCAGTTCCTGACTTGGCGCGGCATCCCGCTGATCCCCAGCGACAAGGTGCCCGTCAACGACGGCAAGACCAGCATCATCCTGCTGCGCGTGGGCGACAAGCGCCAGGGCGTCGTCGGCCTTTACCAGCCGGGTCTGCCGGGTGAACAAGGCCCGGGCCTGTCCGTGCGCTTCATGGGCATCAACCGCAACGCGATTGCCTCCTACCTGATCAGCCTGTATTGCTCGCTGGCGGTGCACAGCGACGATGCGCTGGCCGTTCTCGAAGACGTGGAAGTGGGCAAATACCATGAGTACCCTGACACCTACCGCTGACGTGGTCGAGAGCCCGTTTGACGTCGCGTCACTGGCCAAGCTGGCCAACGAGCTGTTCGGCAGCTTGAGCACGGGGTCCGCCCCGTCGCTGCAGCCGGTGCAGTCCGCCGGTGGCCTCAACGTGCCGTCCAACCCGCTGCCCGGCGGCGTGCCGAGCGGCCCGCTGCCTCAGCCCACCACGACGCAGTTCGGCGGCTTCGGCGCCGCGGCGCCCGGCCTCAACCTGGCGCCCACCGGCCCGGATCAGGCCGCCGCATTGGCCAGGCCGTCGCCCGCCCGCGCACCGCATGCGCAGGCCGGCAACGGTGTACCCGACGTGCTGCTGACCAGCGTGCCCGGCATAGACGGCCGTGTTGGCAGCCAGTTGCTGGGCGTGCCGCAGCAGATCGTGCCGCTGCAACGCGAGGCTGTGCCTTCTGGGTACTACTTCGTCGAGCAGGCCGGCGCGCCGCAAGCGCATGCCGCCAAGGGCGTGCCCGACGTTCCGCTCACCAGCGTGCCCGGCAGCAGTGGCCCGGCACCAGCGGTGCCGCAGCAGTTCGCGGCGCCGTCGCAACGCGAAGCCGTGCCCTCGGGCTACTACTTCGTCGAGCCCGGCAGCGTCACGTCCCAGCAGCCCTCGCTCTACGTGCTGGACCTTCAGCCCCGCCACCCCGGCGCCGCAGGCCATCACGCCGGTGAACTGCCGAACAAGCACCAGCTGCAAGGCCAGCGCGTGCCCTTCGACGTGAATGCCATCCGGCGGGATTTCCCGATCCTGTCGGAACGCGTGAATGGCAAGCAACTGGTGTGGTTCGACAACGCCGCCACGACGCAGAAGCCCAAGGCCGTCATCGACCGGCTGAGCTACTTCTACGAGCACGAGAACAGCAACATCCACCGCGCCGCCCACACACTGGCAGCGCGCGCGACAGATGTCTACGAAGGTGCTCGCAAGACGGTGGCGAAGTTCGTCAATGCGCGCTCGGCGGACGAGGTCATCTTCGTGCGCGGTGCCACCGAGGCCATCAACCTCGTGGCCAACACCTGGGGTGAGCAGAACGTCGGCGAGGGTGACGAGATCGTCGTGTCCCACCTGGAGCACCACGCCAACATCGTGCCCTGGCAGCAGCTCGCTGCGCGCAAGGGGGCATACCTGCGCGTGATTCCGGTGGACGACACCGGCCAGGTCATCTTGAGCGAGGCGCAGAAGCTCATCGGCAGCCCGCGCGCCAAGCTGCTCGCCGTAACGCAGGTCAGCAATGCCCTCGGCACGGTGGTGCCGGTGCAGGAACTGGTCGGCATCGCGCAGCGGCAGGGCGTGACGACGCTGGTGGATGGCGCACAGTCGGTCTCCCACCTCGCGGTGGACGTGCAGGCCATCGGTTGCGACTTCTTCATCTTCAGCGGCCACAAGATCTTCGGCCCCACCGGCATCGGTGCGGTCGTCGGCCGCAAGGAGGTGCTGGACGCCATCCCGCCCTGGCAGGGTGGCGGCAACATGATTGCGGACGTGACCTTCGACCGCACCGTGTTCCAGCCGGCACCGGCCAAGTTCGAGGCCGGCACCGGGAACATCGCCGATGCCGCTGGGCTGGGCGCCGCGCTGGACTACGTCTCGCGCATCGGCCTGCACCACATCGCCCGCTACGAGCACGACCTGCTGGCCTACGCGACCGAAGCCATCCGCCCCATCCCGGGCGTGCGGCTCATCGGCACGGCGGCCGACAAGGCCAGCGTGCTGAGCTTCGTGCTGGCGGGCCATGAGACGTCGGCGGTGGGCAAGGCGCTGGCGGAGGAGGGCATCGCCGTGCGCTCCGGCCACCACTGCGCCCAGCCCATCCTGCGCCGCTTCGGCGTGGAAGCCACCGTGCGGCCGTCGTTCGCGTTCTACAACACCTGTGATGAGATTGACCATCTCATCTCGGTGGTGAGGCGCCTGGCTCGCGCTTGACGCGCAGCACTCCGGCCAAGGCGCAATGCATTCGTGCATTGCGCCTTTTTAATTGGCTCTTTGTGGGGCGGTGGGCCTGGGCGCAGGAGAACGGGCAGACCTGCTGGTACGTGTCCTCCGGCCCGCTACGCGAGCCTCCTCCTTTACCTTCGCATCAGGCCTGCCCGTTCTCCTGCTTGGCGGTGCATTGGGTGTTGTCGTCCCATGGCACCTCCGGTGGAAAGGCCGGGATGCGGGTGCGCGCACTTGCGAAGGTAAAGGAGGAGGGCCGCGTAGCGGCCCGGGGGACACGAAGCAAGTGCGTGCATCCGCGTCCCGGCCTAACCCAGTCTTCGCGGATGCATTGAGGTCGCCCTACTGAACCTTCACCTTCAACCAATTCAAATTCCACTCCTTGCCAACAGACTTCAGCAGCAGCGTGTGGTTGCCGGCCGTCATGGCGAACGTGGCGCTGGTCTGCGTGACCCAGGTTTGCCAGCCGCCGGTGTTGGGCACGACCATGGCATCCACCGCCTTGACGCCATCGATCCAGACTTCAAAACCGGTGCTGCCGTTGGCGGTCGCCAAGCGGTAGTCGATGCTGAAGTTGCCGGCCGTTGCCACGCTGATCCTGAACTCGATGTAGTCATCGGGGTCGAAGTGGCCGACGTTCTGGCCGCCGCCGGTGTCACTGGAGTTCTCGAGTTGGACGCCACTCATGGCGGTGAAGGTTTCCGCTTCGAGGGTCGCAGGGACAGGCACGTACTTCACGGCGGTGCTCGCGGGATCGCTGTAGTAGCTTTCGTTGGCCGCAGTGACGGCCGTCACCACGTAGTAGTAGGTGCTGCCGCTGGCTGCGGTGTTGTCCGTGTGCGTGGCGGTGGTGACCTTCTCGGCGAGCTTGGCGTAGGTGCCGCCGGCGCTGGTAGCGCGATACACGTTGTAGGCCGTGACCTTGGCATCCGTGCTGGCGGTCCAGGCGAGCGCGTTGCCGCTATTGCCTTCGGTCAGTGTCAGGCCCGCGGGGCGCGCCGGCAGCACGAAGACCTCCGGTGCGGTGCCGCTCACCATCCACTGGGCCAGACCCGAGTGGACGTCGTAAGCCTGCGTCGCATAGCTCTTGAAAAGAGTCTCGATCTCCGTGACGGTGGCGGTGGTGAAGTCCACCTTGCCGTTCATGTCGATGACGTCCTTGCCTTGCACCGGCTCCTTGTCGAGCAAATACATCTCGACCCAGGTGTTGGCACTGCCGTTGTCCTTGAAGACGCCGTTCAACGCGTAGGTCTGCCCGCCCTGGAGGGTGATGGCCTGGTAGATGCCGCCGTTGATTTCGCCGGTCGTGCCGTCGGGCCGAGTCACGTGCAGGGCCGCGCCTTCGCTGCCGGTGGGGGTCTTGCCCGCGGCTGCATAGCTGAAGTCCAGGTTCAACTTGCCGCTGATGGTCAGCGTGGTCCAGCCCGTTGCTGAGCCGAAACCGCCGTTGGTGATCACCTCGGCATTCGTCGCGGTGTTGGTGATGCTGATCTTGTCGAACGTCACGTCCGGATTGCTGCCACCCACCGCGCCGCTCTTGATGACGAAGTAATAGGTCTTGGCGCCGGTGCCGCCCACCTTGATGGTGGGGGCCTTGACCGCACAGGCACTGGCAAAGCTGGCGTCCCAGCCCGCGCAATCCCAGGTGCTGGCCTTGGTGACCATGCCGACGCCGGTATCGAAATTGGTGTTGACGGCGTTGGTGACCATGCCCCAGGTCCCTTTGCCTGAGCCGCCTGCCGGGCTGACCAACTTGTATGCCCAGGACGTCGACGCCCAGCCATAGCTGGCATAGGTGTCGTAGGTTGCGCGGCCGATCTGGCCGCCCAGGTCCAGGCCTGCGCCCTGCCAGGGTTGGAACTCGCCCACGAGTAGGGGGATCTTCAGATCGCTGACCTGCTTGTTGTAGGCGCACACACCGCCGGTGCCCGTCGCGCCGCAGCGCAGCCAGTCGCGGTGGACCATGTAGGCCGTATCGCCGGGCCGATCCCCGAACAGGCCGGGGTAGGGGTGGATCTCGAAGGCGACGTTGGTGAAGCCCTTGGCGGCCGGGTTGCCGTAGGCATCGATGCTGCCGTAGTGGCTGGGCAACAGGACGATGTGCTTGTCGTCGATGGCGCGGATGGTCTTGTACAGGTCCTCGACGCGCGTCACCATGGCTTCGGCGGTGGAGCCCCAGGGCTCGTTGAGCGGGTCGTAGGCCGCCACCACCGGCTCATCCTTGTACTTGGTGGCGATCTGCTGCCACAGCCACTTGGTGCGCTCCTGCGCTTCCGTATCGGTCCAATACTTGTTCTGGCCGGCGCAGCCGGTGTGGTCGTTGGGCGTCTGGCCGCCGTGGGCACCGTGCAGGTCGAGGATCACGTAGATGCCGCGCTTCTTGGCCTGGGCGATGCTCCAGTCCAGATACTTCCAGGCATCGGCGCGCAGGGTCTTGGGCTTCTTCTCGTCTTCGATCACGCTCCACAGGATGGGCAGGCGGACGACGTTGAAGCCGAAGGCTTTCAGTTGATCCCAATCCCGCTCGGTGATCCAGCTGTCGCGGAAGAGCCTGATCAGGCGCTCCTTTTCGTCGTAGCCGAAGCGCTCCGTCAGCTTGGCCTCGAGGGTGCATTGGTCGGTCACGCCGTTGCCGCCCTGACCCATCATCCAGAACTCCTGCACCAGCCAGTTGCCCAGGTTGCTGCCTTTCAGCAGCACCTGTTTGCCGCTGGCATCGACCCAGCGGGCGCCGTCGGTTTTCAGCAGAGTGAGGCTTTCGGTGATGACCGGCGGCGCAATAGGAGGTGTCTCCGGTGCGCTGCTGCCAGAACCCCCGCCACAGCTGGCGAGAAGTGCTGCGCCCATGAGGCCGCCCAGCAATGCGTTGCGCGCGGAACTGCCCAGATGGACGGCCGCGCCGCCCACGAACCATCGTTTAACCACGTCTTGTCTCCGTTATCAAATTGGAAGCGGTTCCAATTGAGTATCCAAGAGGCGCCGATGGCTTGTCAACTTTGCCTAGGGGAACCCTGTACGGAAGGCGCTTGCCACGGTTACTTCGGGCGAAATTGGTGGAATCGTTTCCATGTTGGGTGGCCGATGCGCTTCAAGCCAGCGTGCAGGCCGCGCTAGGCCGTTGGAGCGCGCGCGCCAGCATGAAACTCATGAACGTCCTCGTTTTGCTTCGTTTGCCGAAGAAGGCGTCGACCCTAGCCTTGTGTGGTTTTCGCATGAGGGCCGCCATGAGTGCCACAGTTTTCGAGGAACCCGCCCATCAGGCGCAATCCTCATCTCCGCAGCACATCGAGATCCGCCCGCTGCCGGGCACCTTCGCCGCCGAGGTGATCGGCCTGGACCTGCGCCAGCCGCTGGCCGAAGACGATTTCCGCCGCGTCCACCGCGCCCATCTGGACCATCATGTGCTGGTCTTCCGCGACCAGCGCATCACGCCCGAACAGCAGGTCGCCTTCAGCCGCCGCTTCGGCCCGCTGCAGATCCATGTGCTGCACCAGTTCCACCTCAAGGGCCACCCGGAGATCCTCATCGTCTCCAACATCGTCGAGAACGGCCAGCCGGCCGGCCTGGGCGACGCCGGCCACTTCTGGCACTCCGACCTGTCGTACAAGGAAACGCCCAGCCTCGGCTCCATGCTGCTGGCCCAGGAGCTGCCCAGCGAGGGCGGCGACACGCTGTTTGCCGACCAGCACGCTGCCTGGGTGGCGCTGCCGCCCGAGTTGAAGCAGCGCGTGCGCCAGCTGCGCGCCGAGCATTCCTACCTCGCCAAGTACGAGGAGCTGCGCGAGCGCAGCCCCTGGCGGCCCAAGCTCAGCGACGAGCAGGTGGCGCAGGTCAAGCCCGTCATCCACCCCGTCGTGCGTACCCACCCCGAGACCGGGCGCCTGGGCCTGTTCGTCAGCGAGCACTTCACGACCCGCATCGTCGACCTGCCCGACGACGAGAGTCGCGCGCTGCTGGCCGAGCTGTTCGCCTATGGCTCGGCGCCCGCGCTGCAGTACCGCCACCAATGGCAGGCGCACGACATGGTGTTCTGGGACAACCGCTCCGTCACCCACCTGGCCGCCGGCTGCCCGCCCGAGCTGCGCCGCCACCTGCACCGCACCACCATCGAGGGCGACAAGCCGTTCTGACCATGACACTGAACAAGATCCTGCGCCGCCTGGCGCTCTCCGCCCTCATCGCCTTGCCACTCGCCGCACAAGCCGAGGGGCGCATCCGCATCGCCGAGCAGTTCGGCATCGTCTATCTGCTGCTGGACGTGGCCAAGGACCAGGGCCTGATCCAGAAGCATGGCAAGGCGCAAGGCCTGCCTGAGGTGCAGGTCGAGTTCATCGAACTCTCGGGTGGCGCGGCCGTCAACGAGGCGCTGCTGTCCGGCGGCATCGACGTCGCCGGTGCGGGCGTTGGCCCGTTGCTGACCATCTGGGATCGCACCAACGGCAAGCAGAACGTGCGCGGCGTGGCATCGTTAGGCAACTTCCCGTACTACCTCGTCAGCACCAACCCGGCGGTGAAGACCATTGCCGACTTCGGCGACAAGGACCGCATCGCCACGCCCGCCACCGGCGTGTCCGTGCAATCGCGCATCCTGCAGTTGGCCTCCGCCAAGTTGTGGGGCGATGCGCAGTTCAACAAGCTGGATCGCTTGCAGGTGGCGCTGCCTCACCCGGAGGCGACGGCCGCTCTCATCAAGGGCGGCACCGAGATCAACGCCCACTTCGGCAACCCGCCTTTCCAGGACCAGGTGCTGGCGGGCAATCCTTCGGCGCATGTGGTTTTGAAGAGCTATGACGTGCTGGGCGGGCCGGCGTCGGCGACGGTGCTGTACGCGACGGAGAAGTTCCGCAAGGACAACCCGAAGACGTATCGGGCGTTTGTGGATGCTCTGGCCGAGGCCGCTCGGTTGGTGAAGGCGGATCCCGAGAAGGCGGCGGACATCTATCTGCGCACGAACAAGAGCAAGGTGGATCGGGCGTTGCTGCTGAAGATCATTCGCAACCCGGAAGTGGAGTTCAAGCTGACGCCGGAGAACACGTTTGCGCTGGCGGATTTCATGCATCGGGTGGGGGCGATCAAGACGAAGCCTTCATCGGTGAAGGACTACTTTTTTGATGATGCGCATTTGATTGGGGGGAGTTGAGGGTTGTTGGTTTGCTGGTTGCTTTTGCGAAGAGCCTGTTTGATTCGGTGCATTGCCGGGCGGGACTCCCGGCAATGCACCGAGCTGACACGCACTCCGCCAAAGCAACCCAAAACGAACAACCAATAACACCATGACCGCCACCGCCCCACAAGAACACGCCGCGCTGGCCGCCGCAACGCCAAACCCGCTGCTGCAGGTCCGCAACCTCACCCTCGAGTACCGCAGCGAAAACAGAACCATCCGCGCCACCCACGAAGTCAGCTTCGACGTCCACCAGTCCGACCGCTTCGTGCTGCTCGGCGCCTCCGGCTGCGGCAAGAGCAGTCTGCTCAAGGCCATCGCCGGCTTCCTCTCACCGCACTCCGGCGA
>Ga0307515_10025944_pt1 | contig 10109 bp, 8 predicted proteins | sample 17_EM_MG_FD_194513 | JGI IMG/M metagenome (GOLD analysis project Ga0307515, IMG submission 194513) | Populus trichocarpa ectomycorrhiza microbial communities from riparian zone in the Pacific Northwest, United States - 17_EM | ecosystem: Host-associated > Plants > Roots > Unclassified | place...
AACAAAGGACATGATATTTAGCTTTGTTGCCACAAATTCCCACGGGTTTACCTTTGTCTTCTGGGCTACAATTTGACTCACAAGCAAAATTTGCCCTTTTGAAAATCAGTTTTTTTGCTCACTGTATTTGATCCAGACCGACATTCGAGCGCTCGGGGGGGTCTGTGTGGCGCTTCGGATGATCTTTAGACCTCTCATAGGGTTCAAGGTCACTATAAAGAGTAGTGAATCTCCCAAGTATGCACTTCAGAAGGCTCTGGTGGTCACTCGGAATTCGACCATTCTCGATAGTGTGGTTGAAATCGACATAGGAAAGAGCACCTACAACCCGAATGGCTTCCTATGGCCACGCAAATTTCCATACCTTCTCACCCCTACCCTTTACACACTTGTCAATGCTATCCCCGCAATGCGACAATTGCACACCATCCAGTTGAAGGACCTAATCCTATCAAGAATGTATCTCCATACCATCCTTTCTTCTCCATCGCTCATTCACCTCATCCTTGATACAGTACAACTGCCGAAAATGGGCACATTTCCTCTCACAAGACTCCGTAAACTGACCCTAACGATGATGCCCATATGGAAAACTGTCCAACCTTTAATTACTCAGCTGGCCACGTCACTCGAGTACCTTGAGTTGCAGAGGTGCCCTTTCACGCCTCCATCTCAGTTACACCTCCCTTCCCTTCCATGTTTACAAGAGATACGCTACAAAAACTACCAGTATTACGGCCAGCGCATCCCCCTTGGCGAGAGCCCACTGAACGACATTCTTCGTCTCGCGTCTCAAGTTACTCATCTGCACATGACTGGGCAATACCTCGCGCCCGTCACTGCCTGCCAGAAGAGCCTACAGTACCTTACCACCAGTATTTGGATGCTATCTGAAGACGTTTTTGGGATCGAGCCATTTCCTCGGCTTATGCACTTGAGTCTCGACCTTTTCAGATTCACTGATATAGTATATCACCCTTTCGCACCCTATTCCTTCATCTGCGACCATTTCCCAATGATCACATCCCTCCATCTTTCGATACCATGGGTTCTTCGAAATTATGCCATGGCAATGGCCCGGTCCCAGCACAATGTGCAGGTGCTTAAACTTGACCTCTATCCAGGACTGGATAATGGACGAGGGGATTGTCCCTGATGGCCCACTCCACCGAGTCATGTTGGCGGGGGCCTTGCACGCCCTCAAGCTGGAGGTTGTTCAATCCCATCACAATCTAGAACTGGGTGCCACAAAGTGCAGTCAATGGGTTTTTGATGACATTGTCCCTTATGTGACGGGTTTGGGTGGTGCTGGCCTAACGAGCATTGATCTGTCGGTCTCTCGATTTGTAGAGAGGGAACTAATAATCTCGAAACAATGGGTCAAAGCACCAAATGATGGTTGGAAGACATTGGAATAATTCCTGGACTGCGCTTCTGTCTCTATCTCAAAGTTGGCAGACGGATTCTGCGCGACAAGGTGCGACGAGGGTATGAGGGAAGGAATCATTTAATGGTGGATAGCGTGAGTCTTGGCCTTGAAACACTGATGTAGAGCCGGTTTCTGACTCCAAAGCTTCAAAATGTATAAAATTAGGCATGCCTGTGAGAATGAACGACCACTAGAAATATCTATGGAAAAGTGAGTTTCGACCCAAGCAACAGATCTCGTGCCTGAACATTAGCGTTTTCGAAATTCGAAATGCTCACCGAAAATCTAGTCTGCTGGTTTCGAGAACTGCTCACCTGGCTAGCGCGTAACCACTGATCCAATGGACTGCAAATGGGTCAGGAATCATCAAATCAACACATGCTCCTTCCTTCGCGATTGTAGAACTAGCACAGCGAGTGAGCGGGCGGAAGAACCGTGAGGGTCTATACAAGTAGCATACCTAGCACAGCGAGTGAGCGGGCGGAAGAACCGTAAGGATCTTTCGCCCCCTCACAAGCTGCGCCCTATGTACATAGCGAGGGTGGCACGGGCCACACGTAGCATACAAATGAATAGAACAAATGAAAAGTATACAAAAGAGGCAACCCGATCGTCTGACCAGTAGCGTGCCTGCATCGCTGCCGGGCGGCAATAACCATCGCAGCCAACACAACCCCCTTGACGCACGGCAGCAACCCCCTGAGTCATGCGCGAAGTCCGAGCATGGTGCGGAACTTGGCAAACTTGGCGCGGCCAAGTGGTTTCGTGAAGATATCGGCAGGGTTCTCGTCTCCAGGGACATGAGACACGGTGATGGTCCATTGCTCAATCTGTTCACATATCCAGTGGTAAGCACGGTGAACGTGTTTCATAGTGCTTTGGTGTTCGGGGTGTTTCAGTACCTGAATGGCTGACTTGTTGTCCATGAGGAGCGGAGATGGGCGTGTTGTATTGTAGCCAAGCTCATCGAGGAGGTAACGCATCCATATGATCTCGCAGCCGACTTTTGAAGCAGTTGTGTATTCAGATTCAGTGCTTGACAGTGAAACGTGTGGTTGAAGGCGGCTGCCCCACTGTGTTGCACCTCCACCAACACAGATGGCAAAACCGCCGGTCGAGCGGCTGTTGTCGGGGTTCCCACTTAAGTCGGCATCAGAGTAGGTAGTGAATAAGTCCGACGATGATGGTTGTGAATAGACCAGTTTCGTGTTGACGGTGCCTTTGAGGTACCGGAGGACGCGTTTGGCAGCGAGCCAGTGTGCCATTCCCGGGTTCTTGACAAACCGACAGAGCACTCCAATGGTGTATGCAATGTCCGGGCGTGTGGCAATGGCAAGATACAGTAGCTTCCCAATGAGTTCACGATAGGGGTAGGCCTTCATTCCCGACCGTTGTTCCGGTGTGTCTGGTGACATCTTGGTCGAGAGCCTCTGGTTCTCTTCCATCGGTGTATGGGCCGGATTGCATTCCGACATGCCGAATTGTTCGAGTATTGATTCGATGTAACCAGGCTGTGACAGGCTGATGGTCCGGTTTGGGCGATCGCGCTCCACCTTGATGCCGAGGATAGAGGTCGTCGGGCCCTGATCGTGGATTTTGAAATGGGAAGCGAGGTCGGATTTGACCTTTTGAATGGCATCACGCGAATTTGACGCTATGAGGAGGTCGTCCACATGGATCGGCACGATGATTTTAGTGTCGCCGCGCCTATAGACGTAGACTGAATAGTCGCAGTCAATACGTTCGAAACCGATCTTCGTGAGTACTGAATGAAGTTTCAATGCCCATATACGTGGGCCCTGCTTGATGCCATAGAGACCCTTCAGGAGTCGTAACACCCATCTCTTCGGGTCCTCGCCCGGGGCGGGCTCCACATCCACCTCAAGTCCCTCCGGAATCTTCATATAGATTTCCCTGTCGATGTCCCCATTCAGGAATGCTGTTGAAATGTCGACTGTTTCGAGTTCCAGGTCCTTGATTGCAGCTAGTGCGATGACAGTGCGCATTGCAGCCATCTGTGCTGTGGATGCAAATACTTCACCGTAGTGTACCCCAGCAATTTGGCTGTACCCCTGAGCCACCACACGACCCTTGTACTTGTCGATCGACCCATCAGGCTTTCGTTTCACTTTGAATACCCACCGGCTGCCAATTACACATTTGCCGGGTGGTAGCTGAGTTAATTCCCAGGTACCGTTCGTGACATGTGCATGGAGCTCAGTGTACGCCGCCTCCAGCCACTTCTCGGCATCAGGGCGTGTCCTTGCCTCAGCAAGGGTTCTTGGCTCAGCTGTCCCGACTGTGGCAAAGGCATAGTCCATGGCTCCAAGGATAGGCACGATGAGCTCTTCTGTGGACTCAGCGTGGCCTGCATCCTCAGCCAATGCACCAGGCTGGCGTGCCCTTGATGCCCGTTTTGGTGGAAGCTGCTGATTGGCCGGATGGTGCTCGAAGTTTGTAGTAAGGTTCCTGACTTCAGGGGGAGGACGTGGCTGTTCAGGGAGGTCGACAGGTGGGTCGACAGGTGGGTCAATAGGTGGGGGACCTGGCAGGGCCACAGCATCCACTGGTTCAGTGGAGGGGTCGTCGGCCAGATCGTCGGGTGGCCGAGGAATTTGCAGGGTCCCTGGAGTGGAGCTGGCTGCCGGGACTTCAGTTGGCGGTGACAAGTCAATAGACCTATCAATGGCTGACAACCCTGTTTTCCGAAAGGGGAAGACCGATTCTCGGAACACAGCAGAGTCGGATATGATTTCCTTCTGTGTGCTCGGGTTCCAGAATCGCCAGCCCTTGTAATCAATAGGGTAGCCAATGAATATGCATTGGGCTGCATGTGGGAGGAGCGCTCCGTGTTGGTCCTTCTGCAGGTGCACATAAGCCAGGCAGCCAAATGGTCGGAGACGGTCCACAGATGGCCTCTGTCCATAAAAGAGTTCGTAGGGCGTATGAGTTGTAACCAATGATGGGAGCCTGATTTTTCCATAGAGAAAATGGGCTGCAGTGTCCTCCCACCAGGTCCGCGTGAGCCCGGACTGTGACAGAATGGTGGTGATGCCTTCGGCCAGGGTCCGATTCAGTCGTTCGGCAACCCCGAGCTGCTGTGGTGTGTCACAAATAGAGTGTTCCCGCTGGATTCCGGCATCGGCCAAGTACCTATCAAGGTCACCTGTCATGTATTCACCCCCCTTATCATCACGAAGAATGCCGATTCGTCGTCCAGTGACATTTTCTGCCCATGCTCTATAGAGCTTAAATGCGGCAAAGACGTCGGACTTCTTTGTGATGAAATAGACTGCAGGGAAGCGTGAATAGTCGTCCACAAAAGAGACCCAATAGAGATGGCCACGTTGACTTTGGGTTGGTATCGGGCCGTGTACATCAGTGTACACCCGTTGCAGTGGCACTTCGGCACACGTGGCGGGATGTGTGTGGGGCGCACGTGTGAGTTTTCCATTGACACAGTCCTCGCAGAAATTGCTGTTCGGGTGGGTGCCCGTTACCCAGTCCGGAATCCCATCTATGGGTTGGGTGCGGATGAGTTGGCAGACTGCAGGGAAAGGTAAATGATTAAGGCGTGCATGTAATTCTTCCATTGAAACATTGATGGATTCAGCCCGAGGGGCCACCTTCCAATCTAGGTAAGCGAGGTTGTTGGTGTGGATTGTGGCGGTGAATTCAACAGTGCCTGTTTGCTGATTGATCCATTTCCGCTTTGGATACCCCGTGACTTCGGAGTGGCTATTGCGGTGCTCCTTGGCGAATTTGTTTGCAGAGAATAGATTTATTGAGAGGCGTGGCACGAATAGCACGTTGTCAATTGTAATGAGATAGCTGCAATTTGATAAGAACTGTACAGGACCCAGACCTCGAGAGTAGATTATTTTACCATCCGCCAACCGAATTGGACGCCGATCCGCCATTAGACTAAGGAACACAGAGCGATCTCCGCTCATTGAGCTGGAGGCCCCTGAGTCACAGAGCCAATAGTCAGCAGTGTGCAATTCATTGGAAAGGAGGAGGGTAGCTACCCCAGCGGTGTCATGGGTCCCGGCAGTGTTGGCGTTGTCGCTAGCATTGTCGCTGGCGGGAGTCGTGCTGGTGCTGGGTCCGGAGGTGGCGGCATTTGCCCTAGGGAGGCCACCAGAGCCGGAGCCGCGGCCCCTGCCCCTCCTGCTCCTGTAGTCAGCGTTACGTTTGGTAACAAGGCTTGTGATGGCCCCACGATGTGGGCAATCCTTTGCAAAGTGGTCCGAGGATTGGCACAGGAAGCAGTTGTGGCCGAGGGCCGCATTTGCGGATTCGATTGCCTCGGTTTTGATTGCCTCACCCCTATCGACACGCAGGAAAGTTGAGTAAGCATCGGCGAGTGCGACATCCTTCTGCGCAATAAGTTGCCGGCGTAGTGGGTCGTCGATATAATATCAAGGGCGTTGATGATTGTAAACAGGCCGAGTTCCTCACTACGCTGCGTAGGGGTTTGATCGGCAGGGGTGACATGATTGATCTTCGATCGGGCAGCTTCGACTCGTCGATAGAGGTCCATGTAAGTTTCAGCAGGCTTCTTGCGGATCGCGAAGAGCTGCATCCAGACCTCGTGCCAGAGGCTTGCGTCGTGTTGCTCGTGTTGTGATTTGATTTCGCTCCACATCTTCCATACGGAGCCCTCTCTCAGCTTGTGAATAAGTTCGAGGTGTAAGTCACTTGCGGTCGCCATAATTACGCCTTGGGCGACACGCTCCGACTTCTCCCAAGACTTGAGTTCCTCCGCATCGGTGGGTGCAACTGGATCGGCATATTTTCCACCAGTGTCCTTGGTGCGGCGGATTACGCAGATGTGGTCAGCGGCCCCTGTAAGGTAGGCCTCGACTTGGATCTCCCACTTCATGAAATTGTCCTTGGTGAGGATCGGGACATGGGCATAGCTGGTGCGGGAGGATTCATCAGACATGGTGCTGAAGAGTACGGGGACGGTTCTGCTCAGTGATATTGTGGGAGTACTTAGAGCGCAGGGCTCATAACCTGTAGAACTAGCACAGTGAGTGAGCGGGCGGAAGAACCGTGAGGGTCTATACAAGTAGCATACCTAGCACAGCGAGTGAGCGGGCGGAAGAACCGTAAGGATCTTTCGCCCCCTCACAAGCTGCGCCCTATGTACATAGCGAGGGTGGCACGGGCCACACGTAGCATACAAATGAATAGAACAAATGAAAAGTATACAAAAGAGGCAACCCGATCGTCTGACCAGTAGCGTGCCTGCATCGCTGCCGGGCGGCAATAACCATTGCAGCCAACAGCAATCGCTTTCCGGGAGTGGCTGTCGGAAATTAATAGGCGTGGCGCGCCCCGCCTCGGTGTAATATCGCTTAATACGTTCTGGTACGTGTTCATGTACGTGTACACTCCCTCCCTTCCATTAATTGACAGACTATCGTAATGTGCCTGTTCCTGTGTTGCTTTGGGCAATCTAGTTCAACAACCGCTTGTCAACGGACTTACAGTTTGCTGGTGGTCAAGCACTGACTCTAACACTGCTTAGGTTCGACAGTTGCTTCCCTCCACCTCGGTCGTTTAGAAACTGCTCTGGAAACGGCGCTGTCCCAGCACAATTGTACAGCCACTGTTGTTACTTAGACTACGAGGAGAGGGTGGAGATAATTTCTAAGTATCAAGTAGAGACCACTAAATCACACCCCACGAATCCAATTCGAATCGTCGTGTTAAAGGAATGTACAAGTACTAATGTAGTAGCACTAGGGGAAAGGTTCATGGAAAGGACCAGATGCCTAATCCGCTCTATGAATGGTATGCTGGCCATGACAACAATTAATTTCCCTCCTCACCTCTTGATATTTTCGTCCTGGCAGGCGCACAATCGTGGTGTGCTATCCGTTGCGATATATTGGAGATGCATCCCCGCTGGTTCTTTGACAAGACTATTTGAATCTGGGACCCCGAGACTGGTGCCACAGTGAAAGTACTGCTACAATTTCAGTGGCTCAGTGAGCCTTTATCGGACGTACCAGTCGGACTGGATTTTGGTGTGCACTTCGAAAATGCCAATGTTCAGGCACAAGACATTGAAACTCACACTTTCCGTAGACAACCTTAGTAGTCGTTCATTCTCACAAGAATTCCAAAATTTATACAGTTTGGACAGACATGATCGATCCTTCGGAGTCAGAGACCCGCTTTGCATCTGTCGTTTCAAGGCCAGGGCTCATGTCATCCACCCATAATTGATTCCTTCCCTCATACCCTCGCCACGCCTTGTCGCGCGAATCTATCTGACCGACTGTGAGATAAAGACAGAAATGCAGTCCATGCATTATTCCACTCTATGCCAATCACCATTGGGCGCTTTGACCCATTGTCTCGAGAGCGCTTGTTCCCTCGCTACAGGTCTGCCTTTGTACACAGAGACCAACAGGCCAATGCTCTTTAGGCCAGGACCACCCAAACCTGTCACAGAAGGGATGACATCATCGAAAATCCATCGATTGCACCGTATAGCACTCCGTTCTAGTTCACCATTGAATTCAGTGACCTCGAGCTTGAGGGTCTGCAAGGCCGCCGGCAACATGGCGCAGTGGAGTTGGTCATTAGGGGCCCCTACCGGAAAGCAAGGGTCAACCTCATCATCATTTATCCCGTCCCGAATCATGATGACAAGTTTTAGCGTCTGTACCCTGTGATGGGACCGAGCCGTTACCATAGCATGATTTCGAAATTCCCATAGTATGGAAAGATCGAGGGACTTGATCATTGGGAAATGGTCACTGATGAAGGAAGAGGGTGGGAATATATCAGCGAATTCATAATGTATGAGACTCAAGTGCATGAGCCGAGGAAATGGCTTGGTCCCAAACATATGTTCCGATAGCATCCAAATACTGATTAAGAGGTACTGGAGGCTCTCCCGGCAGGCAGTGATGGGCTCATTGAGGATGTGTCCAGTCACATGCAGACGAGTAACTTGAGGCGCAAGACGAAGGAGTTCGTTCAGCTCGCTCTCGTCAGGAAAATTCCTCCGGGTGCTATGCTGGCGGTAACGTATCTCTTGTAGACATGGAAAGGAGGGTAGTTGTAACTGAGATGGGGGCAGAAATTCGCACCATTTCAACTCAAGGTACTCGAGTGACGTTGCCAGCTGAGCAATCAAAGGGCGGACGGTTTCCCACGAGGACATCATCGATAGCGTCAGTTTACGGAGTGTCGTGGAATGAAATGAAATTATTTTCGGCAGTTGAACAGTATCGAGGATGAGGTGGATGGGATATGGAGTAGAAAGAATGGTATGGAGACACATCCTTGATAAGATTATGTTGTTCAACTGGACGGTGTGCAATTGTTGCATTATGGGGATAGCGTTGACAAGTATGTAAAGGGCAGGGGTGAGAAGGTATGGAACTTTGTATGACATTGAGCGCTCTCTGTGCGGGTCGGTGCTCTTTCCTATGTCGACTTCAACCACGCTATCGAGGATCGTCGAAGTCCGAGTGACCACCAGAGCCTTCCGGAGTGCGTACTTGGCAGAGCCATCACGCTTAATAGTAACCTTGAATCCTATGAGAGGTCGAAGGATCATCCGGAGTGTCACACAGACCCCTGCAAGCGCCCGGATGTCCGCCTGGATCAAATATGATGGCAACAAGAGCCATACGTCGGCAGGGAGATATACCTGGATTCGGTCTTGGTATGTTGAAGTGCTTCTGCAGCTCAAATGGACTCACTGGACTCAGGGAGCGGGTCTGTTTTGGTTTCCTGTTGGGAGCTCCATAATCAGACCATAATCAACACGGCAGGTCACTTGATCACGTACTGGTACAGATATCGGTGAGTTGTGCCGCTTGATTTCTTTGTTGCCCACATTTTCTTGATGATCGTACGTCTTTGATGATCGTCAGGGAACAAAATGCAGCTGCTTTGTTCTGGCCACAACACCGCCGTAGATCAAGGCAATTTATTGTTTATTCTCATAAGGTTTATATTATCAGAAACCAGTCCTTCCTCTCATGATCATTCTGCTCAAGCTCGCCTCTTCTCCCTTGGAACTTGCATGCTGAGAGTGGTACTACAATTGGCTACAGTCGTCAAGCCTCTGGAGGAGCATGTTGGCAAGGTGTACATAGCTGCTTACTCTCCCGCAGTAAATTTTCTCCAGAACTCAAGACACGATCGATAATTCAAATTTCGGATACAGGAAGGGGCACAGTCGCTTTCTCACCTTATTGGAAATGCATGTCCTTTGGTTCCATTGAAAAGGAGCCGAGACTGGTGCTGCAGTGAAAGTGGTGCTACAATTCTAGTGGCTCGGTGAGCTGTTATCGAATTCCAAAACTTATACAGTTTAGACAGACATAGATCCCACTGGGTCAGAAACCAGCTCTTCACCTGTTGTCCAAGGCCAAGGCTCATGTCATCCATCCATAGATTCCTTCCCTCATACCCTCGCTACGCCTTGTCACGCGAATCTATCTGACCGACTGTGAGATAAAGACTGAAATGCAGTTCATGCATTATTCCACTCTATGCCAATCACCATTGGGCACTTTGACCCATTGCCTCGAGAGCACTTGTTCCCTCGCTGTTGGTCCGCCTTTGCGCAGAGAGAGCAACAGGTCAATGCTCTTCAGAGCAGGACCACCCAAACCTGTCACAGAAGGGATGATATCATCGCAGA
>Ga0307515_10025946_pt1 | contig 10109 bp, 9 predicted proteins | sample 17_EM_MG_FD_194513 | JGI IMG/M metagenome (GOLD analysis project Ga0307515, IMG submission 194513) | Populus trichocarpa ectomycorrhiza microbial communities from riparian zone in the Pacific Northwest, United States - 17_EM | ecosystem: Host-associated > Plants > Roots > Unclassified | place...
CGCGAATGCCCGCCGGTGCTTGACCGCAAGGACTATGCGCGCCAACTGCGTATGGCCGTTGTGGAATTTTCCGATTTCTGGAGCCGAGGCGATTGCCTGAACGAACTTCAACGCTGCCAGAAGGCCCTGACCAAGACCGAGCCGTTCGACAAGCACGGTCCCAATCAAGGTCATGGGGGCAGGCGCGACGCGCACTGAACCGCCGACCCCAACTTGAGCAGGCGCCCCTTCGCTGGGCGTCGAGGGGGGCGAATGCACAACCGCCGAGCGAAACGCCGGCTTTCCTGTCCCCAGGCTTGGCCATGATTGAGCCCGGCCATCGCGCCGCGCCACATCAGGCGTCGTCGACGCGAGCGACCGCTAGAGTCGCGGGCGTCTGGAGGACGGAAGGAAACAGGGCATGGCCGCGACGGTCTCACCGATGACTCAGATTCCCCCCGAAGGCGCCCCCGAGCACGTCTCGCTGGCGGACTATCTGCCTTACCAGCTAGCGACGGCGTCCAGCGCCGTCAGCCGGCTGATCGCCCGCGCCTACGAGGACCGGTTCGGCCTCAGCATCCCGCAATGGCGGCTGATGTCGGTGCTGGCCGAGGGCCCGCTGACCCAGCAGGCCGCCGTGGTCCGCACGGCCATGGACAAGGTGCGGGTCAGCCGCGCCGCCCAGGAACTGGTCGAGCGCCGCCTGGCCGTCCGCCTCAGCAACCGCGTCGACCGCCGCTCGCACAGCCTGGAGCTCACCGCCGCCGGCCGTCGCCTGTTCGCCGAGATCGTGCCCCTGGCGCGGGCCTACGAGGCCGCGCTGCTGGCCGGCCTGGCGCCCAGCGAGGTGACGACGCTCAAGCGCCTGCTCGGTCAACTGGAGATCGCCGCCGGCACGCTCTACGGGGCCGACACGGCGCCGGGCGGCTAGGGCGTCGACATTCAGCTTCTGCGGGCGAAAACCTCGTCCTTCGACAACCTCAGGGTGAGGTTTTCGAATGCCAGGGCCTCAAGAATGGTCCTCATCCTGAGCCTGTCGAAGGACGAGGACCACGCACGGCCTTGACTGTCGATAGACCCTAACCCGCCGCGAACACCCCGCGCGCGATCGCCCGGGCCAGGGTGTCGGCGGCCGCCGAGCCTAGCCGGGCGATCGTCAGGCTGCGCGCCGGACCGTCCTCGATCTCGACCGCGCCTGATGACAGGGCGAAGACCACGTCGCCGTCGAAGGGCGTGTGAACCGGACGGATGGCGCGGGCCAGGCCGTCCTGGGCCATCATCGCGATCCGCGTGGCCTCGGCGGTGGTCAGGGCGGCGGTGGTGGCCACGACGGCCAGGGTGGTGTTGGCGCCGGCATGGAACCGGTTGAGGGCCGCCAGCTTGGTGTCGTCCGGCACGGGCTCGACGGCCCGGGCCGCCGGGTCGGGCGCGCGGCCGCCGAACTCGCCGTCGATCTCGAACGGCCACGCCCAGAAGGTCTCGCCGCCCGGCATATAGACCGAGCCGACCGGATTGACCGCCGCCAGGGCTCCGACCACCAGGCCGCCGCCCAGGTCCAGCGAGGCCGAGCCGATCCCGCCCTTGTGCACGCCGGCGAGCGCCCCGCGTCCGGCCCCGATCGAGCCGAGCAGAAAGTCGGCGTTCGCCGCCGCGACGGCCTTCAGGCCCAGGGCGCGGTAGGGCGGGTCCAGGCCCCAGGCCTTGTCGCCGCCATTGCCCAGGTCGTGCAGCACCGCGCCGGGCACGATCGGAATGGCGGGCACGTCCGGCAGGCGCTTGATGCCGTGGCCCGCCGCCGACAGGGCCGCCGCCACGCCGTCGGCCGCCCCCAGGCCGAACACCGAACCGCCCGACAGGGTGACGGCGTGGGCCCGGCTGAAATTGTTCTCCGGCCGCAGGACGTCGCTCTCGCGAATCCCCGGTCCGCCGCCGCGCACGTCCACCGCCGCCACCCAGCCCTCGGGGCAGAGCAGGACGGTCACCCCGCTGCGCGCCATCTCGTCGGTGGCGTGGCCGACGGTCAGGCCGGGCACGTCGGTGATCAGGTTGCGGGGACCGGGCCTGGGGTAAGCGGGGTGGGGCAAGGCGACTCTCCGGCGGGCGCGGCGAGCATCGGCCAGTTGATCGTATGTGGAAAGCGCTCAAAGGCGTCTGGAACTTCGCCCACGCCTTTGCTAGACAGCACTCCCCTCGCCGAAACGCCGTGAAGTCCGGCGGACCGGAAGGGGATGCGGCCTGGCGCTCGAGCCGGCCGGCGCCGTGCGGGCGTGGTGGAACTGGTAGACGCGCCGGACTCAAAATCCGGTTCCGAAAGGAGTGCCGGTTCGACCCCGGCCGCCCGCACCAACAACGAAATCAATGACATACGAAAAAGTTCGCGCCTAGAATGGGTGCGGCGCCGTCGGTCGGATCGATGTAGCCGCAGCCGCTCAGATCAAGGCTGCGGCGCCGGTTAGCCCGGGGACTCGGGCTAAGGCCATTGAGGGGGCGCTGAGCCTGTAAATCTCTTCGATGTAGCCGTCACGCATCGGACAGGCGATCGGCTCGCTATGGTGGCCGCTCTCCGCCATGAGGTCGGCCACCGTGAAGGTGTTGTCTATGTGGTTGATCGACAGGAATATCGCAGCGCTTCTCGTGATCTTGCTCACGTAGCGTGTCGCGGTCAGCCTGCTCATCTCGGTCATGGAATCGGCGTTCAGGGCGATGTCGAAATCTTCATCGCACGTCTCCAGCCAAGACGGCGGCGCGATCCGGATGCCGGCTTCTCGGGCGAACGCGGGTTCGCCCCATAGGCTGACGCGATCCGGTCCGATAGCCATGCCGAGGAAGAAGGCCTGGGCCACCATCGTTAGCGGCAGATCGACTATCGTGTAATCGGTCATTCCGAGGCGGTAGGCTTGGTGAGCAGTCCTGCCGAGGCCAGCGCCGATCTCTAGCACCCGGCCGCCGCCGAGCGTCATCAGGCGCCAGGCCTGATAGGCGGACTGCGCGGCGCGGTAGGAGATCGTTCCATGGTCGGTCTTGAGGCCAAACTCGCGGACGAACGGGGTAGGGAAGGCCAGAAGACCGCCCGTGCCGGCGTGAGCTACAGCCAGGGCCTCGTGCGGACAAGAAGTGGGCCGCCCCATCGCGTCGGATAGACGGGCTAGGGCGTCGGATACCAAGGCTTGGTGAGCGGCGCGGGCGGATGGGTCTTTCGTGAGAAGCTCTGCGTGCTCGAGGAATAGCTCGTCAAAGCCGTAGAAGAGGTAAGTGGACGCTGGATCCAAAAGCGCACGACCAATCTCTTCGAGCTGACCCGTCATGAGAAGGTCGTGCATGGCTTGGCGAGGGCCGTGATCGAACGCCGACCACATGGAGGCCGGATCGCTCCGCTCGGCGTGCACACGGCGATAGAAGGCGCGGATGCGAGCGGTCAGTCGGAAAGCCTCGTCCGAGACCTCAATATCGGTGATCCCGTGCTGCTTCATCCGCGCCCCTGCCGCGCGGGGGTGAACAGCTCTTCGAGGTAGCCGGGCCGTAGCCAATATGGCGAGCGGCTCGCGCGCTTCATTGAGTTGAACATCTCGGTCGCTGTGTGTTGGTCAGCCTCGTGGTTGATCGACAGGACCGTGGCGCGAGACCGAGCGGTTAGGTCGGCGTAGTCATCAGCCTCGGGCCTAGTCATCTCTGTGACGGAGTCGACGTTCACGATCAGGCCGAACTTGCGAGTCTTCAGGCCGCCAACGGGCGTGTCGGCAACCACTAGGTCGTCTCTGACCAAGGGGTTGTGGACGGCTTGGGAGAGAGCGGTGATCGAGGAGCACACCGGAGAGGTTGTCGGTCGCACCAGCCCGACGGCGATCCGGTAGACCGCCTTGATCCGACCCAGAAACGCGTCGGCGAGAACGTAGGGTTCCGTCGAGAACACGCCCTCGGCCGCTATATCGCCTACACCGTATTGGCTCATCTGGCCCCCCAGTCATGACGCTAGCGCCATGGCCCCACCCTGGATAGTGAGGTTGAGATTGGTGCGTGAAGGCCAAGCTCGTCGCAACTTTTCTGGCTGACCTACTTGGCCCCAAGGGGGCAAAGCGTCAGCGCATCAATGGCTCGGATCGAAATCCGGCTTTTGCCCCATCACATACGCCTCCCAGCCCGCCCGATCATGGATGTCGAGGCCTTTGTCCCAGGCCGCGCCCATGTAGTAGACGAACGGCTTGCCGGGCTCGACCTTGACCAGGACCAGGTAGTTGTCGGCGTCCTGGCGCACCTCGACCAGGGCCTTGGGATCGACCATCAGGGCGATGCCCATCGTGCCCTTCACCGGATCGGTCGGCTCCCAGTAGGAGACGCGGCCGGCGGCCAGGTCCTTGGTGAACACGCCCCCGGCGCCCTGGTGGGTGGCCTTGCGCTTGCTGATGCCGATGCCGATCACCAGCGGTCCCGGCTTGTCGGAGCTGATCGTCGAGACCATCCGCGTGAAGTTGGTGCCCAGGGGCAGGGTGAAGGTGCGGGTCTCCCAGACCTTGCGGTCCACATCCACCGGCCAGGGGGCGTAGTCGACCTTGAACGCGGCCACGTCGCCGCCCGTCTTGAGGATCTCGTAGGATTTCCAGTTGCGCGAGGTCCACAGCTTGTTGTCCTGCCAGACGCCCAGGCCGCCGGCCCCCCGGAAGGTGTTGACGTCGTAGAAGTCCAGGCCTTCGCCGTGGAAGTCGTGCTGCTGGCCGGTCTTCAGCTGGCGCTCCATGAACGGCCAGCGCACCAGCTTGCCCCAGGCGTCGATCCCGGAGGTCGAGGGCGGCTCGTAGGCCTGGAGGGCCGGGCCGTAGATCCGGTGGGCGGTGCGGTCGTTCTCCCAGAGGATGTCGTCGTAGCGATAGGGGGCGTAGCTGACGACGGCGCGGGGCTTCTGGCCCTCGGCGTCGGGCTTGGTCAGGACCGGCTCGACCAGGGGCGGCAGGCTCGAAGCCGCCTGAGCGTGGGCCAGGACAGGCAGGGAGAGGCTCGCGGCGACCGCGAGGGAGAGGATCAGCTTGGACATGGTGGAGTCTCGCTTTTCTAGATCTCGGTGCGGCGGGCCAGCTCGCGGCGCTGCTCGGCCATTTTCTGGCGGGTCTGCTGGAGGGCGTCGAGTTCGGTCACCGCCAGCAGGTTGTCGATCACCTGGGCCAGGTGGCCGTGGATCGCCTGGCGGGCGGTCTTGGGATCGCGCTCGCGCAGGGCGGCGATGATCCGGCGATGCTCTTCCACGAAGTCACCGCCGCCATGGGTGCGCGCCCGCCGCAGCATGGCCACGCAGGTCGGCGACTGCTGGCGCAGGGTCCACAGGTCCTCGACGCCGGCCTCGATGGCGGCGTTGCCGGTGGCCCGGGCGATGGCCAGGTGGAACTCCTGCTCCAGCCGCTCGATCTCGTCGGGCGCGAAGCTGCGGGCCATCTGGCCGACGATCTGGTCCAGCTGCGCCAGGTGGTCCTCGGTGACCGTGGCGGCCGAGAGGGCGCAGGCCTCGCCTTCGAACAGGCGCCGGGCCTCGGTCAGCTCCAGCGCGCCGACCTCCACGTCGGTCGGGTCGTCGGCGCCCGGCGTCGTGACGGCGTTGACATAGACGCCCGAGCCCTGGCGCGCCTCGACCAGGCCCTGGAACTCCAGGGCGATCATCGCGTCGCGAATGGTCGGACGACTCACGCCGAAGTCATCGGCCAGTTCGCGTTCGGAGGGCAGCTTGTCGCCGGGTCCGTAGCGGCCGTCATTGATGGAGCCAGCGATCGCGCGGGCGATCTGCTGGTAGAGCTTCTGGGAGTCTGGGGCGCCGGTGGTCATGTCGATCATCCTAGCGGGCGTGGACGGCGGGGCAACGACCTCACGGCCTGGCCCTCGCGGGCAGCCGCGAGACCTCGCTGGCCGCCAGCAGGAAGGCGCCGACGCCGTAGAGCTGGGTGTCGTCCGGACCGACCTGGTCGGGTGCGGCGCCCACCCGCTGCACCCAGCCCAGCTTGCCGTCGGGCTCGACCGCCGCCGCCAGCGCGCTCCAGCCCTTGTCGATGGCCGGACGATATTGGGCGGCCGGCAGCAGGCCGTGGTTCACACCCCAGGCCAGGCCATAGACGAAGAAGCCCGTGCCGCTGGTCTCCGGGGTCTTCTGCGGCTCCAGAAGCGACACGGGCCAATAGCCGCCTTCGCCCTGCAAGGTCAGGATCCTGGCCGACATCTGCTTGAAGAGGGCTTCGTAGCGCGGGCGGCTGGGATGGCCCTTGGGCAGATCCTGCAGGATGCGGGCGATCCCGGCATAGGCCCAGCCGTTGCCGCGCCCCCAGAAGATCTTGGCCCCGGCGTCGCTGCGCTTGGCGATGAAGCGGCTGTCGCGGAAATAGAGGTGGTCGGTCTTGTCGTAGAGCAGGTCGGTGGTGGCCCAGAACTCGCTGTCGGCATGGGCGAGGTAACGCGGGTCCTTCGTCTCCCGGCTCAGCGCGACCCAGGCCGGAGGGGCCATGAAGATGGCGTCGCTCCAGCACCAGCGCGCCTGGCAATAGGGATCACCGCCTTGCGGCGGCTTGGCCTCGAAGCCCAGATCGACGTGCGAAGGATCGGCCAGAACCGCGTCGAAGCGCGCGCGGGTCGGCGTCAGCTTGTCCGCGTCGTGCGTGCGGGCGGCGGCCCAGATCCAGACCGCGCCGGTGGCGTCGGCGTCGGCGTGACGCGGACGCTTGTCGAAGCCCCAGTCCTCGGCCTGGCCGTGGGCGACGATGGCGTTGGCGTATCGGGCGTGCTGGGAGGTGTCCGTATAGGCGGCCAGGCCGATATAGAACGCCGCCTGAATCCAGTCGCGCGGCGCCTCGGTGTCGCGCCGGAACTGCGAGGCGGGGACATAGTCGAACTTGTCCATGTGGCTCAGCTGCCAATCGGCCACATGGGCGCCGGCGGCCAGGACCGCCGCGTTGGGCCGGGCGGCGGCGCTTGCGACAGGCTTGGCGGGCGTCGCCACGCAGGCCTGCAGCGGGCCCATCAAGGCGGCCGTGGCCAGAAGAGCTCCCGTCAGGCGTCGCGGCATGGTCTCGTCTCCCAGGTCGTTCTTGTTCTTGTCGGCGATTGCGGGGCGCCTAGCGCAGGTCGGCCAGGGTCAGGTGGTCCATGTCGTCGATCACGAAGGTGTCGCGGATGTCCCGCGCCGTGGAGAGCTGTGGTGTGCGGATCATGCGCCCCTCATGTGTGTGACCAACTTGGCATTACCAATTTGCCGGTTAGTCGCAAACCTAAATGACCATGGATCGATGCGTTCCGCAAAGCAGATCCTCGTCAGAGAGGATCGGGTGAAACTGAAGTTCAGTTTTTTCAATATCTTACGTTGACATGGCAACGTTGTCATAACGTACTTGACAATTTGCCTGACCAATGGCCAGTTTTGGCCTTACCAAAATTGGCGCTGATAATTGACCAAATAACCTGGCTGGCGCCGCGCGAGGAAACGAGGGGAAGATCCATGAGAGCGATTCAACGTGTCCTGCTGGCGTCCACGGCCATGATCGCGGTCGTCGCCGCATCCGGCCTGGCCCAGGCCCAGACCGATCCCTCGGTCCAGCTGGAAGAGATCATCGTCACCTCCACCAAGCGCGCCGAGCGCCTGCAGGACGTGCCGGTCTCGGTGACCGCCCTGACCCAGGACGTGCTGGACCGCAACAACGTCCGCGAACTGGGCGACGTGGTGAAGCTGTCGCCGGCCATCTCGATCGACTACGGCTCGCAGCCGGGCAATTTCAGCATCAAGATGCGCGGCATCGGCACCTTCTCGAACGGTATCGCCGTGGAGTCCGATGTGGCCGTGGTCATCGACGACGTGCCGATCGGCTTCCAGGCCGCCGCCTTCAAGGACCTGATCGACGTCGAGCGCGTGGAAGTGCTGCGCGGCCCGCAGAGCACGCTGTTCGGCAAGAGCGCCATCGCCGGCGTGCTGAACATCGTCACCGCCGCGCCCTCCAGCACGTTCGGCGGCAAGGCCATGCTGCTGACCACCGACGACGGCGAGAAGCGCGCCGGCTTCACCGTCACCGGTCCGGTCAATGATGACGTCCGCATCCGCCTGACGGTCGCCAAGAGCGACTATGACGGCAACCTCAAGAACCTGACCACCGGCAAGAACGTCAATGGCAGCTCGGGCCTGACCGCCACCGCCAAGATCGAGTGGACGCCGACCGAGAACCTCAAGCTCAGCCTGGCGCCGCGCTTCAACCACAACGTCTCCAGCTGTTGCGCCAGCGCGATCACCGAATTGACCCCGGGCCTCAACTATCAGGGCGAGCCGGGCTTCCCGGCGACCACCACCCTGCGCGGCGTCACCATCGGCAAGAACAACCACTTCATCCGCGCCGACGACCGCATCGGCGGCGGCAATTCCGAGGTGTTCGGCGGCACGGCGCGCCTGGACTACGACTTCGGCGAGGGCTCGATCCTGAAGGGCCACACCGTCTCGTCGATCACCTCGCGCGATCGCTGGAAGATGACCGACTTCCAGGACATCGACGGCACCGACGCGCCGTTCCTGCTGGGCTTCCCCGTCGCCAACCCCTCGGGCATCAACAGCGGCGCGGTGATCAACGGCTATTTCCACGCCAAGTCGACGACCCAGGAATTCCGCCTGACCTCGCCGGGGACCGGTCGCCTGCGCTACGTGGCCGGGCTGTGGTACGCCAAGAACGACCTGGACCGCTTCCTCAATCGTGGCCCGGTGCTGCAGCTGGCCCGCTATCTGGCCGAGAGCACCAACGAGAACTACTCGGCCTTCGCCAACGCCACCTTCGACCTGACCGACAAGCTCAGCCTGACCGGCGGCGCGCGGGTGAACCGCCAGAAGATCAGCTACAAGTTCGACAAGACCGTCTTCGCCAGCACCGCGCCGGGGGCCGCGACCTCGCACCTGCTGTTCGGCAAGTCCGACCAGGACGACGCGGTGACCGGCAAGGTCGGGGTCCAGTACAAGTGGACGCCGGACATCATGACCTTCGCCACCTATTCGACCGGCTACAAAGGCCAGGCCTATGACCTGGTCAGCACCTTCGACGCGAAGATCGCGGCGAACATGCCCGTGCCGCCCGAGACGGCCAAGAACTACGAACTGGGCTTCAAGAGCAGCCTGCTGGACCGCCGGATCTATTTCAACGCCACCCTGTTCAACGCCGATTATCACGGCTTCCAGACCTCGGTGACGTCGTTCCTGCCGGACGGCACCTTCCTGACCTTCCTCAACAGCGTGGGTCATCTGCGCACCCGGGGTCTGGAGCTGGACGGCGTGGCGCGGATCACCTCGAACTTCCGCCTGAACGGCGCCTTCGCCTATACCGACGCCACGGTCATCGATTTCCCGAACGGTCCCTGCTATTCGGGTCAACCGACGCTCGCGGGCTCGCCGCTTCCCGTCGGCCAGGTGGGCGCGCCCGGAACCTGCTACACCCAGCTTCAGCCGATCGTGGGCAGCAACCCGCAGACCACCAGCGGACGCCAGCAGAACCTGCACGGCGCGCGCCTCAACAACGTGCCCAGGTACAAGTTCAGCCTCGGCGGCCAGTACGACATCGACCTGCCCGACAACGTGCCGTTCAAAGGCTTCATCGGCGCCACGGTCCGCTGGCAGGACGACATCAACTTCGCGCTCAGCCAGGATCCACGCACGATCCAGAAGGCCTACAGCGTCACCGACCTGACCGTCGGGATCGTCGACCGCGAGGGCAAGTACAAGCTGACCGCCTTCGCCAACAACCTGTTCGACAAGCGCTATGCCCAGGGTCTGGGCAACGGCACGTCGGGCTACAGCAACCCGGCCATCCCGACCGCCCTGGGCAAGACCTGGTTCCCCGGCCGCGACGCCTTCCGCTACTTCGGCGCGCGCCTGGACGTGAACTTCTAGTCCCGCGCCGAGACCATCCCTCCTGTCGGCCGGACTCGTTCGCGGGTCCGGCCGATTTTTTATGTCTCGAGGCGTTGGGGGCGGCTCGCCGCGGGAGCGCTTGTGCTATTGCCGCGCTCTTCCTGGTGACTTCCCGCCCGAACGAGTGCGACCCGCATGTCCGACGCCGCTGACGATCGCGATCCCAACGATCAGCCGACGCCTCCCCCGACCCGCGCCGAGACCGCGCTGGAAGGGCCGATCGTCGACG
>Ga0307515_10025947_pt1 | contig 10108 bp, 7 predicted proteins | sample 17_EM_MG_FD_194513 | JGI IMG/M metagenome (GOLD analysis project Ga0307515, IMG submission 194513) | Populus trichocarpa ectomycorrhiza microbial communities from riparian zone in the Pacific Northwest, United States - 17_EM | ecosystem: Host-associated > Plants > Roots > Unclassified | place...
AATACCCCCCCCCCTGCTTCTCCCCACTTTTTTTTTTTTTTTTTTTTTTTTTTTTTGTGGGTCAGGGAGGCGGCCCTGCCGCCAATTCCAGAAGCGCACCAGCCCGGGGACATGGTCTCCCGGCCCCGAGAGAGGTGTCTTCGTAGAATCGGCGCCCCATCATCTGGCACCACCTGTTCTCTAGAACTCTCCCTACCGTCACCTGCAGGAATCTGGTTTAAGACCCCGTTACCTGTTGGAGGCACCAATACAGCCCCGCTCACATCAATGCAAGAGGGCGAAGTGGTCTCCCGGCACCCAGATGCATATGATTGAGACTCCAAGGCTTCAGAGGCCGGGAGTGTGGGGGTCACTGTCAGTCAGAGGACTGCAGAATACCCACTAAACCTGCAGGGGGCCTCTTGTCCGACATTGGCAAGGTGGCCTCTACCCACGGGTGGGCAGAGACGCCGTACCGGACCACCCTCAAATGGTTTTACGTCCCTCCCTGGGCCCCGTTTTACACCCTATTACAGGCTCCGACTAGGGCTGCTATCTCCACCGTACAGCAGGAGTAGAACCTACTACCAGAGGGTGCGAGAAGGGTCATGGAGACGACATACAGGGGATATAATGTGGTCTCGCATATCAGTGTGTCTACTTATTTGTAGGCCCCGTCTGTGAGCCTGACCTTCGCTGAAGGGGCTCGATCAGGGTCGTCTGCCTCCGCAACCCCTTGCACCTCTGGGCACGGTTGTCGCAGGGCTGTCCGTAGTGTGGCGATACAGAAGGTGGGGATGAATGTAAAATCATCCTCGTGGATCTCCTTCATACGCCATTTCCACAGCATCCAGTAGTAGGTACCTATCAGCCACTCCCTTCTTGGTCTAGAAAGCTTGAGCGCTTTAAGTACCTTTTTCCTTCCCTTGAAGATGGGTAGCGCGGCCTCCTCTATCGCTTGTAGAGCTAGGAGGGGGTACCAGGGGGAGGAACCCCACTCATCTGGGTGTAAAGTTCTGAAGGCAGACTCCGGGGACACCTTTAATAGCGCGTTTTTGAGCTCATCAAAGAGCGGTTGTAGTTTATACCTGGTACAACCAAGCAGGATATGTCCAAGTGACATCTCCTGGCCACAGAGGCACTCCCGCCCCATGTCGGACTTCTTGTTATTAGTACCAAAGTATCTGTGACCTAAGACTAGGGCACCATTCATTTCTTTCCAAAGGACCTCCTTTAGACCTTCGGGCACAGTGATGGACCACACCTTCTTGATGTGGCTCCCGGGGTCTAATACTCTATCAAACAGGGTCCCGATTACCATGGTCCACCTGTCCGAGAACCTCCCGAAATTATTCGTCCCGGTTGGCGCCAGGATTCTGCTGCGCACAACCAAACGCGTCAGGTAATCCAGGGGCTGGTGGCATAGAACTGGGTTTGTGTCCACCCAACCCAGGGGCACCACAAGGGTACTGATATCAAATACTCTCCCTGAGATTTGGCCTTCATTAGCCAGCCTATCTGCTATGTTGTTGTTGATGTCGTTTCCGTGGGCCTTAGCCTTAACGAAGCTAATCCTGCCAGTTCTATCTCTCAACAGGTAAAGTAAGTACTGAAGCAAAGGAGTAGGGGGACCGCGACTCATGTGTCTCGGTGCATCTCCCCACCCATCCCTTTCCATGGCCAACAAGCCGCCCTCTAGGAGGCCCAGAACGAATGTAGAGTCCGTGTGAATTGTTATGTGTGCGTCTCTCCAGGCCATAAGGCATAGGGCGACTGCTGCTACTTCTGCGACATTGTTGGACAGTACGGCGCCTGTCAGCTTGACTTTATCATCGAAGAGGAGGTCTGATGTCCAGGCTCTGCTTCTCTCCACTTTTTTTTTTTTTTTTTTGTGTGGGTCAGGGAGGTGGCTCTGCTGCCAAGTCCAGGAGCGTGTCTTCTTGGGGAGGTGGTCCCCCGGCCCCGAGACAGATGTCTCTGTGGAAATGGCACCCCATCATCCGGCACCGCCTGTTCTCTAGAACTCTCCCTACCATCACCTGCAGGAATCTGGTTTAAGACCCCGTTACCTGTTGGAGGTACCAATACAGCCCCGCTCACACCAGCACAGGAGGGTGAGATGGTCTCCCGGCACCCAGATGTGGTTGGTTGAGGCTCCAAGGCTTCAGAGGCCGGGAGTGTGGGGGTTGCTGACAGCCAGAGGACTGCAGAATACCCACTAAACCTGCAGGGGGCCTCCTGTCCGACATTGGCAAGGTGGCCCCTACCTACAGGCAGGCAGGAGCGCCGTACCGGACCGCCCTCATGTGGTTTAGCGTCCCTCCCTGGGCCCCGTTTTACACCCTTTTACAGGCTCCGACTAGGGCCACTATCCCCACCATACAGCAGGAGTGGAACCTACTACCAGAGGGTGCGAGAAGGGTCAAGGAGACGATTTTAATGTGAGTAAGGGACTATTCGTACACAGCGGGGTACAAAGGTCTGCATTGCTACAGTTAACTACGAGACTGCTAGGGGGTAGCCTACATGATCACAACGTCGTAACCAGATTTAACACCGAAGCGTAAACTACTAACCACTTGAGAAACCCTACATGGTCAAAGCCGTTTCAAAAACTGAGGCCAAACAAAACCTACAGCCAGCTACATGTTACCCCGGAAACAACTTAAGTGAGCAATCGGCTTATTATTCCGAGCTCACTGACGGCAGATTATTCTGTCCTCTCAGGCCGGCAACAACTTACTAGGCTGTCACCGCCACGGCCCGCCCCGGGATTTTATCCCCGGAGTTTCCCGTTCCGAGACAGGCCGGTTCGAATTGCCTATCGGCGAGCCTAAGCGATTGGTCAGATCGCGCGCTCTAGCCGGTTCTAGGCCCGGATCCCCGTCCTGCCTCAGTTACCGTCTCGCCGCAGCTGACCGCCCATCGGGCCAGCCAGGGTCTCAGGCCCGATCCCATGGAGGAACACCTGACGTCTCCACAGACACCCCGGGGGTCACGGGGTGCCAGGGGGTCCCAGTCGTGCACTGGGGCAGGAAACCCGATGAACCTGTCTCGGGCTATGCACTCCGTCGGTGGAGTTGGCTGCGACTAACGTCCCGCGCCTTTACACTAGGGCTCAGCGCACCGACTCTTACGACGGTGAACTGGGGAGCTCAATGACCTGCGCACGGTATACTTATGTGCTCGGCTCGTTTTCAAACCCACCTTTGAGTCTTATTGTCGCTTATCGCTAAAACCAAACTGGTGGCAGGGACCCGACCAGGATGGCGAGGCCCCTGCATCAGCTCAGGAATTCCTCTCAAGCATCCTAGCAGTAGACTAGGATGGACTTACAGCCCGAGGTGTCAACGACCCCCCCGCATGCCTTCGCTGCTGTATCCGCAGCACTACCACAGCGCCGCGGGCCTGGTACCCCCGTTTACCTACAGCTTCCGGCGACCACCTTTAGCCCACTCGCTGAGGTGGCAAGCCCCAGTGCTTGAGAGTGGTTGCCCAGTTGGAACTATGTGGAAGTAGTGGTCGGGTCCAACCTCTGCTTCTCTCCACCTACACTATGCGATGCCACCCACCTCACCGCCTTCCACTCCACCACCCCCTGCAGTCTCGTAGCCGCGTGTATGTAATTTAGACTTCGTATTTAAGCTCGGACTCAATGAGGATTGTACCTCACTCGACGTCTCAATAATAGACGTTTGTTATTGTGCACCCCACCCTGCTCGATCAGAATCCCGATGCCCCCTCGCTCGCTCACTCGCTCGTCTTTGACTGTCGGACTTTGGACCTCAAGACCGGTGGTTCATTCCCCCGCCCTCGTGTGCTAACTCCCACCCGCAGCACTGCAGGGCTAGCCAGCCGGACTGAACCCCCACTTCAGTCAGCCCCTTCGGTGTCGCACCTAGTCAGAGCGTTTACCCCGAGACAGATTGGGCACCCGTTGTGCTTTTGGGCAGTTGCCTGGGAATTAGGTCTGACAAGCCTGTAAGCCATCGTACCCATTTCCCCCCTGTCCTTTCAGAGATTGTATTCCCACCGGCGCGTGTGGATGAGAGGAGACCCTACTTCCGTCGGCGAACAGACTAGCCTCAAGACCCCCCTTATTCCTTTTGGCTTCTGCTTGGAAAATCTCTGTCGGAGATTATCGGAATTACCGATTCCATCACACATTCATTACAAGGATCACTACACTGACAATAATTATGAATACCAGTTGGTCACCATGCTCATATTCAGGCCTTTATTGCTCTTGAGTACTCAGATGTGCTCCTCAGACATGTTACCCCACCCAAGCCACTGCTCTGAATGACACCAAGGAGTTTTTTCTCTCTGCAACAACCAGGTGTCTTACGGCTTCTCTCAGAAGACAAATGGCACAGTGTTGGGATCGTGCAGAGTTTGGGATGGGAGCATTATATTATGAAGTTCATGGTGAGCCTCCTATTAGGGTGCATCAACCAACGAATACCAACTGTTATTGGATACAGCCCCTGAGCCTCACATACTCTTGTTTATGTTGGATATCAGGAATTTTCAGTAAAATCCCTATGTGTCTGCCATGCCCATATTCGAATAGTTATGCCTGATTATTGGAGGCAAAGTGATATAACCTCCGTGTGCTATGCACACTGCTCTATCATGGATATTCCTTTTTACGCAATCTGGAGTATTATGATTCCAATGTCACATGGTGTATCTATAACTACAGATTGTGGTTACCAATGTGATACATGCTTAGGAGCCATTCCCTCATAATCGAAGAGTTTAGGTGACCACAACCGAAGAACTGAGACAAGGGCAATCCAGCCTCCCATCTTGTCCCAAGCCAAGTATTCATGTTTCATCTAGGACTATTTGTGTACCTTAATTTCATCTCAAACATATGATTTTAGCATGCTGGGTACCACATAATTGCACCTTCAAGATACAAGGGTCTGACCTTCAGGATTATGTTGTGCCTGTTTGCTTGCAAATTTCTCCATCCAAGTCTCTCTCTCGTTTCCTTCCAGAATGCATTCAGAGCTAGGGCGTCATCCCTATACTCGTCGGGTTGGCTTCAGAAGACCACTCTGCATTGGGAGATCAAAGCACATAGCTTAGAAGGATCAGATCCATCATACAGATTGGGGTTGTGAGTTTTGATGTGAGATCAGTGCACCTGCTGGTTCTGTGCTGGAGCTGGTGCATTTGCAGGTGGAGGGGCTGCTCTGGCTTGTGGTGTGATTGCAAGGAAGAAGGCAGTCATGGCAGCCTGCAACACCAGGTCCATTCCTTGTGGAAGCTGAGGATTCACAATTGGCGTTTAGGGTGCTGGAGTAGCAGAACTTGTAGAGGCAGGATTAGGGGTGGGATTGGAGCCTTGAGCCTGCTGGTGCAGCAGGGTTTGCCAAGAATTGAGATCTGACATTTTTGAGGAAGGGATTGCAGATAACAAGGAGGATGAAGCAGATGTGATTTTTGCAGATGGAGGTGTTGGAACAGATGGTTGGCAGGTTGTGTTTTTAGACAATGAAGCAACAGTTGACTGTTGTAAGGATTTGGTCTTGCTTCAAGTAAGCCGACCTTCTTGCATGCAATTTGAGAAGTTGACCAGGATCAGAGGTTGACAGCACTCAGTGTAGTCAGAATATACTGTTAGGACTTGAGCACAGAGGGACATCAGCAGGACGGTGGGGAGTGGTAGCAGCAGTAGCAATGGTAGCAGCTAGGTAGCCACTGAGCTGCTATGTAGCTGTATGTTTACTTTCATACAGTAGGTTATAACCCTCTGGTGGTACTAGGGAGCATCTTCCCAGACAGGGGTGGTTCTAGGTAGCTGCTACCTAGAGGGGGGGGGTAGATACCTGCTACCTGGCTACATAGTGCTACCTAGCAGATTCTTGTCCCGCTGATGGACTGGAAGGGTCTTTCCTGAAAGTATCGCTAATGGGGCAGTGGTGTCAACCAGGCAGAAGGGATGTGAGGGATGGTGAGACAGAAATGGGTGGGTGCTTGCCCAGGTTGATATTCTGACTGGAGTACTGCTATCAACTGTACATGCCTTATATACTACAGGATTGTCAAAGTGAAAGTCATAGTGGTACCAGACTACTAGAAATGGCTGTCCATCAAATACAATAAAGTGACAACCAGAAGAATAGGAATGTCAGTCAACAGACTGACAACGAGGTACAGGAGTCAAGCAACAGAGGGCTGAGACCAGCTACAGGATTGAGAAAGGGGAAAGGTATCAAGGGATATGAGACACTTGAGGTGTCTTGAGGTGTCTTGAGGTGCCTTGAGATGTCCTGAGGTCTGGGTTCATTGATGAACTGGCAGGATGGGTGTGAGATCTCCAATTCTTGCCAATGGGATGGAGTGTGGAGGGATCATCAGTGGACATGTGAAATGGGATGGGCTACGAGAATTGTCACCTTGAATAACATTGAGTCTTGCACAGCAAAGGCCTTGAAGCCTATGCTGCCCAAGGCTCCTCATTTTCCATCCCAAGCACCTCCAATCGCATGATCGGGCCAGTCCTTTCAGAACTAATGCCCTTGGTTCTGTGAGTGAGGCCCCAGACCCACCAGCCCAGACTCGCGATGAGCCTGATCAGGCAGAGAATGATGCTACAGAGGTCCCAATGCCACCTTCTCATGAGCATGACAAACGTGTAGATTGACTTGCTCATGAGGAGGACATGGTGTGGTTGTCCAGATTGCCACCAACCCACTTGTCAGTTCCCATTAGATCGTCACCAGCAGTGGACTCAGTCCCTGTATGTAGCCTCTCAGCATAGAAATGGTCAGAGGATGAGGAGTTGCAGAATCTCAAGCCTCCTGGGTGTTGTGGCATACCGTTACCATTGCCCTTGGGCTGGGGCACGGCTCCAGTGCCAAAGGCAGTGGTGTTCTGGGTGGATCTGGTACATTGGGTATGTATTGTCCATTGGGGCCCCATGGGGCATGAATGACATGTTTTCCCTTTGATTTACCAGTGTTTTTTTTTAGACAGACAGTTGTGTAATAAGGATGCTCAGCGAGATAAGACAAATGCTATAATATCAATCACCTGTGTAATAGGGACTACAGATGATTAGACAAACATATTAAGAATATCTATATATTAAAAAAACCCCCCGATTCCACCTGGGTGAACTTTGAACTTTAAATTTTGTAAGCCCTGACTGCTGATTGGCTCCAGCCTCTTGCTTATTTTTTTTCTTCCCACACAGCCTTGGAAAATTTTCTCCATCCTGAACTCCCAACTCAACAACCACCCTCTTGGCCCATAACCACAACAGCAGCAGAAACAACAACAGCAACTTCATTCAATAATAGATGTACGTCTTCTCATTTCCTCTCATCCCTCCCCAATCCCTCATTCCTCTGTGCTCCATGTTGCTAATTTTTTCTTTCTCTCCTGCCACCTTATCACCAGACTTCGGACCTCACATCTACTCACCTATGTGTTATATGTGAGTGTGGGTCTCCTCTTTCCTCTCATTCCTCCCCCCTTCCTCTCATTCCTCCATGCTCTGTGTTGCTGACTTTTTTTTTTCTCTCCTGCCTCTGTATCACCAGACTTTGGGCCTTTCGTCTACTTGCCTACATGTTATATGTGAGTGTAGGTCTTCTCTTTTCCTCTCATCCCTCCCCCATTCCTCTCATTCATCTGTGTTCCATGTTGCTGACTTTTTTTATTATTCTCCTGCCTCCTCCATGCACATCACAACTCGGATTTTATGCTGCTTGCTCACAAGCTACTGTGTGAATTCCAGTCTGTGCACTGTCCTCCGTTCTGCTGCCTCATGACTGCACTGATCCATGCAGCAGCTGCACCATCTGTGTGTGTCTGCTTGCCACAATGGCCTGGCTCACTGCTGCTCTACATCCCATTCCAGTGAGTGCTTGCATGATGTGTTGTAGAGTAGAGACAGAATGTAATTATCTATATATTAAAATGTAAATAATAATCTATTAAATGATAATAAATACCTGTGCCTCTTCAACCTTCACCACAATCGATCTCTTAACTGTGTGACCTTAGCCTCCCTCCCTTTGCATTAGTGTGCTCTCATACACTGTACCTATTGTATCCAACCCCAGAATCCACCCTGACCTTCTACAGAGACTGGCATACCACAGGTGCTGCCACTCCCAAACCTCACGAGCAGTCAGCCTACTGGTAGTCAGCCACACCTATGCTCACTCAGGTCTATCCCTGAGTCAGGATGAGGTTATGCAGCCAGTCACTGAAGGGCAGCCATCTAGGGAGTAGGAGTGACTGCTTCATAAGCCGTCATCTTTGGGAGTGTGCTACCCATCCAGGCCATCAAGTGTGCAATCATAGTAGCCATGGAGAGCTCCCCTGAGTCACCACCACTCATATTCCCTCCATCACCATCCAATGTCAGCCATGCCACCTCACCACCAACTTCCCCACAACTTGCCCAGCAGGTCTCTCGAGCCCGTTTGAGACGAAGACGCTACATTGAGCTTCAGCAATCACCTCCACCTCCTCAGGCAGAGGAATCTGTGCCCCAGAACACTCACCTGCTCCATTTTCATGCTCCAATGCAAACAGCTGCAGACCTTGAACAATCTCAGGATGTAGCTGCAGAAAGGGGTATGACTCCAATGGAGGATGATGACATTTTCGGTGGCCCACCACCTCAGAACCCTCCTTTCATACAAGCCATTACCCCTTCTCCCCCTTCCTTGGCCAATGCACCCACTTCCATTTTGCCTCTGTTCTGCTGCACCACCTGCTGCCCAATTACTGCTACCTGCCCTACCCATTCCAATGTACCCAGTCCCACTACCTCCATTCCAACAGCCCCTTCCTCCCCTTCACCATCACCTTCCACTGCCTCTTCTATTGCCTTTTGAAAATATCCATGTCCAGCCCCCTCCTGTCCCCTGTATTCAAAGCCCTCCCCACAATCCAAACCCACAACCTGAAGGAGCCTCTGGGAATTGGGCAGCCTGCAAGCCATATCAGGAGCAGTGTGCTTTCCAATGGCACCACCTTAAACAAATGGTACTGTGCCCAAACTGTCAGGCTAAGTGGTGGCCTGAAGAGAGAAAAGGGAACTCAACAGCAGCTAGGCCCATCTTCTCTACTTGCTGCAATGGGGGTTGGGTATGTCTTCTTTATCCATTCTTTATTCTATACCTATCACTAACACAGATGTCTGCAGATCAAACTCCCAACTTACCCTGAACCTCCAGAATGTCTCAGGCTTTTGCTCACTGAGGACACAGAGGAAGCAAAGCATTTCCACATTAACATCAGATCCTACAACAATGCTTTTGCTTTCACCTCTTTTGGAGGGAAGATTGATGCCAGCATTAATCGAGGAAATGCTCCTTATGTCTTCAAGGTTGGAGGGCAAGTATATCATCAACATGGGACTCTTCTCCCTGATGATGGACCCCCTCACTATGCACAGCTCTACTTTCATGATGGAGCTGAAGCAACATGACATTGGCAGGGCCTCAACACTTCCTTGAGAGGACCCATTCTCCTTGACTTACATCACATGCTACTTGAGTCCAACCACCTCATTCAGCACTACCTTTCAGCTGAAGAATGGTTTCGTGCTCAGCCTACTGATGTTCAAGAAACTGCCCATGTCCATTTGCATTTTGATGCTGCCAGTGACCACCGTTGCTACAACCTTCCCACAGGGAATGATGAAGTGGCTGTCATCTTACCTGATCCTCAGCATCTCACTCATGCTCAATCTGATACCCATGATGTCATCATTCATTATTGAAACCCTGAAGGAGCTCAACCACAAGATATCTTTCTCCACATTCCTAATGGAAGTCCCCTCTATATTCCACATCAGGGGACCCTAAGAAAAATAGACCTATATCTGGAGTATAGTACTATATCTGATATATAGTAGTATATCTGATATATAGAGCTATATTTGAAGTATAGTATTATATTTGGAGTATAGTATTATATTTGGAGTATAGTACTATATCTGGGGTATAGTACTATATCTGATGTATAGTAAGGTAGGCGGCGTCACAAAGGCGCGAGCACAGCCACAATCCGGACGGGACCTTTACTGCTCGTCGAGGCCGCTCCCTGTAGTTGGAATAAGAACTGGAAAATATGTAGATCTTTATAATAAAAG
>Ga0307515_10025948_pt1 | contig 10108 bp, 4 predicted proteins | sample 17_EM_MG_FD_194513 | JGI IMG/M metagenome (GOLD analysis project Ga0307515, IMG submission 194513) | Populus trichocarpa ectomycorrhiza microbial communities from riparian zone in the Pacific Northwest, United States - 17_EM | ecosystem: Host-associated > Plants > Roots > Unclassified | place...
GGCATAATAAAAAATTGGTATACTGAAACGTTAAAATCCATGTACTCGATTGATGGAAAGTGATTATTGTTTACTAACAACGCAATTTAGAGGCAATTCGGCATCACTCAAGACTCTCGGAGAAAGCAAAGAAGTTGACAAAAAAAAAGTAGAACCAATTTAGAGGTTGATGGAATACTTTCTCATCCAAGAACCATGGAGACCGGTGGAATAATTCCTTGCACAAGAACTAACCAGAGAGGAGATGATCCTGGAAATCAAGAATTACAGAGAGGAGACCCACATTGACGTCCTTTTATGGAGAGAGTCGAAGAAGCTGGTTAAGGAGATGTATGAAGTTCTTCAAAATGAACTTCATACCAATTCAACAGTGGGTTGAAATGTCTTCTCTTTATTTGGATGGCAAGGCAGGGGTGTGGTATGAAGGACTCTTAGGTGGGGGAGTACTTGATTGGATGGGATGAGTTTTTAAAAGTTCTATGTATGCAATTTCAAAAGCTCTATGGATGGGATGAGTACTTCAAAACCAAACAGGATTGATGAAGTCAGTGAATCATATAAGATGATGAACAATTCAAGAAGATTGTGACTAAAAAGTTGATTAACATGAAAAACTAGCCATAATATTTATATGATGAAGAGGTTTTGAGGTATAACAATAGAATTATGATTGGTAGCAGAGGAAATCTGAGAGAGAAGCTAGTAAGTATAACATATGACTCTCAAGTGGGAGGGAATGCAGGTGTACAGAATTCATACAAGAGGCTTAAAGCAATGTTTTTCTAGCCTTGCATGAAAACCTCAGTTAAAGGATTTGTGGAAGATTGTGATGTGTGTAAACAAGCTAAGATGGAAGGAGTACCCTACCCTGGTTTACTGCAGCCGCTACGTATACCAGAAGGTATTTGGAAGAACATAACAATGAACTTTGTGGAAAGATTGCCAGAGTCAATAGGGAAGAATGCTATACTGGTAATTGTTGATAGATTCACAAAATATGAACATTTCCTGGCTGTAACTCATCCTTTTACAGCTCAAGACATTGCTCAGTTATTCTTGGAACATGTATACAACTGATAGAGACAAAGTTTTCACAAGTCTTTTGTGGAAAGAACTATTCAAACTACTAAGAGTGAGGTTATTTATGAGCACATCATTCCATCCTTAAATCAATAGTCAGGTAGAAAAGGTTAACCAGTGCTTAGAAACCTATCTAAGATGTATGACCATGCATAATCCAAACAAGTGGTATAATTGGTTGTCTCAAGCTCAATAGTGGTACAATTCGAGCTATCACTCAGCTATATGGCTATCGACCTCCTACCTTAGAGGTATCTCCGTCTGCACCAACTCCAGTAGCAGCTGTGAATGAAGTTATTCGAAGGAGGGTGAACATGTATAGATGGTTGCAGTCATAATTAGAAAAGGCTAGAAACAGAATGAAGTAAATGGCTGATAAGGGCAGAACTGAAAAGGTGTTTCAAGTTGGTGATTTGGTCTGCTTAAAGCTTCAACCTTATAAGCAGTTGAGTATGGCACTAAGGAAGAATGAGAAGCGGAACCCGAGGTTTTATGGTCCCTATAAGATCATACAAAAGGTTGGAGGGGTAGCCTATAATCTATCCCATGACTGATGAAGAGGGCAGAATCAAATTTAGTCCAATAGCAATCCTAGATCGAAAATTGATGAAGAAAGGTAACAAGACAATAATAATGAGTCTGGTACAGTGGTCAAATATATTCCAAGAGGAGCCATAGGAAGAGCTGGAAGAATTGGCAAAACGATTTCCAGAATTCAATATAGATTCTTGAGGATAAGAAACTATTGAAGATAAAAGTATTGTTATGATCAGCTTACATCATCAATGAAGTATTTGATTTGTGATAAATAAAGGGATAAGCATGTGAATAATAAGGAGAATAAAGGGTGGAAAGCAACTGCAGAGAAGTATACACGTGAGGATGATAGTTAGTATAGTTGCTGTGGTTAAGTCAATTAGAATCTTGGTGTATATAAGCTGTTGTAAAGAATGGAAGGCAAGTATTTGAATGATAAAACATCTCTTCTTCTTCTTCTTCTGAATTTCTTCTCTAAAATTGCTTGTTTGTTAAGGCATAGCCTTAACATGTCCATGTATCAAAATGAACAGAATTAAAACTTAGTATACCATAGTGTAACTTTCCCCAAACCAACCCCATTAGAAACTAGTGTTACTCATATTACCGCAACCATCCAAAATCAAATATAAGCATCATAATCCCAAGCAAGCAATTGGGACAACACAGGCCAGCCCAGATTGATCACCTTCTCAGTTAGGTAAGTTCGTTGCACGAACAGAAGTCCCTTTTTATCTCCCTCATTTTCCTTTTCTTAATCTTTTAAACTAGTTTCTGTTTGTTTACCGACAAAATGCCAAGAGAAAAAGAAAGAAAGGAAAACAAACTTTAATCTCAAAGTTTGAAACTTTCACGGTATCCCTTCTCAATCACGCAACTTAATCCATGTGGGTCATTTTCACTGTATTACGTAACTTCATCCATGTGGGTCACTTGAGCTGTTTCTTTTCCCTTGAAATGTTGTACCGTTTTTGTTCTGTCTTCTTTCTTCCATTTTCTCAGAAACCAAGCAAGGGGGTTTAGTTGAAAGTGAAACTCACCCTTTATTGACTGAACAGAAATGGGGGTGTCTGGCCTGTTGTGGGCTGTGAGGGCGCTTGTTCTTCTTCAATTTGTTACTGGGATTCTTGGTTGGGGAAAGGAAGGTCATTATGCTACTTGCAAAATTGCAGAGGTGAGATTTGGTCTTTATCCTTCATAATTTTGGACTTTTTAAGTTGTCAATTTTGTATTTGGCTCTCAGTGATCAGAATTTGATCTTTGTTGGGTTCACTTAATTTGCTTGCTATGCTTGTAGGTCTGCTTAGGTAGTTTTCTTTTTATCATTTTGGATGTGGGGTGATTGACTGATTGAGAATTTGAATTATAGCTGTTAAGAAAATGAAAACGTTTGGTTTAACTAACTGTTGGTATTGCTTTCATCGAATATTCCAATTCTTCTTGGACTTTTAGACTAGCCTTGATTGCATACATGCTCCTGTTTAGGAGTCGTTTTTTTGGTAATTTAATCCACCCGTCCTAGACAACTTTAATTGAGATTTAATTCAACTGAACTTTGAGTTTTGAGATTATGGAAAAATCTCCAGTACTACTAGTATACCTGAACTTGTTGATACATTTTAGCATTTGCTGGTCGCATATTGTGGGACCACAAATACTTAAATCTAAACGAGAGATATGTGGACAACAATAATGATCAAGGTTTTGTGAGTTTTTTTAGGGTATCTTTGTTAATGATTAGGTGATAATGACTGAATGAGTGATTTTACCCACCCAATAGTAAAATCCTGCAAATAAAGCAAAACGGGCTCCCATAGAAAGTACATAATGGGAATGTGCAACCGCATAGTAAGTACCATGTAGAGCAATGTCTAGCCCAGAATCTGCCCGGAATATTGCAATTGTTAATCCTATCTGATGAAGCACTTTTGATTCTTTAGGGGTATCTAACTGCAGAAGCTCTAGCTGCAGTGAAGGAATTGCTTCCAGAGTCTGCTGAAGGTGATCTTGCAAATGTTTGTTCTTGGCCTGATGAGATCCGATTCCACTATCACTGGAGTAGTGCTTTACACTATGTTGATACGCCAGATTTCAGGTGTAACTATGAATACTTTAGTAAGTTCGGCTTGCCCCTTCTATTCTTTGGTTCAGCTAAATATTGTTTGCACTATTATGTAAATTCAATGGTAGTTTTTTTGTTGAGTTGCATTCATGACTTTCCACTTTGCTGGGGTATAGAGACAAATATTAGCCCTTTTAATGTTCTCCAGCTTTCTTTCAGGGGATTGTCTTGACTCTTCTGGACGTAAAGATAGATGTGTTACTGGAGCAATTTATAACTACACGAACCAACTTTTATCGTTATATCAGAATTCCAATTCAGAGTCAAACTGTAAGCAAGCATTATATCATTGAATTTGGCACATGCAAGTGCTATATATCATGACATTTCCTTTTGCAAAGTATGATATGCAGACTATTCCTATGTTGGTTGTGCAGACAATTTGACGGAGGCACTTATGTTTTTATCACATTTTATTGGAGATGTACACCAGGTCTGCTCCTGTTGCCTATTGCTAAGACTTCACAACTTTAATACAGCACATAGGGTGCTAAATCTTAATTAGCATGGTAACTGGGTTGTTCTGCATATATAATTAGAAATCTTAAATTCTTTCTCTGGAATTGCTTCTATGGACATGCAACACTGAAGAACTAAAAGGAAACCTTGGAAAAGAAACCTGTCATCATTGAACAGGAAGTATTTGTTTCTGAAGGCTTTCTTTTTAGTACATAACTGGACAATGCCTTATTTGGGTCTCTACTCCTTTGGAGTGCTTTTGTGATATTAGTAAATACTTTATTTGTTGTGGTTTATATGTGATGATGTTTAGTAATGCTCATCTATTGGCTGCAGAGCCATTAAACTTGACTCACTTGTCTACTGACCTGATTTCAGAACTTGTTTTGTGATGACAGCCCCTGCATGTAGGTTTCCTTGGAGATTTGGGAGGAAACACAATACAAGTCCATTGGTACCGTAGGAAGTCAAACCTGCACCATGTAAGCTTTTCTGTAGTGTGTTAATCTACACACGTGGAGGATGATTCCCTTATAAACAAAGAGAATGTTTGGAGACAGTTAATGTGCATGGAATGGATTTGGATCCTCTCATGTTCTTGAGAACATGATGAATCGTGTTTAAATTCAAATCAATAATTATATTTTAGCTTAAATTCAAGTACCTTGCTAATTATATATCTGAAAACTATGTAAAAGATCAAGTTTAAAAACGATTCATCATGTTCTCAAGAATTCGAGAGTATCCAAGTTGGTCTGTCAACAAGCAATATATAGCAATGCAGTCAAGGCAACTGATTTCTTTTGATCTAAATAGAAAAGCATCGTGGACTTTAATGACCATCAAATTACTTTGACATGACCTTTTATGCTCATTTTGTTCTCTTCACCAACCTGTGGGTCAATATGGTTTCCAAATAATGGTCATCGTTTATATGTTTCTGGAACAACAAATGCTCTTTCCCATGTGTTTTTGGATGTCATTAGCATTATATAGTCTCCTATATCAGTTTCAATATTGTTACTCTCTCTCTCTCAGGTATGGGACAACATGATTATTGAATCAGCCTTGAAGACATTCTACAGTTCAGATCTTGCGACCATGATACGGGCCATTCAGAATAATATAACAGTATACTTTTCCTTCTAACCTATTTCTCTGATTTATAATTGGAAAATAGCATGTACATTGGTATCAGTAGTGTTGAAGGACAGTACTCGATATATCTGCTTCTTTTATTGTTCTGAATTGTTCTATAAAAATCACATGAAAGTTATAACTTGGGGATATGAATTTGTTGCTTCACAAATTTTTAGTTTGTGTGAGTGCATGCTCCTGGATTTTGCTTTTGCTTTATTTATTTGCCATTTTTTTTAGTGAGAAGCTTTTTTTGATTGCTTTATTTCATTGTTGATAGGAAAATTGGTCCAATCAACAACCACTATGGGAGCATTGTGCACACAACCACACAGTCTGTCCAAACCCGTAAGTATATTCCTTTTTCCTTGCATGCTTCATCTGCGTAATGGCAGACATGTAATAGTGCAATCAACCATGCACTGAAAGAGCTATTTTCGGAATGGTGAAAGCTTTACTCGTTTGAAACTGCTGAAACACATAAGCATGTCAATTCTCCCATACAGAGTTAGACTTGATTGCTCGAGATGCAAGTTTTTCATTGCATTCGGGGAATAAATTCACTTCATCCATCAGTTGCAAGGAGTTGGTAACTAATGGCTTGATCCTTTTCCCTTCAAATTGTGCAGCTATGCTTCTGAAAGCATTAGTTTGGCATGCAAGTTTGCATACAAGAATGCCTCGCCTGGAAGCACTCTGGAAGGTATTCTCTTCAATCAAACAATCAATAAATTTTAGATTCTTGTTACAGAAGCTAGATCAGGGTAGCCTTGCATATGATTAAAATGTGACACATGTAAAGCTTATACTCATGAGTCTTGCCTGCTTCCTACTGGTGCAAAGCGTGCCCTGCAGGTTGTTGATATTGGTTTTATTTTATTCCAAGTAAGGGGGGAAATGCCATTTTTGTTATCACAACTAACCTTGAAAATGCTATATATTTGTGTTTTTTTTACGTGTCATTTTATCCCATGAATCATTTTATCTCTATGCTCAAAGCCGCAAAATCGGACCTTCCAATATTTGATTGGACAATGCAAAGGTCTTTGTAGTCAACACAATATCGTATGGACGTTTGGACCATGCTTCTCATGTATTTAACCATGCACATGCCCAGTTCAATCCAGCATGTTATGCATGTGGACTGCGGCAAACTCAATCCAGCAAGTTTTTTAACAAATAGACTGTTTTCTCACGTCATAAACTACCTGAATTTCAGCCGCACTCTGTTAAGAATAGTTTTTAATCCTTGATCTTTTGCGCTGCAGATGATTACTTTCTTTCCCGGCTGCCCGTTGTGGAAAAGAGACTAGCCCAAGGGGGCATTCGGTTAGCTGCCACCCTGAACCGCATTTTTGCTTCTTACGTGAAAATTGCTCAAGCATGAAGATAAAGAGAGAAAGAAGCATCTTCAGTTGCTTACACAGAGCGGGGACCACCGCTCCAATTTATATATAGCACGAACTTACCTTATGCGTAATACTTTACTCATTGTCAGCTCTGTTAAGCAAGCTCCGAACTAATCTTTTAAACCAATTCTTGATTTCATTCCTGTTATGCGGTACGCATTGTCTTGGATATTCCCGAATATGCCCTTCTTGCACATGGAAAATGTCAACTTGAAGGGTACTCAAGAGTGGAATTTAATGCTTGTACTCAATAAGAACCCTTCTTTCTTTATTGTGTAAATGTAACCGAACCTTTTCTAAGCTTTTTATATATGTATCCAAAACTCAAATTAGTGGCTCATTTCGTTTCTCATGTTTTGTGATATTGGAGGAAGAAAACATCAAGCAGTTCAAGCTGAGAAAAAAATAAAGATATGGATAGGATTAGAGGTTTGCTGAGATTGTGTGCTCTTGCATTTATATTTTTTGCGGGTTTAGCTTCCATTTCATTGCCAGGAGCTCTGGGATGGAGCAAGGAGGGTCATATAATAACTTGTCGGATTGCACAGGTAATATATCGTATCCTTTCTTCTAGGAAGTAGGTCCGAAGGTCTTAGGTGTGAAATGTGTTTAAAATTCTATCAAAAATCAAGGAAGATAAATCATCATTAGAGGCGAATATTTATCATCATGAGATAACAACCAATAAATTGAATTTGTTACTATAATTCTTACAAGTTCTCTACCCTTTCCCGTGTGTTAATTCAAACCATTTTCTGGATATCAACAGTCTGTTTATTTGTGATTTTGGTCCTCTTCCACCTTGAACACAGAACAATGGATCCAATGAAGGCCTGTGAGCCGGAATTATAGGGACTTAACCAGTTAGATTGGCTGGCATCTGGGAGCTGTGCATCATACGCCTAAATGCTAGCTTGCTCAAGCAACAAACCCGTGAAATCATGATTGCAGTCCTGAAATTTGCTTCCCCCATTTACTAGTTAATTCTTAGTTTTAAATTGTGTTTGTTAGTGACCTAAATATGGCCTTTCTTGCCTGAAATAAAACCGTAAGGTATTTACAAATGTCTTTCAGCTCACACAATACCCGTTTAAGAAAGGTACATCAAAGTATGAAAAATCAAAAAAATGTTACATGATGGATAAGCGAGCTTACTTTGCCTTAAAGAAATGGTCAGGAGATGCGTTTTTATTTTGCAACAAGACTATGAGTCCTCTTGTTTACTCACAGCTGAACTTTCATGACTAAAAGTCACCTTTCAATTAGCAGAATCTTTTAGGGCCTGAGGCAGCACATGCTGTAGAAAACTTGTTGCCCCACAACCTCAATGGCGACTTATCGGCACTCTGCATATGGCCTGACCAAATCCGTCATTGGTATAGATACAGGTGGACTAGCCCACTTCACTTCATTGACACACCAGACAAAGCCTGCACATTTGATTATTCGAGTAAGCTATTTTGTACCTCATAATTATCACTATTATTTTCAGTCGTTAGTATACTGTTGTAACTAATTTGTTACTTTGTGTTAGGGGATTGTGTGAAAGATGCTTGTGTTGATGGTGCCATCCAAAATTTTACCTCTCAGCTTTTGCACTATAGGGACGGCACTGCAGATCGTCGATGTAAGGAATTCCACATTCCAGGATTATGATTTTACTGTTGGAGTCCTGAGATTTACATGGTTTTATTAACTTTGCAGATAATTTGACAGAAGCCTTGTTATTCTTGTCCCACTTCATGGGAGATATTCATCAGGTATATATATATAGACAGTTCCGGTGCTGCACGTCTTATCTTTCTTTTATCATAATTCAATGAGTTTCTTCTTGTTTTTACAGCCAATGCATGTTGGATTCACTAGTGATGAAGGAGGAAACACCGTTGAACTGCGATGGTTCAGGCACAAATCTAATCTTCACCATGTGAGTACCATCAATGACCATCCTTGTAGCCTCAGCTTATGCTGTGTATTGCAGTGGCAGTTTTCCTGTACAAATAATATTGCAGGGGCAGTGTCCTTTTTCTTTTTCCTTCTTCTTATGAATGAATGAAGTTGAATTTGCTTATCTAGGTATGGGACAGGGAGATTATTCTTACAGCTCTAAAAGATTTCTATGACAATGACATGGTTCTCTTGCAAGAAGCCATAGAGGGGAACTTCACTGATGTAAGACCAATTAGCCTATTCACTTCACCTTCATGTATACATTAAACATCTGGTTCTCTTCAACTAACTGTTATATATTGCTGCCATGTTACACAGGGAATATGGTTTGACGATGTAGCATCATGGAAAGATTGTGATGATCTCCTTTCATGTCCAGACAAGTGAGTTCTCTAATTCTAGACATCTACATGTTTCTTTCAAAACACAACATGTAAATAACTGGGATTTCTCATTAGGTTACGTAGTTAGATTTGTTAATCATGCTTGCCTTTTACGTGTGTAGGTATGCCACAGAGAGCATAAACATGGCTTGCAAATGGGGTTACAAAGGCGTCAAGGAAAGTGTAACTCTAGCAGGTACGTACGTACATATCACCTAAAGACAACATTGCACACTAATGTCAATCTGATAAAATCCAAAATATTCAGATTTAAAGAGTGTGGTTGAAGTTTAACACTTGAAAATATGTTGCATGATCATAGATGATTACTTCGATTCGAGGATGCCAATTGTCATGAAACGCATTGCTCAAGGTGGAGTTCGTTTAGCCATGTTCTTGAATCGGATTTTTGGGGATCCCGAAGAAGGGTTTGCATCGCCAACATAAAAAAAAAAACCCTACTAACCAGCACAGGACTTGGAAACTTTGACTGTAGTATTTGTTGTTACTGTAACTAATGTCTCTACAAGCCTCATATGTATGATCCTGGTCTTAATTTATAAGGTTGTTAATTAGGCTGCTATGGTTTAACTCTGCTGTATAAAAGCCACAGCCACATTTACTGTCATTTTGTAATTCGTGATAAAGTTAGTGAAAACTGTTCTCTTCTCAGGTTCTTCTCAATTTCCTTTCCCTTTTCCTTGCTGGTACACTGCATAATCTTAAAACTCAAGGTTCATTCATTGCTTTTCCTAAATTCCTTCAAGATTCCAGGCCAAAAACAAGATTTTACTACGTTGTTTTACCAATCAAATGTTCTGTTCATTGTATAACTTGATGGTCATGATCAAGTATTGAGACGTCATTAATTAGTTACAACTCTGACCCCAAATCTATTATTTTGTTACCCCGATCTGGTCACCCTTGCAAGCAGAGTAGACTGCTGTTGTTGTGATTAGTGACTGGGCCTTTTCGTTCAATTAGTTCGATATCACCCATTATAACCCATTATAGCTCATGTGACACGTTTG
>Ga0307515_10025949_pt1 | contig 10108 bp, 4 predicted proteins | sample 17_EM_MG_FD_194513 | JGI IMG/M metagenome (GOLD analysis project Ga0307515, IMG submission 194513) | Populus trichocarpa ectomycorrhiza microbial communities from riparian zone in the Pacific Northwest, United States - 17_EM | ecosystem: Host-associated > Plants > Roots > Unclassified | place...
ATGAAAAATTATTAGGAAGGCAACAAATGAATATTCAGTTGCAAAAAACAACCCAAAAAAAGAATTGATTTGGTTAAGAATCTTATAAGAAAAGTAGACAATATTATCATTAATTACAAGCCCATCAGAAATTTAATTAAAAACCCATCAAAAAGCCCATTAAAAACCCATTACAAACAGCCCAAAATATATTATAGGTTTTCTCGGTTTTTTAACATTAAAAACCGAACCGAAACTAGTCGGTTTGACTCGGTTTCGGTTGCATTTTTTTTTTAAAAAAATTCGGTTTGGTTGGTTTTTATAGGTAAAAACCGAACCGAACCGAAAATGATCACCCCTAAGCATCAGTATGGTTCCTTCGATATATACTTTTGTGTTTTTTCTACTTTTGAGTTAGGTGAGTGAATAATATTTTGTATGCATGAGGAATATTTTAGATATTTGGAATATTAATATGAAATGGATCATGTTTTTTGATAATACGTATTTTGCTTATTATCTATTGTTTATGATAAATCATGATCACTTATTAAAATTGATTTATTGATAAGAGATATTATGTACATCTGAATTGATAGCTTCTCATTCAATTGATTGTATGAGTTGAGACTTTAAAAAATGATTATATTTTGTTTGATTATGATCTTATGGTATGCCAGTAAGAATATTTATGCTAACATGATAATGTTAGCCTTTATGCATATTGTAGTTTTGAATCGTAGTTGGTTGGGGGAGTCACCAACTTGTGGTGACTGATCATCTCACAATCTAGAGCATTATTTTCACTACATATTGATTTTCTAACAAGTCTTACCTCATGATATTTCTTGTTATGGTCTCCTTATGAAACTCACTTGTAAAAGCCTAAAGCCAAACTTGTATATATATTTTTTTATTATTGTATTACTTTATAGGTGTATATTGAGTGTTACTTACTCTCATTATTTATCCTTTTCAGGCTTCTAACTTTGTTAAGAGGTCGCTTTTATTGGACTTCTAGAACTTGCTCTTTTGATTGTAATTGATATTATTTTGTCATATCTAGTTAGTAATCCACATTTACTAAATGATATTAAAGATTGTATTAAGATAAATAATTTATATTATAGAATTAATTATGATATCAAATGCTACATAGAACTATGATTGAATTCAAAGAAAAAGTTTAGGCTCGCATAGATAAGTAACCCAGATGGGGAACTTGTCTATGTGCTAGTCATGGATCAGGGGATCAAATCATGACAAAAATAGTAGTCATGGAACATGAAACCTTGCCACCTTTTCCCACTATTTTTAAGCTTCAAACTAATCCATACTAGTTTAGAGGCAATGTTCATCAAATTGTTAAATTGCTCAAACCCAATGACTTAAAGTTGTACAGGTTCTTCCCCTTCAACTATTTCTTCCTGACCCTGCCACTAAAATGACATCTATAATTATTTGTAATTAGATACAATGTTGCTTAACATGGCCAACCATTGAATGCCTAATACCATATCATAATTGTTCAATTTAAAACTAAATATCTTAACCATAAAATTTGCTCCTTGCATCTTTCATTTGAAATCTCTACACATGACTAAGCAAATCATAGTTCCCTCATTGATAATTTCCACTATTAAGGGTTTAATGCATGTGAAGTTGCATTTAACTAATTGGCCACTTTTGAGTTAGTGAAATTATAGGTCCTAGTAGATTTTATAATAATGAATAGTGAATATTTATCCACCTTTCTAATTACTCTAAAAGTATGAAATCCATTGATACCCTCCAATGTATTAATGGATATATGAGGAGTAATAGTTTCATAATTGAAATTACTGTCTCATTTATCTTTTTCCTCCATGTCATTATCATCTTCTACAATATACAAAGAATAAAGTTTTTTATTTTTGCATCTATAACCTGGAACAAACTTCTCCTCACACCAAAAAAACAACCTCATAGATCTTCTCTCATCTAACTTTATGTTTCTTAATGACTTGGTTGGTTTTAGGATTGGTTTATTGGGAAAATTTTGAGTAAGTGTAACTAACAAACTAGGCTGAAGTGACTTTAAGGTATTAATAGTGAGAGAGGATGTGTTTCTATTAGAGATTAGGTGTTGGCTAAATTTGGGCTAAGTAGTTTAGGTCATGGTATGTGTGGAATGTTTAAGGTTGCTATGATGGTTTATTTGATAGGATATGATATTCTCCAGTAGACTAGCTAAATTATAGGCTTGCTTTAATGTCTTTGGTTCAAATAATTTAACTAGGTGCTTAATCTTTACCTCCATACCACTCATAAAGAACACCAAAGTTTGTTTCTTACTAATTCCTTGTTCTATAAAATATCAAAATCGTAGATATCAACCTCTAAGCTTCCATTTTATTTAAGATCTTTTAACTCTTCTAAAGGATCCTTTTACCCCCCTAAACATATAATATAAAGCATCCACGTACTTACCTTATGTAATCTCTTGACCTCCTAAACTCCTCATGAGATTTTGATGCCAATAAAAAGCCATACCATCTAAATAATAAAAAAGTTAATTCAAGTTTCTTATAGTTATATATCTCCTCTATATAAGTATTGATTGCATTTATAAAGTTATTTATGTGCATTATCACCATCAAAGCATGAGAAGTTTTTTATAAGCTTATGTATCTTATAGGAATGATGCCCCCTTCACATGTTTAGCAGGTTTTTTTGAAGCCGAACCCCCATTAAAAAAGTCTTGAGTCGGGTGTGTTTGAAAGTGTGGCAGCGGTTGTTTTAATTTTAAAGTGTTTTTCATTCCAAAACACATCAAAATAATATTTTTTTTATTTTTTAAAAATTATTTTTGACATCAGCAAATCAAAATGATCTGAAAATATCAAAAAAATATTAATTTGAAGCAAAAATAAAAATTTAAATTTTTTCAAAAACACTTTCAAAACGCAATGTAAAACATGACATCATGAGTAGTTAGTGGCTTCTGCAAAATCAAACCTTGTTGAAACGAGAGCCCACTAATAAGGTCCTTCAATTCTCCTATTCTGGCTTCATAGTTAGCTTGAGCATTTTCTAGTTTCTGCTTATGTACCTCCAGTAACGTTATCACTTGCTCATATTTTTGTGTTTGCTATTTGTTAATGGAGTTAAGGGAATTCTCCAGTCTTCGGAGATATCAAGACCTTATGTCAATTTGCCATACTTAGTGTTCAAAGATTCGAGGCTCTGACACCCCTTAGAGCAAGTGAGATCTCAATGGAGCCAATACTAACAGTCTACATGAATTAATGGAATAAGCAAAGCAGTTTGAGATACGAGAGAGAGAGAGAGAGAGATCCAATCAAATCATCAATCACTAATCATCTTCTCATTGTCCTTCTCATTCGGTTACATGTTCATATAAAGGAACTGTTATAAAATGCATTACCAACTCTCTCAGTCACGCCACCCATGGAAGGAAAACTAATAAGTGGAAACGAAACTAAATAAAACGGTGCGTATAATAAAAGATAAAACTGCACTCGAATGGTTTCAACATTCGAATGCAATTCACTTTCTTTTCTCCTTCAAAATTTTCCCCTCTCGGCCTGTTATTTTTTTTATGGCAGGAAAGAAATCAAAATAATACAATTTTTTAAAACGAAATTAGAAGATTTTGTTGTATGACTCGAGATAAAAAAAGATTAAAATTTATTAAAAAAACTTGAGTTAAACTCGGTAAATTTGCTAAATTCATAACTTAAGATATGATATTATGATAACTTTATAGAAAAAAAAGATAAAAAAAATCAAAAAATACTAATTTCCAAAAAGAATTAAAAAACAAAATTTCTTCAGGTATTGCCTCAAATTAAATGCTAGAGGATAAAATCAATAATTTAATTTAATTAAAAAACAAAATTCATTTTAAAGAATTTAACAAAGACAAAAAAAAAAAAAAAAACCAAGGTAGCCTTTGTTATTTTAAAAAGAAAGATAAATCTTATAGAAAAAGAGTAAAGAAAAATGTTAGAGAATGAAATATGAAAAAAAAAATAAAAAAAATAAAACAAGTGAATCTTGTAAACCCGAGTTAAATTCTCAGATCTAGAATCCATTAAATTCTTGGCGCGGGTTCAATTTAGAAGCTCAACACCTAAAAAATCAAATGTTGAAAGTTGAAATCAATCAATTCAATCTAAAAATAAAATACCTTCAGAAAAGCTAAATTTAACGAAGATAAAAACAAAAAAAAAATCAAGGCAACTCGTGTTTTTTCAAAACAACTAAAAAATACCATAGAAAGTGAATTAAAAAATATCAAAATGTCGGAGGATGGGAAACAAAGGAAAAGAAACCTATGTCAACTTTGTAAACTAAGTTTAATCTTTTAAACCCACAAATTGTTAAATTTAGACCTAAATTTAACTAAAAAGCTAAATACGTGACTACTTAAATGTTGAATGATGAAATAATAATAAAAACAATCAATCTAAAAAAAATTTACAAGGTCAAAAAAATACAATAATAAAAAAAGGAATAGATTTGACAGGAAAAAAACTAAAAAATGTTGAAATTGCAAAAACCATCTAAATTAAAAAAAAAGGTAATTAAAGGATTAAGAATCAAATCTAATAGATGAAAATATTGATTTAGGATGAAATTGAAAACAATTCTTAATTTAATAAACTATTCTAAATTAAAAAAATTGCAATAAAGAGAACAATGACGAAATTGATAAAACCCTTTAATTTCATGAAGTATTCTAAATTTTAAAAATTATAATAAAGAGAATAGGGATGAAATCTTAATTGTAACAAATTTTAGGGTCTAATTTGATTTTTTTAAATTTCAACACGAAAATTGAGAAGAAAAGAGGGAAAAAAACAAAAGACTATACGCGCCACACCGGCCACCATAATGCTACATGTGTTGCTAATTCGTAAAGGTGATGCCGGGATGCTTCGAAAGCCACTCTAGAATCATGGTTTTGGTTCACCAGAAGGCACCACACATGTTGTCCGAAGACAACTGACACTGTTCACCCGAATGTTTTTTTAATTTTTTTATTTATTAAATCACCCTATTGATTCAATTATATTATATATATATATATATATATATATATATATATATATGATAGATGATAGATGATAGAAGAGCCCTTAAATAATAATTTAAGACAATTTTTTTCATTTTTTAAAGATAATTAAATAATTTACTTGCTTTAAAATCAAAATAAAGACTAAAAAGTCCCTAAATCCAAGTGATTTTTGTATTTTTGTTTTTTCCAAGATAATAAAGTAATTATATTGTTAAAAGAAAACACAAAAATATTGTTTAGTTCATAGTTTTGAAACCAGGCCCGGCAGGTCGACCCGGGACCTGGCCAACCCGAGGTTGAAACCGGGCCGGATTTAAAAAAAATAAAGGAAGTCAAAATCCAGGGTGACCAGGCTAACCCGACAAGATCTGATAAAAAATTCAGTTACAATTTGTTAGTTTTTGTTTATTTTACTAAAATAATATTATTTTAATTTTTTTAAAAAATCAGAATTCACCCGAGCTTTCGACCAGCTCGACCACTGGGTTTTAAAACTGTCGTATAGCTACTTCCTTTGTAATGACTAATGTATTCTATTAAAAATTTCATCATAACCAGAGCCACAAGTCATCCTACTTTATCCACCGAAAGGTAAAATTAGCCTTTTAAAAGGTTGATGCCTTTCAGAATCGAGTAATTTCATCTCTATTGTTTCCAAAACTTTTAAAGCATTTCTTCCTTATCATTAATAGTTACCTAACAGAAAATATGGCTGAGGAGATTTTGAAGAGGGTTGGTTCACTTGCTGCAGCTCGTGCAGCTCAGGGGATCAATATTGCATGGGGATTTAAGGGAGAGCTGGAAAAGCTGATGTCGAAATTGATCATGATTCAAGCAGTGCTACAAGTTGCTGAAGAAAGACAAATTATGGATGATATGTGGAGGTTTTGGTTGGATAGGGTTCGAAACACAGCTTACCAAGCTGAAGATGTGCTGGATGAGCTTGGTTATGAGATTATTCAACGGCAGCTAGAGACTCAAGACAGTATGAAAGGGAAGGTATGTAGCTTCTTCTCTCTCTCCAACCCAATAGCATTTGGTCTGAGGTTGACCCAAGAACTTCAAAAGATCAATGAGTCCTTTGATGAGCTTCATGATGAGCTTCAAGAAGGAGCAGCTTCGCTTTGGCATGAATTTCTATCTGCAGATACAACTCCTCAACCTAGACGCCACTCAATGACAGACTCTTTCTTTTTCCTCTCATCAGAAGTTGTCGAAGGAAGGGGTGATGATGTCTCTAAAATTATTAACTTGTTGATTAGTTCTTGCAGCCAACGAGTTCTTTCTGTCATTCCTATAGTGGGAATGGCCGGGCTCGGAAAGACTACTGTAGCAAAAATGGTGCACCGAGAAGTTATAGACAGAAAACTTTTTGATGTAACATTTTGGATTTGTGTTTCTGATAGTTTTGACGATGAAAGGATTTTACGAGAAATGCTGCTAACTCTTGACAAAAACACTCATGGGATAACTGGAATGGATGCAATAATGACACATCTTCGAGAAGAGTTAGAGACTAAAACATTTCTTCTCATACTTGATGATGTGTGGAACGAAGAACATTGGAAGTGGGAGATTTTAAGGGATTATCTATTAAAAATTAGTGGTAATAATAGGAATGTTGTTGTTGTTACTACTCGTAGTAGACTAACAGCATCAATAATGGAGAGTGATCAGACTGCATGTAGTCATGAGCTGAAACAACTGTCAAATAATGAATGTTGGTCAATTATTAGGGAAATAGTGTCTAGAAAAGGAGAGTCGATTCCTTCAGAATTGGAGGCTATCGGAATAGATATTGCAAAAAAGTGTGGGGGGGTGCCAGTAGTTGCTAAAGTTTTAGGGAGTATGTTGGTTTTTGAAAAGGACAAGGATAAATGGAGTTCAATAAGAGACAGTGATGCTATTGAGATGTCACACTATGATCAAGTTTTACAAATATTGAAATTAAGTTTCGATCATTTGCCTTCTACTTCTCTGCAACGCTGTTTTTCTTATTGTTCTATTTTTCCTAAAGATTTTGAGATTGAAAAGGAGAAACTGATTCAGCTTTGGATGGCTGAAGGGTTGCTTGGGCCATCTGATGGAGAGATGGAAGATATAGGTGATAGAAACTTTAATGACCTGCTTGCACGTTCGTTTTTCCAAGATTTCCAAACGGATGAGCTTGGGAATGTAATCTGTTGCAAGATGCCCAATCTTGTGCACGATCTAGCTTTGATGGTGACAAAATCGGAGACAGTGATTCAGAAGCCTGGCTCAGCTATAGACGGTAGATTTATCAGACATCTAAATCTCATTTCTTCTGATGAGAGAAATGAATCAGCATTTTTAATGTATGGTGGTAGAAAATTGCGTACATTATTCTCAAGATTCCTTAACAAGTCTTGGGAATTTAGAGGTTTGCGAAGTCTGACCTTGAATGATGCTCGTATGACAGAGTTGCCAGATTCAATTTGCAGGCTGAAGCATTTGAGGTATCTCGACGTTTCACGAACAGATATCAAAGCGCTTCCAAAATCCATCACGAAGCTCTATCATTTGCAAACCTTAAGATTCAGCGACTGCCGATCTCTCATAAAGCTTCCCAACAAAATGGAATATTTGGTGAGCTTGAGACATATTGACTTTAGTCATACGCCAGCTGATGTTGGATGCTTAACTGGTCTTCGATCACTGCCATTCTTTGAAGTGGGTCAGGATAAGGGCCACAAAATTGAAGAGCTGGGATGCTTGAGGGAACTAAGAGGGAAGTTGAAAATAGTCAATCTGGAGCATGTAAGAGACAAAGAAGAAGCCAAGGAAGCAAACCTGTCTGTAAAAGCAAAGATTAACACATTGGTATTGGTATGGAGTTCAGAAAGAGAAAGCAGCAGCTCCAGCATCAATTACAAGGATGTGTTGGAAGGCCTCCAGCCTCACCCAGACATACGAAGCTTAGAGATTGAGAATTATCAGGGTGTTGAATTCCCACCATGGTTTTTGATGCCACCACTCAATAATTTGGTGGTGCTGAAATTGAAAGGCTGTAAAAAACTTCCTCCAGCAGGACATCCTTCTCATCTTGAAATTCTTGAGATAGAAGGAATGGATGGTGTGAAAATAATAGGTGAGGAGTTTTATAGTAGTGGTGGAAGTGGAACGAATCCAATATTCCCAATATTAAAAAGATTGTCTGTAATGGGCATGCGTAGTCTCGTGGAATGGATGATACCTGCAGCTATAGCTGGTGGAGTACAAGTAGTATTTCCTTGCCTCGAAGAGTTGTATATTGAACGGTGTCCAAAGTTGGAAAGTATCCCATCCATGAGCCATCTTTCATCAAAACTTGTAAGATTGACAATCAGAGACTGTGATGCATTGAGTCATATATCTGGTGAATTTCATGCCTCTGCGACATCTCTTAAATATTTAACCATAATGCGTTGTTCCAATCTGGCATCCATTCCAAGCCTTCAAAGCTGCATAGCTCTGGAGGCGTTGTCTATTTCTACATGCTACAATCTGGTATCGTCTATTATTCTTGAATCGCGTTCTCTTATAAGTGTATTCATTGGTTGGTGTGGAAAAGCAAGTGTTCGAATTAGTTGGCCACTATCCTACGCAAATATGAAGGAATTGAACATCGAGATCTGCGGGAAGCTTTTCTTTGATGATTTACATGGAGGAGAAGTGTGGCCTTCTCGTTTTCAATCACTAGTCATTAGATGTTGTGATCAATTCAATTCCGTTCCTGATGGTTTAAAAAGAAGACTGCATTCTCTTGTTCGATTAGATATCAGCTGGTGTCGAAATTTAAGTCATATTCCGGAAGATTTCTTTCGCGGCCTCAACCAATTGAAGGGATTGAAAATTGGTGGTTTCTCGCAGGAATTGGAGGCATTTCCTGGAATGGATTCAATCCAACACCTAGGTGGCTCCCTTGAAGAGCTTAAGATAATTGGGTGGAAGAAACTGAAGAGTCTACCACATCAACTTCAACACCTCACCTCCCTTACGAAATTAAAGATCTATGGTTTCAACGGAGAGGGATTTGAGGAAGCATTGCCAGATTGGTTGGCCAACCTTTCTTCTCTTCAAGAGCTTACAATTTGGGAATGTCAGAATCTCAAGTATCTGCCAAGTTCAACAGCCATGCAAAGCCTCTCCAAACTAACACGTCTGATAATTAGGAGCTGTTCGCTTTTGAAGCGAAATTGCACGGAGGGCAGTGGGTCTGAGTGGCCCAAGATTTCTCATATCCCACATATCGATTTACCATAGTGAGGTAAGTTTGAATTTCTATAAATCTGGCTGTCTTTAATTATATTTATTTATATTAAATTTAATTCGTTTAATTTCTTTCTTTTTCATTGCATTGATTAATTGCTTGCACAACAAATTTTCTAGGAATAAGCGCAACTCACCCAATTAAATAAATAGTAAGGGAGCACAATCTTACTACCAATTTCCTCAGGTTGGTTCTTCTCTTCAAACTTTTTGGGTTTATATGACTCTCCAATCATTTTTTTCTAATTTTTTGTTTCATTTTTTCTGTTCATCTGATTTTTTTATGTTTTTGTATAAGGTCCCTTTTCTATGCAAAGCTGATAATAATTGATTCCTATCTTTATAATTTAATTGAATAATTTCAAGCTTCAACTCAGCTGGATTTTTTGCTGGCTTAATCTTTAGCAGAAACGGCAGATGAAGATCTAGTGCAAAAGAAACAAGGGCTCCGTGCTGCGCAGCCAGCCCCTCGCTTTGATTTCTGACAGGTATTTAGTTGTTTGCATCTTTCCATTAAAATCCAATCTCCATAGTTATGGTGATATTGTACGTAATTATTGTTATGATTACTAGTATATTTTAAGGAGAAACACAGTTTCTTGTTCAGTCAACCAAACAAGAGCGGTTCATTTCACGAGCAACCGGTCAAGAAACCTTCAATTGTGCATCCCTCTGACATTTTAAGGAAACGTCTCAGCCTGTAGAAGGGTTTAATCATCTGGGTTTTTTTGGTAAGTCTCAAGCATTTGAAGATGTGGATTAGTACTGCCAATTATT
>Ga0307515_10025950_pt1 | contig 10108 bp, 9 predicted proteins | sample 17_EM_MG_FD_194513 | JGI IMG/M metagenome (GOLD analysis project Ga0307515, IMG submission 194513) | Populus trichocarpa ectomycorrhiza microbial communities from riparian zone in the Pacific Northwest, United States - 17_EM | ecosystem: Host-associated > Plants > Roots > Unclassified | place...
TTCACTGCCTGAATAATTTGTTTTAATGAAAATACATATGATTTCAAAGGTTTTTTTTATGATAAGTAATTAAAGTTGATAAATGATGGAAATTAATTATAATAATTATCATAATTAATTTTACATAAATTTTGGTTCTAAATTTCAGTATAAATAAGGGTTGAAGAGGTGTTATTCTGCGCAATTTGCCGCTCTTTTGTCTTCTTCTCCTTTGTTTTTTCATCTTCTTTTGTCTTTAAATTTTTTTTTGGTTTTTTTTCCTTCCGTTTTAGAGCTTAGGTTCTTATATATTGTAGAGAAGTATCGAGTTCAATTATTCATTTGGTTCGTGAACTTTTAAAGAAAGTGCTTTATTTAAAAGTTAAGTTGAAATCTTGAAAGACTATTTGCAAGAAGATTGTTTGCATCAAGTGACAAACATTTTAGTTTTAAGGACAAAGGGTACAGTCATTGACAACATAATCTTTCTTTCTTCATCCAGATATCTTCAACATGTAAAAGCAACTCCAATGCAGGAGACAAGTGAAAAACCGAAACCAAAAAACTATATTTTTAGCTATTATTTTTCATTTTAAGAGCTCCTACGGGATAGCTATTTGAATAGCTAAAATACCTTTTTTTCTACTTAAATGCTATTTCTACACATTTCTGTAGAAAAGCCAAAAGCAAAGAGAAAGTATATATATTTGTTGGTCAATGTCTTTTTCCTTTGTTTCCCTTTTTAAAAACATAACAAAAAGAAAAAAAGAAATCCGCAAACCTCAAAGCCTTGTGCCTCATCTTCTCTGTGGTTTGGAAAATCAAAAGGTAGTTGTCCTTCAATTAATTAATAACATTAGTTGTGCCCTAGCTTTTCAATTCAACAAGAATTATCATTTAAGTCATCCACACTGCTATGTTAATTAGATAAAGACTTTTTCTATTTTCTTTTTTTATCTCTTGATTCCAGAGACCCTTTGATGTTAATTTGTTATTTGTGATGATTATTTTCTTTCTTTCTTTGTTACTTTATACTTTCGATATGAGTTAAGGAAGACAATTTTTGTATGTATTGTTGTCTATGACAAAATTAAGAGGAAGTAATGGTGGTAGCTGGCATTGATGAAAACATAGAGTGGCATATTTTAAATTTATTCTTGATTGCTTGTTTTAATCTGGGGTCAATTATATCTTGTCTTGTTGAAAATGGAACTGAACTTATGGACTTTGTTCGTTGTCAATTTACGCCTTCAATAATTGGCTTAGAACTATAATTCTTATTCTTGATTGAATGGAGATGGAATGGAAACATTAAACAATTGTTTAAAGGAGGTTTAGCCAGTTGTAACCCGCTAATTTGCCATATGAATGGACTCATTTGTGTAGTTGAATTCTTTAATCTACTGCTGGAAAACAAAGGGGGGGTGTTGTAATAGAACTAATTCATATCATAGCTAGTTCTACGATTTCTTGCTCTTTACAATTTGACCTTAAAGACTTGGCTCAAAAGTTAATCTCATTTTTTATCCTTCTAATTAAATACTTCTTGGCATATAATATGGTCCTTTCTGTTCACATATCTTTTATGAGAATTTTTGTGAATTGATGCTTGCATCATTACCTCTTTATTCATTAACACAACTATTTTCTAGCCGAATACACTTTGAGTTAAAAAGAAATGAAGGACTTCACTTTTGCAGGACATAAAACAGTTATGGAAATCATCATTTTCTACCCACATATGCCCATGTACCTTTTGCTTCTTTAGACACCTCCAACTTAAAAAATGATAAGTCATGCTAGTAGATTGTTGGTTCTTGCTTTCTAAAGAAAATAGTTCTTGATTGTGCTTAAGAGTTGTGATAAAACATTAATAAACAAGGTGTGCAAAACTTCTTTGATTTTGAGGGGGACATAATAAAGCATGCTATTTACTTGAGTTGATATCTCTATGCAGCCAAACCAGTTTCTCAAATACTCTTTTAGTTCTCAAAGATAGCCAAATTCTAATGGTTATATGGTCATATTAATGTTAGAATAAGTAGGAGGCAATGCTTATTATTAATTCACATACATGGAAACTACAGAATTGCTAGACATCGACTGTGAGCTCCCCGTGTACCCTCTTATGAGGTTTTAACTTAAGTTTTTTTTTAATGTAAATGGATTTAAATTTTCTAAACTCTTTCACCAACTTTCTTATAAGCGAGTCAGAAAATATTATCTCTCAACCAAGCGATTTTAATCAATTAATTGATGACTTAACATACTTGAATTTAAATGTCTATACAATAACAAAATCACAAAGAAGTAAAAACTTCTCACTAGAGAAAGATTGTTTACTTGTGTCTGCATGGTTAAATACAAGTAAATATCCAAATACATGAGTTGAACAACAAATAAAACAATTATGGATTCGAGTACATGCTTACTTTGTAGAGAATGGAGGAAACTTGAATAATCGCTCCTAAATAAGCATGTCAAGTAGATGACAAGAAATATATAGACAAGTTGGTAAATTTGTTGGATTTGGTACTCAAATTGAAAACCATTAGCAAAGTGGAATGACCAAATAATCAAAGGTAATTTTAATATTTATTTCCATGTTAAATTGTTTAACACATATTTTAACATTGTAGAATTTCTCTAATTTTTAACCAGATTAATGATGTTCGGCAAATATATGCTTTTTGCATTGGCAAACGATTTCAACTAGAATATTGTTGAGTTATCTTAAAAAAAACTCAAATGGCAATTTGAGTGTGCAAGTCAACATCAAAGGTCAAACAAGAAACAAAAAAGTCATGTAAATGCAAGTCCGGCTTCATCAGCTCCATCTACCCTTGATTTTGTTAGTTTAGGAGAAGATAGTGAGTTGTTGATTTATTAAGATAGACCAATTAGTTAGAAGGCTGCAAAGAAACGACTTAAACGAAGACAGGGAAAAGATAAAGTTAGGGAGATAACTGTAACAAATCTCTTACAACAATTCAAGGATATTCTAGTTGAAATTAAGGATCAAAAGTAACAAGACATGAAAATTATGTTAGAGCAACAACCTATGAGGATTCAACAAAGTCAAGATAAACAAGAATTGGACAGGATTGAGAAAGAAAAATAAATTATGAAAGTGGATATTTCTAATTTGGATCCAATTTCTACATCATATTTTTAAAATAAGAAGCTAGAAATTATGCAAAAGAGGGGTTTCAATTTTTAATTAATTTTATTGATTTATTATTTAATGTAATGTATTTTTAATTAAATATGTAGAAATTTCTTGGTTTTTTTAAATATATTAATTTGTGTTTAATTTTATCTTGTTATAAAATTGATATCAATTCATAATACTTTTTTCAAGTTCTTCTAACACTCAACAACAATAAGTAGGATTAATTAACTTAAAAGATAACACCCATAATGAAAAATTAAAAAAAAAAAAAAATAATTGAAAATCATGATAACATAAGAAGCTAAAATCTAATGATTCTACTCATTGTCATATTATTCCCACAAATGTTCAATCGAATCTTCTTGGAATTGAGAGCTAGTTGCTCTATCCCTGATTTGATTATGAGTTTGAAGAAAATCATGTGGTCCTCGTATTTCACCATATGACACTGATATAAAGGAATTGACTTCACATTCACAATAAAATCTAAGGTTCATTACTCCTTCATCCTCAATAATCATATAATGCATTATTATGCAAACTTTCATAATATTTGCAAGCGTTTTTTCATCCTAATATCGCACAGGTCCATGTACAATTGCAAAACGAGATTGTAGCACCCCAAATGCCCACTCCACATCCTTTCTTGCAGACTCCTGCTTACTTGCAAAAAAATTTCTCTTTGCTCCTAATGGCTATGGGATTGTCTTAACAAAGGTTGACCAATTATGATAAATCTTATCTGCTAAATAGTATCTCATTGTATATTCATGCCTATTAATTGTATAATTGACAAGAGCAGTACGACCTTCAGCAAGTACAGCGAAGACATGTGATCGATCAAAAATATTAATATCATTTAGTGATCCAAGCATTCCAAAAAAGACATGCCATATCCAAAGATCTTGTGAAGCCACCACCTCTAGAATTATAGTTGGTTCACAACAATGACCAATATATATCTCATACCATGCAGTTAGGCATTTCTCCCATTTCTAGTGCATACAGTCAATGCTCCCTAACATCCCTGGAAATCCACGCTACTCTCCAATTGTATAATCGACCAATATTGGTCTCGTTTGGTGCCCTTAGATACCAATCACCAAAAACTTTTACAATTGCTTTGACAAAAGCTTTAAGACTTTCTATCATAATGTTTTTTCCAATTCAAAGATATTCATTAGTAAGATCTAAAGGAATACCATATGCAAATATCCTGTAAGCTGCAGTGACCTTTTGAAGGCAAGATAAACCAAGAACACTAAGAGCATTTATCCTTTGTTTGAAATATGGATTGTGAGCTTCCACCGCATTTATGATCCGAAGAAAAAGACGACGACTCATCCTAAATCTCCTTTGAAATTGACTTTCAGTGAATTCAGGATTTTCAGCAAAGTAATCATTATATAGCCTTAGTTCACCTTCCTTTCGATTACGATTGACGATATTGTGACCAAGAATAAAGCCACGACACTCCATTCTCCGCCCTTGATTATTCAATTCTTCTTCAGCAACCATGACACTGTAGTAGCAACTTGAAAGGCGAACATGGGAGTGCCAACATCAAATTCAAAAGCATCATAAAAATAAAAATTAGAATGATTCATGATGAACTTTAATGAAATAAAATAAAGATTGGAAAGAAGAAAATGATGAGAAAAATTGTTTAGGTATATGAGAATATTTATAGATGGATTTTTTTTTCAAATTTTAAAATCTTAAAATGTTGGTGGTTATTTTTTCAAAATTCAAGATCTTAAATTTTGAAATGTTGATAGTTATTTTTTCAAAATTTAAAATGTTAGTGGTTATTTTTTCAAAGTTTAATTTTTTTTTAAATCTAAAAATCAAAATTTAAAATGTTGGCGGTTTTTTTCAAAGTTTGAATTTTGAATTTGCTTTTCAAAAATCAAAATTTTAACAGTATCATAGAAAATTGAAAATATTCATATAAATAAATTTTAATTTTAAAAGTTTAAAATTTGAACTTAAAATTATATCTTTTAACTTTCATATTCCTTCATTAATTTTATAAATTACTCATATAAATTGTATAATTAATAACATGATTATATTATATAAAAAATAACTAAATTAGTTATATAATTATATTAAAATTAGTTTAATATAAAATATATTAAAATATAATTGGCTCTTTTAAATGACTTTTACTATTGGAATGCACATAAACAAAAAAAAAACTATATTTACACTATTCAAAAAGCCATTTATCAATTTGGCTATTTAAAATAGCATCTCTCCTTGAAAATGCTCTAAATATCTTATATTTATACCGATTTTAGTTTCATACTTTATGTTCTAGGTAAAGTAATATGTATTTTTTGTATGGATTAGTATGCAAGGTTTTTGTTTTAACTCTATTGCAAGTTTAAGTACTGTTTTTTTCTTTGATTTAAAAAGTGCATGCAATATATATATTAGTTATGATATCACAAATAAAACTTATATTTATTAGAAAAACGAAATATATCAAATATATAATATAATCCTTATAATGCATGATTGTATGTTTGTCCACATTTTATAGGGCAAGAGTACAAGACATGGAACCTACATGACATGTCGAAGAAAATGAAAGAAAATGATCCACACATAAGGAAATAAAGATATATGTATCTAACCTTTTAAAAATAGGACATGGGAAAAACGTTTTTAAAAAACATCTTTTTATCACATATAATTATAATAATTGTAATTGTAAAAGAAAATAAAAAAACATGGTCTTTTTGTTGTTGATCTGTTATGTATCCTCTTACATTTCACTATTTATGTTACTATTCATAGCCATTTTTTTCTTTCTAAGTCCTCGGAATTTTTATTATTTTACATTTTGGTCAGTAAACTTAGATTTTCTTCATTTTCATCCTTGCAAATTATGTTAGCATTATTTTATGTGTTATGATCCATTTTCACTTGGATGCTCTCGTGTATCTAATATATCATGAAATGTTCTTATATTAAAATAATATTCAATTTTGTGAATTTGAATTTTAGGTATAGAAAGAATTGAAAAAACAATGATAAAAATATATATATTTGTTATTTCAAAAAAGAGAAAAAAACCCTTAATTTCACCTCTCAAGTTTCAAACAATACATTATATGGTCTTTATTAGTTTAGGTTTTTATGTAAATTTTTATTTCACATTTCATTCTCTTGATATTGTCGCAACTGTAGAGGCCGAGGGGCGAAAAATAAAATGAGAAAGAAAATATTTGATTAACCACATTTCAGTTATGAAAAGCTAAACTTGATGTCAATGGATTTTTGACCTTTTAAACATGTTGAAAAAATAGGTGTTGTCAAATTGTTTTTTAGATATGTTTGAGTTTGCTCTCTAGAGATCACTAGTTCGAGTATCATAAATTTCAGGGTCACTCGAGACTTACATGATCATTAACTTCAGGGCCTTAGAAGATTAGTCGAGGTGCGCGTAAGCTAGCTCGAACACCAACAGTTAACAAAAAAATTCTTGTGTGTTTGAGATTATAGTAAATGTTGTTTTTCAAAGTATTTTTTTAATACATTAAAAAAATATTTGATACATTAAAAAATAAACAATAAAAAAAATAATTTAAAGTTAAAAAAAATCTAAAAAGTATACTCCAACCACACAAACAAACACTTCCTAACTCACTCGGCATATTATAAGAAACTCTAAAACGCGTGGGGAAAGCATAGTAGCTTCCCCCACATGTTTTTGTTTTTCCTTTTTTTTTTCGTTTTACATGTTTTATTTTTCCAAAATTGACTTCTTCTTTTTTGTGATTTTTTTCTAAATTAGCTTTGCCAATTTTTTTTTTTTCAGAATTTAGTTATGAAGTTTTTTTCTTTAAAACATTGTGGATTGCTATAATATTTCCTTACATAGTTTTCTTTCTTACTTTTTATGATTTTTTTCTTCTTTTGTTTTTTTTTTCAAAATATTCTTTGTCGATTTTATTTTTTTCATATTGAGTTGGTTGAGACTTTGCTTCGTAGTTTTTCTAAAACAAAATACTGTTGATTGTTACAATGTTTTCCACACATGGTTTTTGTTTTGCTGCAGTGTTTCCCCGCATGTTTTTTTTTCAAAACTATCTTTGTCGAATTTATTTTTTCAATATTGAGCTGATTGAGAATTTAGCTTTAGTTTTTCCCACATGTTTTTTTTTGTTTTTTTTCTTTTTTGTCCAAAATTGTCTTTTTTTTTCAGAATTGTTTTTGTTGATTTGATTTTTTAAATATTGAACTGGTTGAGAATTTAGTTTTATAGTTTTTTTTCTTTAAAACACTGTGGATTGCTACAGTATTCCCCACATGGTTTTTTTTTGTTATGATTTTTTTAAAAATTATCTTTATCGATTTTATTATTTTTAATATTGAGCTTGTTAAGAATTACAACTGTATATTTCCTCATGAAACACTATAGATTGCTACAGTGTTTCCCTGCAAGATATTTTTTTCCTTTCGTTTTTTTTTTTGTTAAGATTTTTTTCAAAATTATCTTTGTTAATTTTATTTTTTTAATATTAAGCTGGTTAAAAATTTAGTTTTGTAGTTTTTTCCTTGAAAACATAGTGAATTGCAACAGTTTTTCTCCATTTAATTTTTTTAATTTTTTTCATAAACCCACAACAACATACAAGCCTATCACAAGCAGGCGCAGGCATGACATCTAATTAATTATTATTTTTAAACTGGAATATTAACTTTTCTCTTCGTTGGTTGTTATAATTTGATACAGTGAGCACATGGGCGCAGCATAGTGGAGGACAAGTCGTAAGTAATTGGATGGCATTTCGAATCAAATAAAGCAGTCATCAGAATATCATGCACTTTGATCGATTTTAGTTACGGTCAAAATGGGATTATGAGACCAGGAGAGGACAGTTATCATCATCATCTTCTTCGGCCTCTTTCGAACAACTTGTTAATGTGCTACAGCATAACGGATCTTATCGTTGATAATTCAGCATTTCTGTCTTCTTCCTTGCCCTGTCCTAACTTCAATAATAAATAAATAAATAAAATATCTGCTCCATCCATCGCAGATACAGTGCATTGGCTCAAATTCTTATGCTCTTGAATCCTTTTTAAAAGTTTTTTTTACCTATTAAATTAATTCAAAACTATATGTTTGATTCAATCATGATATTGTTTTTTTGTGAAATATCTATTTAGGTTTTTTTTTTTCATAAATAGGAGCTTGCGGCCTATAATTAGTGTTCAAATTAAGTTGATAATTAATGGGAATAATTTTAAAGTAAATATATTTTAAAGAGGACATCGTAATCGTTTTATAAATGCAAGAAACTTATAATCATTTAGCCAAAAATATCTGAAAATCTTTTCAAATTATTTTTTTGTTTAAAAAAATATTATATTGATATTTTTTTAGATAATTTTAAATATACGATGATATCAAAAATAAAAAAAAAATATTATTTTAATATGAAAAGTACTTTTAAAAAATACATTGCATCACAATATCAAATATATAGTTACTAAGTTTTCATGAAAAGTTCATTTACATGTTTAAATTGATATATTTTTAAGTGTTTTATAAAGGTTTGGATGTGTTTATGTGGAAAAAAATCTAAAAAAATTTATTTTAATATATTTTTAAATAAAAAACTATTTTAAAAAGTACATTACACGGCAATCATAAACACCTCCTTAGGTTTTTTTTTCAAGGATAGGATAGGACACGCCTTCTCATATTGGGAAAAATGGGTTTTACCCGTCCCTGGACTCTTGGGCAAGGGTAATATTCAAGATGTTATTAACATTTTGAAATCAATCCGAGATCTTAGGTTATGTTAGGAGGGGAGTTGAACCGACTTTTCATTAAATTTTAAAAATAATTTGTTTTAATTTATTATTTTTAATGTTTTTAGATTGTTTTAATGTTAAAAATAAATTTTAAAAAATAAACTAATATATTATTTTAATATATTTTTAAATAAAAATTATTGTGCCTTCCTTAAATATTATGAGCCAGTACAATGTAAAATCAAATCAGTAACAATTGTCCCATGAGACGACCATTCCATCCTTTTATCGTCGAAGCTATCCCCAGATCCTCCATCGCTTTATCACATCGTTGACACTACGTTGTAATAAAATGCCTTGTCATAATCACCCTTGAGTTCCGATTCCACATGACTAATGATGACATATTTTTTTTTTTTGGAAGTCCCTAATAGTTAATTTAATAACTAAGATTAATGAATGTCAAGCAAATATAAGAGAAACCAAATAATCATATCCTCGCTAATTTCTCGAATTCTCTCATGGAAAAAATTATAAAATTAAAAACACCATAAAACCTCTATGTTCCGGGAAAAAAATGGATTTTTTTAACATAAATTATCTTGTGATATATACTCTTGGACCCCCTCCCCTCACTAATACCAATAGCCACGTAACCCAAAACATAAATTTTATTTTATAAATTTTGTTCTGGATAAAAATATCTAGATATAAATATATGCGTGCAAGCTAACTATATATATAAAGAAAACTCTCGTTGCCGCCCATGTGCCGATGTGGGAGCAACCTCAGATTCCACGCTTTTATCATGGGGCAAAAAGTCCTGAATTGAACTAACAATGTGCCGACAGCTAGTTTTTTATTTTTAGTTTAATGTGGTGTCCGACCTAGTTTGCGTGTATTTCGAATAATCTCACGGGCTCTGAAGTTAACGACCATGTAAGCCTCCAGTGACTATCATATGAGCAACCACATGGCTCGAACCTGAGACTACAGAGGAAGCAAACCTCTTGATCCCAAACTTTAATCATTGATCCCAAACTTTAATCACTGGGCCACCACCTAGATGGTTCCAACAACTAGTTTCTTGACTTGGTGATAGAGAGAGAGAGAGATTAGACCTTGATTGTTTTTCCAACATTGATATTCAATGGTCTAAGTGAAATCATCGTCAACTACAAT
>Ga0307515_10025952_pt1 | contig 10108 bp, 4 predicted proteins | sample 17_EM_MG_FD_194513 | JGI IMG/M metagenome (GOLD analysis project Ga0307515, IMG submission 194513) | Populus trichocarpa ectomycorrhiza microbial communities from riparian zone in the Pacific Northwest, United States - 17_EM | ecosystem: Host-associated > Plants > Roots > Unclassified | place...
TAGAAGCAGATTCTTCCTAAATTAGTGTTAAACTTAATAATATATAAAAGAAATACCTCGTAATCCTCCGAGTGTATTATAGGTCCTATTTAACCTCTCCCTAAGCTGTGATTAATTACCTGTTACGAGCTCTATATCGTTCCCATCCCCTATTTAAAAGTTGTTAGTATTAGTTAGAATTATTAAATGGCGTACCCTCCGAGGTTTTACTAACCTGTATACAATTTCCTACTTAGGTTTAGTGTCTATATTGCATTAAATAAGGTCTAGCTGCTTAATAAAGTTCCTAAACTAAACCGTTAATAGTGGCTTTGTAAGACCGTCTGCTACTATACTGCTTATAGGAATATGCTGTAGGTAGATTACGCTGCTTTAAACCTTGTTATAAATATAGTGCTAGTATAGCTTAAAGTGCTTAGTGCGCGCGTGGTAGTTATTACTTTTTATAAGGCTAATAGCTAGTTAATTGTCGCTATATAGATATATTAGTAGTAGATCCTTTCCGGTATAGCCTAAGTTAGTAAGTAATTAGCGGAGCTATAAGGCTTCCTTGGCCGCATGCGTTATCGCTATATATTTAGCCTCTATAGTAGAGGTTATAAGAATTAACTACTTACTTAACTTGTGTGAAACTGGGCTACCCGCTAACTTATAGATATAGCTAAAAGTTAACTTTCTATTAACCGTATCTACGAACACTGTATTACTATAGCCGTATAGTTATAGGTTAGGTATATTACCTAGTACACTTCCACTATACTCCTTATTGCAATTAGGTATAGTATAGTCTATAGCTAATATCTTAGCAAAGGCTTTTAGAGGTGGCTACTGTCCTTAAGGTAAGATAAACTCTATACCTAAGTTAATTGTTCCTGTATAGTAGGCGAGTATTTATATTATAGTGTCTATATATAGTTTAGTGGGGTTATATAGGAACTAATAGAGCTTCCCTATAGCCTAGGCTATATTAGGCCAAGTCTAATTATATAGATATAGTAGAGAGCCTATTAGCGATTGATACCGTTTTACCAGCTCCTACAGAGCTTAATTCTTAGGCTTATGTGGCTTAAAGTCTACTATAAAGGGGTGAATTGGTATAGAGACTGGTGCGCAGTCTTCTATATAGAATGTATGTAGGATCTTCCTAATATAGGCGTCCTATACTAGTTAAATTGATCGCGCCTAGCGGTTCCTTATAATTCGAATACCTAGGTAGTACGTAATTGGGCCTAAGTCTCTTATTTTATACTTATTCCTAAGTGCCTTTTTAAAGAGTTTAATCGTCCGTATATTTTATCCAATTAAGATAAGATTATTAATGTAGACGATAATAATTTGGCCGCTTTGCTGGCTAATAAAGATGTATAGGTTAGCTGGAATTGGTATATATTTAAGGGTAATAAGGAAGCTCTTAAGCTCCTTATACTAAAGATGTGGTGCCTGCTTAAGACCATAGAGAGCCTTAAGCAGTAGGCCTATAAGAGTAATGCCGTTCTTCTAATACTAATAGTATCCTTCTAGTAGCTGAATGTAGATGTTCTTACGGTTAAGCTTCCTATTAAGGAAGGCCGTAATTACATCTAAGTGCTTATACTCTAGATTATATGCGGTAACTAGGGCCATTAGTAGCTTAAATATACTAGGTTAAATAACGCTTATAAATATATCGCCGTAGTTAATTCCTAGGCGCTGCTTATTACCGTATAATATTAGTTATACTTTCCATTTAAATAGGACATTGTTTTTATTAAATTTATATATAAAGACCCATTTAATAGGTAGAGCCTTAGCTTTAGGTGGAAGTTTAATAATCTTAAATAAGACATTTATTATTTAAGACTCCTATTTCTTATCCGCTGTAGCCTTCTACTCTTTCTTAAATATTAAGTTTATAGCTTCCTTCTAGTTATAAGGCTCCAGAGGTAGTCCCTTAACTATTCTTATCTATTAAGGCTATAATAGAGTACTTATAAACGTATAGGCAAAGGACGGGGTAAGGTAAGTAGCCTTTATGGCTAGCTCCTTCCTTCTAATTCTATAGAGTACGCTATAATTAAGCCGTGGCTTTAACCGTATATAAGTGTTTGCTATAGGTTTAGGTTCCTTATTTAAGTACTTAGTTAAAATCTATTCTAGATCCTCCTAGTAGATATTCGTTAGGGGAGTCCCTTCCTAATAAAGGTATCCTCCTAGATTAGGAAGCTCTTGCTAGTTAAGGCCTGCCTATTTATTTTTAGTGAGGGGAGGTTAATTAAGCTGTAGTGCAATATCGTGATCGCCAGAGGCACCCCCCGACTAAGAGTCACCCCCTAACTGCGAGGCCCGAGAGACCTTATCTGCCTCCTGCGGTAACCAAGAAGCCTTACTTCCTTCCTATAGTGACCAAGAAGCCTCGCTTCTTTCCTGCGGTGACTAAGAAGTCTTGCTTCTTTCCTACGGTAACCAAGAGACCTCTAGTATAGTGTCTTTGGTAGGAAGTTCCTTAAGTAGTATCTAGCAGATATTATCGTCGCCACCTTTTTCCTTACTAATTAGTGTAATAAGAAAGGTTCCTAATTTGTTAAAGGTAATACTACTTAATCAAACAACCCTATTCTTATAAGGTAGATAGACGCGATATATATATAAGCCTTTATAGCTAACTAATCGTCCTTTTTAAGCTCTTATAATGAACTTATTACCCTATTACCGCTAAGGGTCTTTTTTATTAATGTGGATGTAGGTGGGACAGCTATAGATCTTCTAGTTGGCGTATATAATTATAGAATTAGTGTTACCTAGGGCGTAAGCTATTGCTTAAGCGGGCGGAGCTTTATCCTTGTTAACTAATGTAGGCAATATATTAAGCCCGTATACGGCTACCTTAGCGACTTTAAGCTAGAGCTTTAGTAGTAATTAAGTCTTAATTAATATTACCCTAACCCTTTCTTTAACTAGGTGGTTAGCCTTCTCTACTATTCTATTTTGGTGTATGGTGTATAGGGTAGAAACCTTAGTAAGTATACCTTTGTTCTTAAAGAAATTAATTAAGTTCTTACTAAACTACTTAGCAGCTCTATCTAATTGGAAGCAGCTAATTATTATTTTTATTTAAGTCTTAATTATATAGATAAACTGCTTTAAAGTAGTGGCCGCGGAGCCTCTATTTAATATATAGTAGATCCATCTAAAGCGTATTTAGTTATTAGTAAATAGTACCTAGTACTTCTCTCCGTAGAGACCTTTATGTTTTAATAGCCTAACTATATTAACATGCACCTTTTTAAATATGCGATTGCTGTATTGTTAAGGGCGTTTTAATATTTACTTCTTAGCCTTTCTAAGGTAATAGTCCTTATAGTAAAATGGCTTATCCTTAGTAACTATAATCCCCTTTATACTTCTGGCCAGTTAACGTATCTAGTTAGAAGGAAAGTGTTATAGTCTCTTATACTAAGTCTCTATAGTAGCTTTAGTAAGCACGCCTTTCTTATAGAGGCGCGATTGTGCGGTAGCTAGAGCTATTGTAAAAGGAACCTCTGTAGGGTTGTCTACTAGTATAAACGTATTAAGTCCGTTAATATATAGGATATAGGCTATTTCTACCCGATTTTTAATAAGGTTAATTATATTATAGAGACCGTTAAAAAAGGCTCCCTTTTCTTATAGAACACTAAGTAAAATAATATTTATAAAAAAGTTAGGATAGTAATACACTTTAGTAAATATAATTATATAGGCTAAGTGGTTAGTTTAGGTAACTATAAGCTTAACTAATCTAACGCTAATGGCCTTTATTAGGCCTCCTCCTGTCTAGATTTAAATAGGTTTAATTTCCTAATACTAGATAAACTTCCTAATATCGTTACTTATATAAATATTTAAGTAACTGTTAGCTATTTAGGAGTCCTTAATATTCGTTCCTAAAGCTATAGCTACTAGCCCAATAACCTACGTAGTAAAGATTAATCTAGTTGCCGAATTGGTAGCCTAAGAGGGGCGATTAGATGTCCCCTTAGAGGCCTTATTTGTATTTAAGGCTGCTCTATTACCTAAGCGCGAAGGCCGTTTCTCTCTAGGTCTCTACTATTTAGGCCTTAGGTAGGCGTACTTTATTTAGCAGTCTTCCTTACTACCTAGATGACCTAGCTTGTACTATCTATACTTATTTAAAGCATCCTTAGTAGGGCCTTAATTATTTAATAAGGCACTATAGCCGGCTCCCCTACTACCTCTGCCTTAACTATTACCGTAATTATAGCTGTTGCCGCGTCCTTAACCGGAGTTACCTGGTGGCTTATTAACTAAGGCAAAGCTCTTAAGTAAGTCCTTTCACTAAGCCTTGTTAATAAGGTTAGTGATTAATTAGACTAGTGTAATTATATAGCCGTTGCAAATCTTATTACGTTAGATTTAAGCCTATATAGGGAAGTGTTTATTAACGGCGTTAATAAATTAATAGTTAATAATCTTATTATCTAGGGCAAGCTTTACCTACTTAACTCCTTAAACCGCGTCTTAGTAACGGCTTAAAAAAGTAGTAATTATTTAGTTTAATTAAAAGTGGAGCTTAATAAAAGTCTCCTATATATTAGCCTTATGGATTAAGCTACGGGCCTTAAACGTCTGTTTAAGGTAATTAATATAGTTCTTTACCGACTACTTATGTTCTAAGGCAGTAAGGATCTTATTATTAATTATACTAAGGATAACTAAACAGACTTTACTGTCTTCCTTACTATACTATTTAAACTCCTTATTATACTTATAGGAGAGTGCCTTATTAGCTAAGCGAATTAAATTATTAGTATCTATAATAATTTAAGACCTCTTAAGGATCTTATCTTACTCCTTTTTATCGGCGTCCTTTAGTACTTAATTAATAGATATTATAGGTTTTTCTTCCTAGAGCTTTGGGTAGAGGGGTAGGCCCGTATTTTCCTAAATAATGTATAGAAGGCCCTTACTATATAGGTGCGTGCTAAGCTACGTCTAATATTAGGTCTAATTTAAACCGTCTTTCTTAAGGCGTTAAATGCCTGGATAGTCTTTACCTATAGTAACGCGTAAATAAATAAATTTAACGCGTAAATATATGAACTTAATGCGTAGATTTAATAATAAGAAATGATGCAGAGTAGTAAGGAATAACCTAGCACGGGTGTGGTAACCCTTGATGTAACCTATAGTAAGGTGTTAATCTTCTAATATTGCAGCTTGGTAGTAATGAGTGCTTATAACCTAATAAACTAAATAATATTGGAATAAATAAATAAAGCTATTAAATCTAACTATGAGGAATATAGGCCTTAATATAGGCCTATATCTACGGGGTTTAGGGTAACTACTATAGATACCAAAGTAGTTGCTGCGGAGACCGAACAGGGGGCATCTGCTTATGTAAGCAGGAAAACGCGTGTAGATGTATGTGGAGGACTCTTCTAGAGCCATCGTCAGACCCCAAACGCATATTCGGCCTTACGGGCTTACTCCTTACTGCCAATTGCGCACGACTATAATCTGATATAATTGAAGCTTTAATGGCGGTAGGATCATGGCATAAGGAAGGCATAATTAATATGGTAGTAGGCAGCTAAAGCAGCCGCAGAAGGAAGGAAAGGTATAGATACGGTAGGATGGTAAGTTAATACCATGCCAAGACTCGCGGTAGGCTTATATTGAAAGCTGGGCGACAGGAAGGACGATAGGAAAAGATGGGAGCGTCGCCAAGTAGGTCCTCCTACATCAACACCATGCCAAGACTTGTAATAGTTGCTGACTCCTACCCGGCGCTTTCTCCCCCCCCTACAGGGGGGTCGCCAGCTCAACCGCACCATAGGCTCAACCGCACCAAATACAATATATTATGAATAACTATTTAGGCTTCCTATATCTTGGTGTCGCAATTCCTAATAACTTATTTACTGCCCTTACCCGCTTCCTCTCAGCAATTGCAATTGCCTCTTCCTCCCTTTGACGCTTATTATCGCGCCTCTTATATTACATTTTAACGCGGATTTCCATAGCCTCAATAGACTCTTCATATTCTTTCTCCCGCATTTTTCGTGTATTCTTAGCAAGAAGAGGCCCAGTATAAGGCACTGCTACGCGTAATAATAGCGACGAATTATTATAAACTTTCTCTACTACACGCGTCCTTACGAGCTGTGTTCTGCCCCATACTGGCTCGAGCCTCGTTCCGGAAAATTCCTGCGTCATACCGGAACAAATCGTCTTCAAAAAGGAACGATTCATGTATCGGTTTTACCGTCTTAATTCCGGAACAATTGCTTCATTCCGGAAAAGATCTTTAAAAGATTAGGCCAATTATAAGGTGGTACAGCAGCGCATGGCTATGCACGAATCGTGAAGCTCTTTAACATATATTATACTAATAACTTCGGTTTTCTTCCCCTCTTAATCTAATTGGTAAATCGTTATCGTATAACGTCTAAAACAGCCTCAAATTACCCCAACTATGCGTACACGACGTCGCCAAAACGGCTAGTTAATAAGCCTAAGTTTAGTGGTTCGTTTGTATTTTATACCTAAGTGCAAGGTATTTCTTGTGGAACCTCCTAAGGTGTTGATTTTCTTGTTACAATTACCCGATTAGGACTAGCGCAGGGGCTCCAAAAGTTGAACTTCGACGTCTATCAAATTTTCTCATTCGTCCTCCCTTATTTACCGCCTCTACGCACAACTCAATTATATCCTCAACGAGATGCACGTCTTATCTATAAGTTCTAAATATATATTGACTTGATTGCCAGCTTGAATCTAACACCAGCAACAGCAATGTCAACCTCCGCGACCACCTCCGCGACCACCTCCGCACCTAATGCGATTGCCTCTCCTTCTACCGCAGACGACTCCTACAACGTCTCTTACGCTATTCCTGCCTTCTCAGTTATAGTAAAGCCTGCATTTACTAAGTATCTGGAAGAAACTAGAGTTAACTAGCCTCTAAGAGGCCATAGAAGGCTTACTAGTACTTAGCTTAACGCTTAATTAAAGCGAGCCCGATAGGAGACCTTATTGCAAAGTCCTACACTACCTTAATCAACAATGGCAAATAGAGAAGGTAATTAATTGAGCCTACTATAAAGGCTGCGCAAGGCGAAGGAAAGGAAGACTATAGAGCGAGTAAGGTTGGCGACTAGGAGAAATCTATATCGTAATCGCGCCAAACCTAAATAGGTAATTAGTTTATAGCCGGTAGAACCTCGGAGGGCCCGGTTTTTAAGAGATCTTAGTAAAATTAGAGCTTTGCAAGATTTTTAATTTTTAGTATTAGGGAACGCAATTAATTACCCCCTACCTAACTAGCTTCTACCATTTATAGGCTGTATCTATAACGCGGAAAAGCCTTTAAATATACTTATCAATCGTAGCGTAATCTGGTTTAGATAGAATTTAATAATATTATAGTGGTTAAAGGGGGGTAGTAAAATTTAATCGCTAGAGCCTTATAAAATCTCGTTAGAAAATTAAGATCTTATATTTTTATCCTAAATATGCTCCACTAGATAATAAATTGTAATATTAAGGATATATTATTACTTATTTTACGCCTAAAATCAATAAGATTATATATTAATCATTATTTATAACCATTAACTGCACAGTACTTCCTAAATCAGCTTATAGGAATGGCCAAAATCTAATAAAAAGCTCCACTAAAAGCTTTATATAGCTTTAAATATAGTATTAAATCTTTTCTAGAATGACGTAATTGTTCCGGAATCAAGACGATAAAACCAATACACGATTTGTTCCTTTTTGAAGACGATCTATTCCGGTATAAAGCAGAAATTTTCCGGAACGAGCTGTGTGCCGGTATGGGGCAGAACAGCTGCCTATATTAGATGTTACTGGCGTATATAATTACCTAGCTTCCCTTTATATATTTAACGGTCCATGCCCGGCCTCAGTTGTCCTACTAATTAGCTATAATATAATCGCCAATTCTCTTAAGGCTATTCGCAGTCTTAGGAGTCGTAATATTATCCTAATTAGGTTGTAGTGGCGTAGATAGTCGAGCTAGAGGGGGGGGAGAAGGTAGAGGATATTTATTAATAACAATTAATAGATTAAATGGCATAATTCCTATCTCTTTAAAGCTCGCAATAATAGTAGAGCGCTTAAAGGCGTTTATTCGAACTCCATAAATTGCGTTAAGGAATTCCATTTTATTAAACTTAGTATAGCCTATTACATAAACGCTAAGAACTACCTAACTATACTAATATTTATATGGCTGGAAGCACACAACGTTAAAAGGCTGACATAGCTGCGTAGTATAAGAAAGCATAGAAAAGATAAGGATCTTCTTGTCGTCGCAATATTTAATAATCTCGCGTGTACTATATATAGTATAGCCATTAAGGATAAGCAGCCGCCATAGACCTTTCTATTACTTTAATAACCATATATTAAAGTATTTAACCTATTTAAATGCCAGTTAATTATTTATATACGCTAATTTATTAACCTCTACTAGATAGTTATCGGGAATAAGTAATTGGGTATACTAGCGCATCTAGTATATCTTTCCTTTTAGAACCAGAAGCGGCGGTATAATATTACTATCTACAGAAATACACTCTCTAAGTATACAGCTCTTACGAGTTGTTATTATACCAGACTTAATACGTCCTCTTATTACCTCCACAATAACCTTCTCCTTCTTTCCTATACCTAGCTATACACCCATCTTATTATAATTATAGGTATCGCGCACCTTAATATTATTAGCCTCTATTATCTCCTTTAGGCCAGCAAACTAACCAGTTAATACAACGCGGTCTTCTGCTACCTCTTGGGCAAGCTCCTTTAGGTTATCTATTCAATAGACAAATTATAGGTAGTCCTGTAGGAATCGTAGTAACCAATATTCGCCGTAGGTTCGTGGAGGTACGTCTACTTCTAGACGTACGCGTTAAGATAGGATACTATTATACTCATTTTCTAGCATTTATTTGGTAGTTCTAAGACGTAGAGCAACACTACGGTCTAGCCAGAGGACAAGGCCGGCCTCCTTTAAGACGGTAAGGAGCCTATTAGGTGCTAGCCGGTCCATCTTTAACATAATGCCATTAAGACGCGCTTAAACGCGTAAAGGCTTCGCGCCAGATTTAATGGCTGCAGTACGTTAATTTATATAGAAACCGGCATTATACGCGCGCACGGCCTTCTAGACTTTAACCTCCTCGCAAGCATAAGCAGAAAGCATGGTTGTGGTGGAAAAATCAAGTAAATTGTATAATATTATGGTGTTGGTGCGCTTGAGCCTATGGTGCGCTTGAGCTGGCGACCCCCCTATAGGGGGGGGAGAAAGCGCCGGGTACACCAGTTGAATTCGGTTGAAATAGTTGCCAAGATCTTAATATTGAGTCAATCAATTAACCAATTCAAGGCCTCAGTTGAGTTGAGTTGAGCTGATTGATTTGACCCTGGTGGGCGTAGACAGTGATCTTGTTGAATTGGCGTGGCGTGGATCTAAGGCCAAATCCACGCCATCCATCAAAAAGACGATTTGCCGCCAGGATCGCCACGGCGCTCTAGTGTAGATATATACTATATATAGTAAGTCTTAGCATGGGTTTGGTGTTATAATTGAGGAGTAGAATATAGTTGAACTTACCAAAAAGGGTGTCAGATTTGCTTACCACCTCCCTCTGAGCCTCCCTCTATAATCTTATCGTCCTTAATAACCTCTACCTTATTGCCAAGTATATCTTCTACCTTAAAGCCTTTGATTGCGTTAAACTCTTCCTTAAGGCCCTTACCCCAAGCCTTACCTGTTCCGACTGATACCGGTACATACGATGTTCCGGAACATTTCTGCCTCATTTTAGAACGAGTCGTCCTTATTCCAGAATGAGTCGTATATCGCTTTGATCGGCTCCATTCCGGATTACTTACCTTATTCCGGAAAAGATCTTGCCTTATTCTAGAAAAGATTTAAAGCTATATTAAGATTTAATAGAGCTTTTTTAACTTCTTAATAAATATATAGATTTTGCCTATTTCTTAATAATTATAAATAAGGACCAATATATAATTAATTTAATTTTGGCTGCAAAATAAGTGGTTATATATCTTAGATATTATAATCTATTATTTA